>OJMH01002155.1_pt1 | contig 17184 bp, 10 predicted proteins | sample 1597111 | NCBI WGS metagenome assembly OJMH01 (sample SAMEA2452115, study PRJEB22498) | human gut metagenome | reverse complement strand
GAAAACTAAAAATCTCCCCCTTCCCCGCCGGGGAAGAGCGCTCTGCGAGCGCGGGCTGGGGGGATAGGGGGCAGGAAAGCAAGCCAAAGGCAGGGGGTAACAGGCGACAAAGCGGGCACGCCCCCCGCCGGGTACAGCGGCGGCAAGGTCAGGCAGGCAACCAGCCGGGCACGCCCCCGCAGGGGGCAAAAAATCCCCCACCTGCCGGGAAAGGCAGGCGGGGGACGCGGTCATTTCCCTTTCCTCTCCCCGTCGATGGTGGAGATTTCCGGGATGGACTCCTCCAGCACGTCCAGGACGATGCGGGCGGTATCCAGAGAGGTAAAGGTGGTCACGCCGTTCTGTACGGCACAGCGGCGGATGGCGACGCCATCCTCGTAGTGAACGCCGGAGAGAATGGCGCGGGTGTTGATGATATAGCTGACATAGCCGGCACGGATGGAATCCAGAATTTCCTCACTGCCTTCGCTGATCTTGCCGCGGATGCGCGTGCGGATGCCGTGCTGCTTGAGGAACATGGCAGTGCCGAGCGTCGCCTCAATGTTGAAGCCGAGCCGGTAGAAGCGGCGCACAAGAGGCAGAGCCTCCTCCTTGTCCTCGTCCGCGATGGTCACGATGACGGTGCCGTAGTCCTTCATGCGGACGCCGGACGCCTTGAGCGCCTTGTACAGCGCACGGTTGAGACGGCGGTCGTAACCGATGGCTTCCCCCGTGGACTTCATTTCCGGGGAGAGGTACGCGTCCATGCCGGTCAGCTTGGCGAAGGAGAAGGCAGGCGCCTTGACATACCACCAGCTCCGCTCCGGCAGGATCATGTCCGTGATGCCCTGCTCCGCAAGCGATTCGCCCAGCATGGCGCGCGTTGCGATGCGCACCAGATTGACGCCGGTGGATTTGGACAGGAACGGCACGCTCCGGGAGGCACGCGGGTTGACCTCGATGACAAATACGCGGTTTGAGCTGTCCACGATGAACTGGATGTTGAACAGTCCCACGATGCCGATGCCCAGACCAAGCCGCGTGGTGTAGTCCGCGATGGTGTCCTTGACCGACTGCGGGATGGAGAAGGGCGGGTAGACGCTGGTGCTGTCGCCGGAGTGCACGCCCGTGCGCTCCACCAGCTCCATGATGCCGGGCAGGAAGACCTGATGCCCGTCGCAGACGGCGTCCACCTCGACCTCCTTGCCCACGATGTACCGGTCGATCAGAACCGGCTTGTCCTCGTCCACCTCGACTGCGTTCCGGAGGTAATGCCGGAGCATTTCCTCGCCGGCGACAATCTCCATGGCACGTCCGCCCAGCACGAAGCTGGGGCGTACCAGCACCGGGTACCCGATGCGCTCCGCCGCGCGGACGCCGCTTTCAATGTCGGTCACCGCCTCACCCTGCGGGTTCGGGATGCCCAGCGATTTGATGACCGCGTCAAAGGCGTCGCGGTTCTCCGCCTTCTCGATGCCCTCGCAGTCGGTTCCGATGATCCGCACGCCGCGGCGCGCCAGCGGCTCCGCCAGATTGATGGCGGTCTGCCCGCCCAGCGTGGCGATGACGCCATCCGGATGCTCCAGATGGACGATGTTCATCACGTCCTCCGCCGTCAGCGGCTCAAAGTACAGCTTGTCCGCCGTCGTGTAGTCGGTCGAAACGGTTTCGGGGTTGTTGTTGATGACGATTGCCTCGTAGCCCATTTCCCGGATGGTATGCACCGCGTGGACGGTGGAGTAGTCGAACTCCACGCCCTGCCCGATGCGGATGGGCCCCGAGCCGAGGATAATCACCTTGCGCCGGTCGGTCACGACCGACTCGTTCTCCTCGGCGTAGGTGGAGTAGAAGTAGGGCACATAGCTGTCGAATTCGCTTGCGCAGGTGTCGATCATCTTGTATACCGGGAAAATGTTCTCCCGGACGCGCCACCCGTACACCTCGTCCTCGGTCGTGTTCCACAGCTCGGCGATATAGGCGTCCGAGAAGCCCATGCGCTTAGCCTCGCGGAGTGTTGCCGGATCGTGCGGCGCACGCTCCAGCTCGCGCTCGAAGTCCACGATCTTCTTGATCTTGTCCAGGAAGAACATATCAATCTGCGTCCTGTTGCAGATCAGCGAGGGGTCAACGCCCATTCCCATAAGCTGGGAGATGGCGTAGATGCGGTCGTCCGTTCCTTCCCGGATGTATTCCAGCAGCCGATCCACGCTCATGTGCGCGGCGTCGAACTTCTCCAGGTGGATGTGATTTTTGCCTTCCTCCAGCGAGCGGATCGCCTTGAGCAGACTCTCCTCGAAGCTGCGTCCCACGCTCATGACCTCGCCGGTCGCCTTCATCTGGGTGGACAGCGTGTTCATGGCGGCGGGGAACTTGTCGAAGGGGAAGCGCGGCATTTTGGTCACGACATAGTCCAGCGTCGGCTCAAAGCTGGCAAGCGTGTTTGCCAGCCGGATCTCGTGCAGATCCATGCCCACGGCGATCTTGGCGGACACCCGCGCGATGGGGTAGCCGCTCGCCTTGGACGCCAGCGCCGAGGAGCGCGAAACGCGGGGATTGACCTCAATGACGTAGTAGCGGAAGGAGTGGGGATCCAGCGCGAACTGTACGTTGCATCCGCCCTTGACGTGCAGGGCGCGGATGATCTTCAGTGCGCTGTCGCGCAGCATCTGGTACTCCTTGTTGGTCAGCGTCTGGCTGGGCGCCACCACGATGGAGTCGCCGGTGTGGATGCCCACGGGGTCAAGGTTTTCCATGTTGCACACCGTGATGGCGGTGTCGTTGGCGTCCCGGATAACCTCGTACTCGATCTCCTTGTAGCCCTTGATGCTCTTCTCCACCAGCACCTGATGCACCGGGGAGAGCGCCAGCGCGTTCTTCATCATTTCGCGCAGCTCGTCGGGGTTGTAGGCAAAGCCGCCGCCCGTGCCGCCCAGCGTGAAGGCGGGGCGCAGGATGACAGGGTACCCGATCTGCTCCGCCGCGGTGATTGCCTCCTCGACGCTGTACGTGATCTGCGACGGCACGACCGGCTCCCCGATCTGCTCGCACAGCTCCTTGAACAGCTCGCGGTCCTCGGCGCGCTCGATGCTGTCGGCATCGGTGCCCAGAAGCTCGATCTCGCACTCAGCCAGCACGCCCTTTTTGGCAAGCTGCATGGCAAGATTCAGTCCGGTCTGCCCGCCGATGCCCGGCACGATGGCGTCGGGACGCTCCATGCGGCAGATGCGCGCAAGGAATTCCAGCGTCAGCGGCTCCATGTACACCTTGTCGGCGACCGAGGTGTCGGTCATGATGGTTGCGGGGTTGGAGTTGGCGAGGATAACCTCGTAGCCCTCCTCCTTGAGAGCCAGACACGCCTGCGTGCCGGCGTAGTCGAACTCCGCCGCCTGCCCGATCACGATGGGACCGGAGCCGATGACAAGTACCTTCCGTATATCGGTTCTCTTAGGCATTCCGGCTCACCTCCTTTGCGTCCGCCATGCTCCGGACGAATTGCTCAAACAGGTATCGGCTGTCCTGCGGTCCGGGCGCGCTCTCCGGGTGGTACTGTACCGAGAAAACGCTGTCCGCCGGGCAGGCGACACCCTCCACGGTGTCATCCAGCAGATTGCGGTGGGTGACGGTCAGTCCCGTTCCCTCCAGCGACTCCGGACGCACAGCGTAGCTGTGGTTCTGCGAGGTCATCTCGACCTTTCCCGTCGTCAGGTTCATGACCGGGTGGTTGCCGCCGCGGTGCCCGAACTTGAGCTTGTAGGTTTCGGCGCCGTAAGCGAGCGAAATGAGCTGATGCCCGAGGCAGATGCCGAAGATGGGGAAGCGTCCGCGCAGACCGCGCACCGTCCGGATAACGGGCAGGACGTCCGCCGGGTCGCCGGGGCCGTTGGAGAGAAAGACGCCGTCCGGCTTCAGAAATGCGATTTCCTCCGCCGTGGTGGTATACGGCACCACGGTGACGTTGCAGCCGAACTGATTCAGACTGCGGACGATATTCAGCTTGATGCCGCAGTCCACCGCCACGACATTGAAGCGGGGGTTGGCAGTCCGGGCGTACCAGCGCTTGCGGCAGCTGACGCGCGCTACGGCGTCATGCGGAACGGGGGTTGCGCGGATGATTTCCAGCGCCTGCCCGACGGGGGTGTCTATGGCAGTCAGCAAGCCGCGCCGCGTGCCGTGATCCCGGATACTGCGGGTAAGACTGCGCGTATCGACGCCGGACAGCCCGGGGATTCCGTTCTCCTCCAGCAGCTCGGACAGGGTCTTGGTGTAGCGGAAGTTGGAGGGCATATCGTTGTAGTCGTACACGATCATGCCGCCGATCCCGGGTGTTTTGCACTCAAAGTCGTCATCGGTAACGCCGTAGTTGCCGATGAGGGGGTAGGTCATCACGACCGCCTGATCGGTATAGGACAGATCCGAAACGATCTCCTGGTACCCGACCATGGAGGTGTTGAACACGATCTCGCACACGCGGTCTGCCGGGTATCCGAACCCGTAGCCGGTGTACACGCTGCCGTCCTCTAAGACGAGCTTCCGGTCTTTCTGCTTCATGTTTCTTTCTCCTTTCATTCCGGGCGTCATCTGCCCGATCCGGAATGGATGATTCCGCGTTGTCCGCGGCGGCAAACGGTCAAAACTGAAAAGTCTATGCGGGAAATGGATTTTTGCGGCATTGGCTGAACCTGCCGGCTCTGTGTTCTTTTTCCTTCCCCGCTTATACCCAGGCGGTTCCCTCACAGATTTCCTCGGCAGCCCCGGTCAGGAACAGCGTCCCGTCCGGCTCGGCGCGGACAGTCAGCTCGCCGCCGTCCAGCCGAACCGTGATGTCCGCCCCGGATGCGCATACCCCGTCCGCGACCGCCGCCGCAACGGCGGCACAGGCGCCCGTCCCGCAGGCAGAGGTCACACCGCTGCCCCGCTCAAAAACCCTCATCCGCAGGGTAGCGGGAGCAGAAAGATGCACCAGCTCAACATTCACGCCGCCGGGAAAGGCAGGGTGCGTCTGAAGCGCCGTGCCGAGGCGCAGGAGCGCCGCATCCGGCATGGAGGCGCGGAACAGCACCGCGTGCGGATTGCCCACCGACACGCGGCGCAGGGTAATTGTTTCGCCGTCCGGCAGAGTCAGCGTCTGCGCGGCACATACAGCCGCACGCCCCATGTCCGCCGTGACCGACGCCACGCGCCCGCCCGCCGTGTGTAACCACAGGCGGCGGATCCCGGCGGGCGTCTCTACGGTCAGCTCGGTGCGCGCCGTCAGCCCCCGGTCGTACACATACTTGCCGAGACAGCGGATGCCGTTGCCGCACATGGCGGCTTCACTCCCGTCCGCGTTGAAGACACGCATACGGAAGTCCGCGACCGCTGAGGGAAGAATCCAGATCATGCCGTCCGCCCCCACGCCGCGGCGCGGGTCGGACAGGCGCACCGACAGCGCCGTCGGATCGGCGGGGTCGCGGTCGGCATACACGAACAGGTAGCTGTTGCCCAGTCCGTGCAGTTTGGCAAAGGTAAGCGGCGCAGCGTCCCCGGGACGTCCCGCCAGAGCAGCCGTCACTCCCATTCCACGGTCGCCGGCGGCTTGCCGGTGATGTCGTAGACGACGCGCCCGGCACCGGGCACCTCGTTGACGATGCGGGTGGCAACGGCGCTCAGCGTCGTGTGCGAAATCGGGACATAGACGCAGGTCATGAAGTCGGATGTGCGCACGGCGCGCAGGGCGACCGTATACCCGTAGGTACGGAAATCGCCCACCACACCGACCGACCGGGTGTCGGTCAGCACGGCAAAGTACTGATCCGCCCGGATGTGCCGCCGCACGATCTCCGCGCGGAAAATGGCGTCCGCTTCACGCAGGATCGCCAGCTTTTCCTCGGTGATCTCGCCCACCACGCGCACGCCCAGCCCCGGACCGGGGAAGGGCTGACGGTTGACGAAGGCGGCGGGAAGCCCCAGCTGGCGCCCCAGTGCGCGCACCTCGTCCTTGAACAGCCCGCGCAGCGGCTCCACCACGCCGGCAAAGCTCATGTTATCCGGCAGACCGCCGACATTGTGGTGACTCTTGATGGTCGCCGCCTTGCCGCCCTTGCCGCCGCCGGATTCGATGACATCGGGGTAAATGGTTCCCTGCGCGAGGTAGCGGACGTGCGGCAGCTTGCGCGCCTCCTCCTCAAACACCCGGACAAACTCCGCGCCGATGATCTTGCGCTTCTGCTCCGGATCGGTCACGCCCTTCAGCGCGCCGAGGAAGCGATCCGCCGCGTTGACGCGGATGAAATGCAGATCGCGCCCCCGGAACGCCGCCTCCACCTCATCGCCCTCATCCTTACGCATGAGTCCGTGATCCACGAAGATGCAGTGCAGCTGTCCCGGAATGGCACGCGACAGCAACGCCGCGCAGACCGAGGAATCCACTCCGCCGGACAGTCCGAGCAGGACATGATCCGTCCCGACCTGCGCCCGCACAGCCTCCGTCAGCTGCTTTTCCAGATCGCGGAGATTGTAGTCGCCCGCCGCGTGGCAGACGTTGTAGAGGAAATTGCGGATCATGGCAGTCCCGTTGGGCGTGCTTTCCACCTCCGGGTGGAACTGGACGCCGTACAGCCGCCGCGCCCGATCCTCCAGCGCCGCGTTGGGGCAGTTGTCGGTGGACGCCGCGCAGGAGAAGCCCTCCGGCAGGCGCACGATGCGGTCGGTGTGGCTCATCAGACCGATCTGCTCCGCATCCAGCCCCGCAAACAGCGGGGAGGAGGTGTCCACGCGCATGGGAGTCCGCCCGTACTCGCTGGTGGAGCAGGGGGCAACCTCGCCGCCCATCGTCCATGCCAGCAGCTGGGAGCCGTAGCAGATGCCCAGCACCGGAATGCCCAGCTCAAATATTTCCCTGTCGCAGTGCGGGGAATCCGCGCAGTATACGCTGTTCGGACCGCCCGTGAGAATGATGCCGATCGGCGCCATCTCCCGGACAGCCGCGGCGGAGATATCCCCTGCCCGGACGATCGACAGCACGCCGCATTCCCGCACGCGCCGGGCGATCAGCTCCTTGTACTGTCCCCCGAAGTCCAGAATCAGCAAAAGCTCATGCTGTCCCTGTTGCACATTCGCCATACGTATCAAAACCTCTTATCACAGTTTGATATATTCGTCACGTCCCGCGCCGACCGAGACATAGCCCACGCGGCACCCGACCGCCTGCTCGATGAACCGGATATACTTCCTTGCGTTCTCGGGCAGGGAGTCCCACGTGCGGCAGGCGGACACGTCGCCGAAGCCGTCAACATACTCCACGACCGGCTTTGCCCGCAGCAGGCGGTCGCCTGTCGGGAAGTCGGTGGTGCGCACGCCGTCCACCTCGTAGGCAACGCAGACCGGCACCCTGTCCAGATAGGACAGCACGTCCAGCTTGGTCAGCACGACGGTGTCGGCGCCCTGCATCCGGACGCCGTAGCGGGAGGCAGGCACGTCGAACGGTCCGACCCGGCGGGGACGCCCGGTCGCGGCGCCGTACTCGCCGCCCGCATCGCGCAGTGCTTTTGCCTCATCGCCGAACATCTCGCAGGTGAAGGGGCCTTCGCCGACGCAGGTGGAGTACGCCTTCATGATGCCCACGACCGAATCCAGCCGGACACCGGGGACGCCCGCGCCGATGGGCGCGTAGCCTGCCAGCGTCGTGGAGGAGGAGGTGTAGGGATAGATGCCGAAATCAATGTCGCGCAGGGCACCGAGCTGCGCCTCGAACAGGATGCGCTTGCCCGCCGCGATCGCCTGCTCCAGGTACCCGGACACATCGGTCACGTAGGGGGCGACGGCGGAGCCGTAGCGATCCAGCCACGCAAGCATTTCCTCCGGATCGACCGGTGCGTGCCCGTAGCCCGTGACCGTGATGTTCTTCCACTCCACGATGTCGTACACCTTCTGCCGCAGGGTGTCCGGGTGCAGAAGATCCTCCATGCGCAGACCTTTTTTCATGTACTTGTCGGCGTAGACCGGCGCGATGCCGCGGCGGGTGGAGCCGAACTTGCGGTCGGCAAGGCGATCCTCCTCCATGATGTCCTGCAGCTTGTGGTAGGGCATACAGATGATAGCCTTGTCGCTGATTTTCAGGTTGTCCGGCGTGATGGTGATGCCCTTCTCGCGCAGGTGCGTCACCTCCCCCACCAGATGCTCCAGATCAATGACCATGCCGTTACCCATAACGTTGACGGTGGTCTCGCGCAGGATGCCGGACGGGAGCAGATTCAGGATGAACTTGCCCTTGTCGTTGACGACGGTGTGCCCCGCGTTGTTGCCGCCCTGATAGCGGCAGATGATGTCATAGTCGGACGAGAGCAGATCGACCATACGGCCCTTGCCTTCATCGCCCCAGTTGATTCCCACGATTGCGGTTAACATGATGTTTTGTCTCCTTACATAAGTATAGAGAATAGCACAGCGGAACGGAAAATTGCGGCACTGCCCCGGCAGTGCGGCTCAGACCAGCACCTTGGTGTCGTCCGGTGTTGCGAGGGCGGCAGCCCGGGTGGGATCGGCGGCAAGGGCGGCGCGCACTGCGGCAACGTAAGCGCGGGTCTGCTCCGGGGCAAGCCCGGTGAAGTGCCCGGCGGCGATGATGGCGTCAATATCGGCGCGTGTCAGCCCGAAGACCGGATCTGCGGCGATACGATCCAGCAGGTCATTGTCGGCGCCGTCCTGCTTGACGGCTTTGCCGGCGGCGACTGCGTGCCGGCGGATTGCCTCGTGCAGGATCTGCCGGTCGCCGCCGCGCTTGACGCACTCCATGAGGATGTTCTCGGTCGCCATGAAGGGAAGCTCCTCCATCAGGTGCTTGCGGATGACGTTCGGGTAGACCGTGCCGCCGGAGATGATGTTGATGCAGAGCGACAGGATGCCGTCGGTTGCCAGGAACGCCTCCGGGATGCTGATGCGGCGGTTGGCCGAGTCGTCGAGCGTGCGCTCGAACCACTGGGCGCTGGCCGTGACGGCGGCATTCTGCAGATCGCAGATGACATAGCGCGACAGGGAGGCAATGCGCTCGCTGCGCATGGGATTGCGCTTGTAGGCCATGGCCGACGAGCCGATCTGGCCGCTCTCGAACGGCTCATCCACCTCCTTGAGGTGGGACAGCAGCCGGATGTCGCTCGAGAACTTCGACGCGCTCTGCGCGATGCCGGACAGCACCTGCAGCACCTGAAAGTCCACCTTGCGCGAATAGGTCTGGCCGCTGACGGGATATGCGCCGGAAAAGCCCATCTTTTCGCAGATCTTCCGCTCGAGCGCGACGACCTTTTGCTCGTCGCCGTCAAACAGGGCGAGGAAGCTTGCCCCCGTGCCGGTCGTACCCTTGCAGCCGAGAAGCTTGAGATGCTCCAGCTGGAACTCGAGCTGCTCAAGATCCATCAGCAGATCCTGTGCCCAGAGCGTGGCGCGCTTGCCGACGGTCGTCGGCTGTGCGGCCTGAAAATGCGTGTAGGCGAGCGTGGGCTGCGCCTTGTGCGTCTCGGCAAAGTCCGCCAGCGCCTGAATGACGTTGACCAGCAGGCTGCGGATCTGCTCGAGCGCCTCACGCATGAGGATGATGTCCGTGTTGTCGCCAACGTAGCAGGACGTTGCGCCGAGGTGCAAAATGGGCTTTGCGTCCGGGCAGCACGCGCCGTAGGTCAGCACGTGCGCCATCACGTCATGCCGCACCTCATGCTCGCGCTCGGCGGCATAGGCGTAGTCGATGTCGGTGATGTGCGCGCGCAGCTGCTCGAGCTGTGCGTCCGTGATCGGCAGACCGAGCTCCTGCTCGCTCTCCGCCAGCGCGACCCAGAGCCTGCGCCATGTGGAGAATTTGTTGTCGTCGGAATAAATGTGCTGCATTGTGCGCCCGGCGTAGCGGGTGCACAGGGGATTGGTGTAGCGATCGTGCATACGTTATCCTCTTTCTGTGTGGCGCAGTGCCGCCGAGATCAAGCCCTTGAACAGGGGGTGCGCCTTGTTCGGGCGGCTCTTAAACTCGGGATGGTACTGTACGCCGATATAAAAATCGTTTTCGGGGATCTCAACAGTCTCCACAATGTGTCCGTCCGGCGACAGACCGGAGAGCACGAGCCCTTTTTCTTGCATGAGCGCGCGGTAGTCGTTGTTGAACTCGTACCGGTGGCGGTGGCGCTCGGAGATCTCCGCCGTGCCGTAGCATGCCGCCATCTTTGTGCCGGGCACGATGCAGCACGGATACGCGCCGAGGCGCAGCGTGCCGCCCTTGTCGATCTCATCGTTCTGGTCAGGCATGAAGTCGATGACCTTGTTTGTGCTGCTCTCGTCGAACTCGCCGGAATTGGCGTCTGCCAGCCCGCAGACGGAGCGTGCAAACTCGATGACTGCGATCTGCATGCCCAGACAGATGCCGAGGTAGGGAACATTGTGCGTGCGGGCATAGTGCGCGGCCGCGATCTTGCCCTCAATGCCGCGGTTGCCGAAGCCGCCGGGCACGAGGATGCCGTCGCATCCGCCGAGCACCTCCTCTACATTATCGCGCGTGATCGTCTCGCTGTCAATCCATTGAATGTCGACACGCGCGCCATAGACGTATCCGGCGTGGCGCAGTGCCTCGGCCACGGACAGATATGCGTCGTGCAGCTGGACGTATTTTCCCACGAGCCCGATCGTCACGCGGCGCGAGCGGCTGCGGATGCTCTCGAGCATGGCGTCCCACTCGGTCATGTCCGGCGCGGGTGCGTCGATATGCAGCTCACGGCAGACGATCTCGGAAAAGCGGTTGCGCTCGAGCATGATCGGCGCCTCGTACAGTACGGGCAGCGTCATGTTCTCAATCACGCAGTCGGGCTTGACGTTGCAGAACAGGGAGATCTTGCGGAAGATGGATTCCTCGAGCGGCTCGTCACAGCGCAGCACGATGATGTCCGGGGAAATGCCCATGCCCTGCAGCTCCTTGACGGAGTGCTGCGTGGGCTTCGTTTTGTGCTCCTCGCTGCCGTGCAGATACGGCACGAGCGTCACATGGATGTAGAGCGCATTCTCGCGCCCGACCTCGAGCCCGACCTGCCGGATGGCTTCGAGAAACGGCTGGCTCTCGATGTCGCCGGTCGTGCCGCCGACCTCGGTGATGACGACGTCGGCGTTCGTCTTGCTGCCGACGCTGTAAATGAAGTCTTTGATCTCGTTTGTGATGTGCGGGATGACCTGCACCGTCTCGCCGAGATATTCGCCGCGCCGCTCCTTGTTGAGCACGTTCCAGTAGACCTTTCCGGTCGTGAGGTTGGAGTATTTGTTCAGATCCTCGTCGATGAAGCGCTCATAGTGGCCGAGATCGAGATCGGTCTCGGCGCCGTCCTCGGTAACGTATACCTCACCGTGCTGGTAGGGACTCATCGTGCCGGGGTCTACATTAATATAGGGATCGAGCTTCTGCGCCGCAACCTTCAGGCCGCGCGCCTTGAGCAGACGGCCGAGCGAGGCCGCCGTAATGCCTTTTCCGAGTCCGGAAACAACGCCGCCTGTAACAAAAATGTACTTGGTCATGAATAAGCCCCCTCAATCTTCATAGGTGCGGATGATATTTTCTGCGATGGTGCGCCGCGGCTTGCTGGTGTTCATCGCCTGCTTTTCAATGTATTTGTGCGCTTCTGTCTCCGTCATCTGCAGGTGCTGCACAAGCAGGAGCTTTGCGCGGTTGATGATGCGGATGTCGGCAACCTTTGCCTCCAGCTTTTCCGTTTTGTGCTGCATCTGCTCAAGCTGGTTGCGCACGGCTGCCAGCAGGCGGATGGTCTGCACGATGAGCGACTCCGGCGCGTCATTCGGCAGCACCAGCACGCCGGACTGCTCCAGCAGGGCGGCGGCCGCGTCTGCGTGCGTGGGCTCAGCCAGCAGCAGCACCGCCATACAGCGCCGCTTTTTGAGCTGCAGTGCCAGCTCCTGTCCGGAGCTGCCGGTGACCGGCTCTGCGATGAGCACGCCGTCGATGCCGCCGGCGTCGAACTGCTCGAGCGCTTGCCGGGCGCTGTCTGCGTGTTCAAACGGTACGATGCGCGCGCGTGTGAGCAGGGCGCCGATGCGCTTGGTCTGCGCCTCAGAGGCGGAGACGAGCAGGGCGCTCACGGTGTGCAGCGGCGAATTCATACTTCTCACCTCGCAGTTGAAGTCGGGACGGAAAAACAAAAAGACGCTTCCGATGCCGATAAGGGGCACTTTCCCCCGGGTCATCGTGAAACGTCAGCGTTCTCGAAAAGATACCATATGTACTTTCATGACCGTGTCAGCGGCACACAGAATTTTTCCAATCAAAAATCCATGTATATAATACACCACGGGTTTTGCACATGTCAAGAATAAAATCTTGCCCGGATCTGCCGAAAATTCTGTGAAATCCGCCGAAAGAAATTGCGCCCGACCCGCTTGACATTTTTCTGCAACAGGCGTATATTTTCCACATTGAAACGGCAATGGCGTCGTGGAGAGCGAATGATCTCCGGGCACCAGTGCCGTTTTTTCGTTGTTGACACAGATTTTGAAACATAGAAAGGGGACCTGGAAAATGGATAAGATCTCTGACATTTTTGGCTCTATGGTATTTAACGACGCAGTCATGCGTGAGCGGCTGCCGAAGGAGACCTACCGTCAGGTGCAGGCGACGATGGAAAAGGGCAAGCGTCTCGATGACGACGCCGCGCGCATCGTGGCCAACGCCATGAAGGACTGGGCGATCGAGAAGGGCGCGACGCACTTCACGCACTGGTTCCAGCCGATGACCGGCATCACCGCCGAGAAGCATGACAGCTTCATCTCTCCCTGCGGCGGCGGTCAGGTGATCATGGAGTTTTCCGGCAAGGAGCTTGTCCGCGGCGAGCCGGACGCTTCCAGCTTCCCGTCCGGCGGCCTGCGCGCGACGTTTGAAGCGCGCGGCTATACCGCGTGGGACCCGACGTCCTATGCCTTTATAAAAGATAACGTCCTGTGCATCCCGACGGCGTTCTGCTCCTACGGCGGCGAGGCGCTCGATAAAAAGACGCCGCTGCTGCGCAGCGCGGAGGCGCTCAACCGTCAGGCCCTGCGCGTGATCCACCTGTTCGGCAACGCGGACGTGACCGCCGTGCGCACGACGGTCGGCCCCGAGCAGGAGTATTTCCTCGTGGACAAAGATGTCTATAACCGCCGCAAGGATCTGATCTATACCGGGCGCACGCTCTTTGGTGCAAAGCCGCCGAAGGGACAGGAGCTCGATGACCACTACTTCGGCAGCATCAAGCCGCGCGTTGCGGCATTCATGAAGGATCTCGATGAGGAGCTCTGGAAGCTCGGCGTCTATGCCAAGACCGAGCACAACGAGGTCGCGCCCGCGCAGCACGAGCTCGCGCCCGTGTTTACGACCGGCAACATCGCCGCTGACCAGAACCAGCTGACGATGGAGATCATGCAGAAGGTGGCCTCGCGCCACGGCATGGTCTGCCTGCTGCATGAAAAGCCGTTTGCCGGCGTCAACGGCTCCGGCAAGCACAATAACTGGTCGCTGGTCACGAACACCGGCATGAACCTGCTTGAGCCCGGCGAGACACCGGCGGAAAACGCGCAGTTCCTGCTGTTCCTGTGCGCGGTCATTCAGGCCGTGGATGACTATCAGGATATGCTGCGCATCAGCGTGGCGTCGGCCGCAAACGATCACCGCCTCGGCGCGAACGAGGCGCCTCCGGCGATCGTTTCGATGTACGTCGGCGACGAGATCGAGGAGATCCTCAACGCGATTATTGACGAGACGGCCTACTGCGGCAAGGAAAGACAGCTGATGAAGATCGGCGTGCACGCGCTGCCGCGCTTCCCCAAGGACGCGACCGATCGCAACCGCACTTCGCCCTTCGCCTTTACCGGCAACAAATTCGAGTTCCGTATGCCGGGCTCCTCGGCCTCCATTTCCGGCATCAACGTCGTGCTCAACACGGCGGTTGCCGAGAGCCTTGAGCAGTTTGCGCTCGAGGGCAGCAAGGACTTTGAGGCCGATCTGCAGGCGCTCATCCGCAGCGTGCTCATCAAGCACAAGCGCATCCTCTTCAAGGGCAACGGTTATGACGAGGCATGGATCGCAGAGGCGGAGCGCCGCGGTCTGCTGAACCTGCGCACGACGCCGGAGGCGCTGCCGTATTACCTTGCCGACAAGAACGTGGCGCTCTTTACCAAGCACCATGTCTATACCCGCACCGAGATGGAGGCACGCTATGAGATCCACCTCGAAAACTACAGCAAGATCCTCAACATTGAGGCGCTGACCATGCTCGAGATGGCGCGGCGCGACATCATGCCCGCCGTCAGCAGCTATTTGCGCGAGCTGTCCGAGACTGCTGCAGCCATCCACGCCGCGTCCGTCACGGCCGACTGCTCGTACGAGGAGAGCATCATCCCCGAGATGTCTGCGCTGCTGGGCGATGCGTACCGCAAGGTGCGCAGCCTTGATGAGGCGCTCATGGGCGCCAAGACCGTTGAGGGCAGCCAGGCGCTGGCCAACTACTACCGTGACAAGGTCTTTTCCGCCATGGCGGAGCTGCGCATTACGATCGACCAGCTCGAGACCATGACGCCGTCTGACAAGTGGCCGGTGCCGTCCTACGGCGACCTGCTGTTCAGCGTGCGGTAACAACGTTTTCTCTTTCTTTTTCTCTCTTCTTTCATTTTCATACTTCTGTCAAAAGCATTGACGGAGAAAAGTAGCACGGGTGCTCATTTCCAGCGAGTGCGGGACGGTGCGAGCCGCATAACAGAGCCTGTGTGAAGAACACTCCCGAGCTGCAAGCTGAACGGGCGAATGCCTCAGTAGGTGCGCCGTCACAGCCGGACGTTATCCCGGTGCGGTTTGTTAGAACCCGTGAGAAGTAAAATAGGTGGCACCACGATACGCAGCTACTCGTCCTATTGTCGGATGGTAGCTGCGTATTTTTTGATGTATTCAGGAGGAAAAAATCATGTGTTCCATCATCGGTTATCTCGGCACGTCCATCTCTGCGCAGGATCTGCGCGCCGGCTTTGACAAGACCGTTTCCCGCGGCCCGGACGATACGCGCATGCTGCACATCGGCGCGGCGACGCTCGGCTTTCACCGGCTGGCCATCATGGGGCTGCATCCGGAAGGCATGCAGCCGTTCACGCGTGATGGCAGCGCGCTCGTGTGCAACGGTGAGATCTACGGCTTTCGTCCCATCCGTGAGCAGCTGATCGCCGAGGGCGAGACGTTCGAGAGTGAATCCGACTGTGAGATCCTGCTTCCGCTCTACGAACGCGAGGGGCTGGACATGTTCCGCGGTCTCGACGCAGAGTTTGCCATGATCATCTATGACGCCAAGCGCGGCGGTCTTGTCGCGGCGCGTGACCCGATCGGCATCCGCCCGCTGTACTACGGCTACGACGCCGAGGGCGCGATCATCTTTGCCAGCGAGGCGAAAAACCTTGTCGGTCTCGTGCACGATGTGATGCCGTTTCCGCCCGGCCACTATTATGCCGACGGGAAGTTCACCTGCTACCGCGACATGACGCACGTCGATGCCGTCTGTGAGGATGATCTGGAGACTGTCTGCACGAACATCCGCGAAAAGCTCATCGCCGGCGTGCAGAAGCGCCTCGATGCCGACGCACCGCTCGGCTTCCTGCTCTCCGGCGGCCTGGACAGCAGCCTCGTGTGCGCAATCTCGGCAAAGCTGCTCAAAAAGCCCATCCGCACATTTGCCATCGGCATGCGCAGCGACGCCATCGACCTGAAATATGCCCGCGAGGTGGCGGAGTATCTGCACGCCGACCACACCGAGGTCATCATCACGCGCGAGGATGTGCTCCGGGCGCTGCCGGAGGTCGTGGCGCTGCTCGGCACGTATGATATCACGACCATCCGCGCGAGCATCGGTATGTACCTCGTCTGCAAGGCAATCCATGAGCAGACCGACCTGCGCGTGCTGCTCACGGGCGAGATCTCCGACGAGCTCTTCGGCTATAAGTACACCGACTTTGCGCCGAGCCCTGCGGCATTTCAGGAGGAGTCTGCCAAGCGCATCCGTGAGCTGCATATGTATGACGTACTGCGCGCCGACCGCTGCATCTCCGTCAACAGTCTTGAGGCGCGCGTGCCGTTTGGCGATCTGGACTTTGTGCAGTACGTCATGTCCATCGACCCCGCCAAGAAGTGCAACGTCTACGGCAAGGGCAAATACCTGCTGCGCCACGCCTTCGAGGGCGACTGGCTGCCGCATGACATCCTCATGCGCGAGAAGGCGGCCTTCAGTGATGCGGTCGGGCACTCGATGGTCGACGATCTCAAGGCCTACGCCGAGGAGACGTACACGGACATTGCCTTTGATATCCTGCGCCGGAAGTATGATTTCGCGCAGCCGTTCACCAAGGAATCGCTGCTCTACCGCGAGCTCTTTGAGCGCTACTATCCCGATCAGGCGCGCATGGTGTCCGGCTTCTGGATGCCGAACAAGGCGTGGGCAGGCTGCGACGTGGACGACCCGTCCGCGCGCGTGCTTGCAAACTACGGCGACAGCGGAAAGTGAGGACGGTATGGACGCGAACACCATGTATCTGCGCCCCGCGTGCCTGAGCGATGCGCCCGCACTGTGCGCGTAGCAAATCCGGCGTTCGTGCGCCCGTTTTCGGAGCTTGTGCCGGAGACGGTGCGCGGCATCCTGCGGGATGCCTGATATGAAATGAGCCCGTTTCCGGCTTCGGAAACGGGCTCATTTTTTATCGCTTTTGCAGCAGCTCATACGCGCCCAGCAGCATCTGTGCAGCCTCGGCGCGCGTGATGGGTGCGGCGGTGTCCGCACCGTCCGGAAATACGCCGCACGACGTCAGGCTCGCAACGGCCGCGCACGCCCAGTCGGGGACGTCCGTGCGCGTGAGCGCAGCGGCGGGGGAGGGGCGCAGAAAGCTGCTGAGCATGACGGCTGCCTCTGCCGCCGTGATGCCGCGCCGCGCCTCGAACGTGATGGACGTGCCGTCGGAGCAGCCGCAGACGTCGCCGTTCATGAGCGCGGTCGCAACATACGCTTTTGACCATGCGGGGATCTGCGCATCATCGCCGAAGCCCGTCGAGAGCACGCCCTGCAGCATTTCCGTCCCGGTCAGGTGCATGCACATGGCGAGAAATTCACCGCGCGGCACGTTGCTGTCCGGGTCGAAGAGATACTGCCCGCCAACCTGCCTGCCGACGCACACGCCCTGCTCGGCGAG
>OJMH01002148.1_pt1 | contig 17252 bp, 13 predicted proteins | sample 1597111 | NCBI WGS metagenome assembly OJMH01 (sample SAMEA2452115, study PRJEB22498) | human gut metagenome | reverse complement strand
GGGCGCCCGCGCTTAGCTTGCGCAGTCTCTAGCGGCAATCTCGATTCAATGTTGAAAATTTACACTGCCGGCAGGCGCTTGCGCCATGAAGATATGTATTCTCCGGGCGGTAAAACCGGGCTTTGCCCGCCACATGCCTCTATTGTTTACTCACAGCTTGCGCGCATGGCCTTTCCGGGAATAAAGGTCGTTATGGGAGGGGTTGAGGCGAGTTTAAGAAGGCTTGCCCACTACGACTATTGGCAGGATAAAATGAGACCGTCTGTATTGGTCGATTCAAAGGCCGACATACTCTGCTACGGCATGGGCGAACTTACCATGCTCGAAATTTTCGAGCGCATAAAAAGCGGAAAGAGCCTAGATGGGATACGCGGAACCTGCCGCTATCTCGGAGGCAGAGAGAGCGCAGAATTTAACTCCGATGCCGTTGAGTTGCCGTCTTACGAGGAAATCTGCTCTGATAAATTGGCGATAATGCGCGCTACAAAAATCATTGAATCCGAGATGAACCCTTGGAGCGCCCGCAGGTTAATTCAGCGCACAAACGGCAGAATCCTGCTTGTGGAGCCGCCGCGCGAACCGATGACTAGCGAACAGTTCGACCGCTCAAGCGAGCTTGACTACGCGTATATGCCGCACTTTTGCTACACCGAAAAAATACCCGCATGGGAAATGATAAGAGATTCCATAACGGTTGTGCGCGGCTGTCCGGGCGGGTGCGCCTTTTGCGGCTTGGTCACACACCAGGGCAGGCAACTTGTATCCAGATCTTGCGAAAGCGTATTAAAAAGTGCGCAAAACTTGGCAAAGAAGCCCTACTTTAAAGGCACAATTAGCGATGTCGGCGGCGCTGCCGGAAACATCTACGGCCACCGTCCAAAAGACCCCGAGATATGCAAAAAATGCAGGAGATACTCTTGCATATTCCCAAATTTCTGCAAAAACTACGCGGCGGACGAAAAGCCCCTTTTAAATTTGCTTGAGCGCTTGCAGAAAGTTGATGGAGTTAAGCACGTTTTTATAAATTCCGGAGTTAGGCTGGACTTGGCCCTGGCCCAGCCAAATCTGACGGAGGAAATTATACGCAATCATGTGTCGGGGCAAATAAGTGTTGCGCCGGAGCATCTGGATAATGAGGTGCTAAAGCTTATGCGCAAGGGAAAGGCCGGGGAATTTGAAAAGTTTAGAAGCATATTTGACTCCGTAAATTCAAAGTCGGGCAAGAAGCAGTATATGGTTCCATACTTTATTTCAAACTTTCCAGGCTGCAGCGAGCGCCAGATGAAAGTTGTCGAGGACTATCTTGCGAAGTCAAATTGGAACGTGCGGCAGGTGCAGGATTTTATACCGCTGCCAATGACGATGGCCTGCGCTATGTACTGCGCGGAAGTTGACGAGCAGGGCAAGCCAATAAAGGTAAATAAGGGGCTTGCCGAGCGCAGAAAACAGCGCGGAATGCTAAAAAATAATCCCGCAAAGCGGTCGGGCAGAAAGTTCTAGTTCTGCTCTGGTTGCTCGGGCCTTTCTACAAGAATTCTATTTATCCTAACTCCGTCCATTTCTGCAACCTTTATGCGCAAATCTCTCCACTTGATTCTTTCGCCAACGTGCGGAATGTGTTGAAGTTTGTCGAGTATGAGTCCGCTTACGGTATTGTAAGTCTCGCCGGAATCCTCCAATTCAAAGAATATCATAAAATCGTGGAAGGGGCACTGGCCCGTTACGGCAAATTTGTTTTCGCCGCAGGCGACTATGTATTCTTCCTCGTTTCTCTCGGGCATATCGCCCAAAACTGCGTCGAGTACGTCGTTTAATGTGACAATTCCAAGCGTAACGCCAAATTCGTTTGAGATAATTGCATTTTTTACGCGCCTTTTTCTGAGTATTTCAAGGGCGCTGTAAACCATGGTGTCCTCCTTGAAGTACTCCACGGGCTTGAGTATGTTTTTCAGCGAGGGCGACTGCTTTGTGAGCTCCGCAAACAGATCCTCTATATACACAAAGCCCAGAATCTCATCAAGAGAGCCGTTTGAAACCGGATATACGCTGTGCGGATTTTGCTTAACGATATCCTCAACCTGCCTTCTGCTCGACGATATATCTATTTTTACTATTTCGTTTCTGGGCGTCATTATAGACTCCACGTGTCTATCACCAAGTAGGAATACCCGCTCTAAAATATTTCTCTCTATGCTCTGCACTTCTCCGCTTTTTACGCCTTCTCTTACCATTGATTTAATCTCGGCCTCGGTAATCTTTCTATCAGCTGAATTTATCCCCAAAACTTTCAGGACAAAGGTGCTGGACTTACTTAAAATGTACACAAAGGGAGCCGCAATTTTAGATAGCAATAGCATTGGAGAAGCTATTATTTTTGCTATTTTTTCCGGGGCGGCCAAGCCTATTCGCTTTGGCACTAGCTCTCCAAAAATAAGGGTGAGATACGTCACTATAATCACGATTGCTGCCTGCGCTAAAAATAGGGCGGCCGAGCTTGGAATTCCTAGTGAAGCCAGGAGATTCCCAAAGTTTGCACTTATGGTTTCTCCGGAATATATGCCGGTTAAAATTCCTATGAGTGTTATACCTATTTGGACTGTGGAGAAGAATCTGTCTGGGCTGCTTGCTAGCTTAAGAGCGTTTTTGGCATATACGCTGCCCTTTTTTGCCTCGCTGGAAAGCGCGGGCTTTTTTACGCACACAAGTGCGATTTCCGACATTGCAAGTATTCCGTTTGATAAAATGAGAATAGCGATAACTAAAAATTCCATACCGTGATTAATTTTGCGCCTCCGCAAGCTGACCAAAAAACTTTGGATAGTTCCGGAGACTCAGATACATAATCGATATTTTGATAATTTTTTCAAGAAATATATTTAGTCAGAACTTGGCTTCTATTGGGGTTTGCCATATTGTAAAATAAAATGTTTATGTTTCTAAATAAATACGTCTTGACAGGGCTTAAAAAAAACTTTTTTTTGTCCTGAAACTTTCGCGCTTAATTTTGCGTTTGAGGTTTTATATATGTTTGGAGAGTTTGTATGGATGTTCCAAGTGGAGAGGATACCTTAAAGTTGCTTCATGCCTGTTCGGAGGAGATGAAGCGCTTTATACTGCTTAAAGACAAGAGGCAGCTGGCGGGTTTTACGATGAATCAGTTGGATATAATGTATTACGTCGGAACCAGCGGCGGCGTTATGTTGGGCGACATAATAAGGCATTTTAGAATGTCCAGAAGCTCCGCTACGCAGACGGTTGCCCGCCTTGTCAGATGCGGATATCTCACAAAGAAGATTTCAGATGGAGACAGGCGCGTTGTCGTAATTGAGCCCACCGAGAAATTAAAGGGGATTAATTCTTCCGTCCTTGCCCTGGAAAAGAAATACATAGTTCCTATTTTCGACGCTTTGCCGCAGGAGGATAAGGCGGCGATGCACAAGGTTTTAAACAAGATATATGGAGGCTTGTCCGAAAGGTTGTCATGAATAGACTGAAGGTTTTTTTATTACTTTTATTAGCGGCTTCGCCGATTTTGTCGGCGCAGGAAAACCAAGGGGCAAAAATTTCGGTTCCCGTTGCCGAGGCAAAGCTGGCAAATGAAATTGAGGTTTACAGATACACTGGGCAGATTATCCCGATTTCAACAGTCAACATAGTATCTAGAATATCCGCAGACCTCATGCAGGTGGGCTTTAAGGAGGGCGACTATGTGAAAGAGGGGCAACTTCTCTATACTTTTGACGACACCCGCTACGCGGCAACTCTCAAGAGCGATCAGGCAAAAATCGCCGAGTATGAGGCAAAGCTAATATACGCTAAAAACGACTACGAGAGAACCAATGAACTATTTAAAAAAGGCGTCTCTACAAAGGACGAGATGGAGAGCGCCCTGAGCCAATACAAATCTTACCAAGCGTCTCTGTGGGGGGCTCAGGCCGATATTATTTTGGCTGAGGACGACTTAAAGCACTGCAAAATTTACTCTCCCATATCGGGGGCCATAGGGCTTACGAATTACACGGAGGGCAACTACATAACCCCGTCTTCCGGAGTGCTTGCAACAATCGTGCAGCTCGATCCCATCCGCCTGAAGTTTTCGATGAGCAGCCGCGATTTCTTGAAGAATTTTACCGATATAAAGGGCTTGATGTCAAATTGCACCGTGAAGATTAAACTCGCAGACGGAACTTTTTACGAGGACGAGGGCGAAATTGAATTTGTGAATAATGAGGCTGTTAGAACTACCGACACGATTTTGGTATTCGCAAAATTTAAAAACCCAAATTCGCGGCTTTTGCCCAACAACACTGTAGCGGTGTATCTGCAGAACAAAAAGGAAAAGCAGAAGGTGTCAATACCCGCCACAGCCCTCATGCACGACGAGGAGTCCTCATACGTGTATGTGCTCGACAAGGACAATATCCCGAGCAGGCGAAACGTCGTTTTGGGCAGGACCATAGGCGATGTGCAGTTTATAGATTCTGGGCTGGCTGTCGGAGATAGGGTTGTGAGCGACGGACCTCACAAGATAATAGAGAATGTGAAAGTAAATGTAGTGGAGTAGGGAGATGTTTTCAAAGTTCTTTATCGAGCACCCCAGGTTTGCGGCGGTAATAAGTTTGCTGCTTGTAATAACGGGAGCTCTTACAATTTTTAAATTGCCAATAGCGGAGTATCCCGAGATATCTCCGCCGCAAATAAGAGTTTCGGCAACTTACAGCGGAGCGAGCGCGGAGGTATTGCGAGACACCGTGGCGCTGGTTCTTGAGTCGGAGTTAAACGGACTGGAGAATTTGCTCTACTTTAATTCGGAATGCTCCAATACCGGCGCATATTCTTGCTCGCTAACTTTCAAGACGGGCACAAATCAGGATATCGCGATGGTTGAAGTTCAAAACGCCGTAAAGCGCTCGGAGGCGAAGCTGCCAAGTGAAGTGCAGCGGACGGGCATAAATGTCAGAAAGCGCTCCGGAGATCTGCTTGCGATGTTCCAGTTGCAGACTGACGGCGTGAATATGTCCGAAATGGAGTTAAATAACTACGCCTCCACCGTTATAGCAGACGCGATAAGCCGCGTTGACGGAGTTTCATCGGCCGACGCTTTTGGCGGCAAGATATACTCTATGAGAATTTGGATAGACCCAATAAGAATGGGCGGCTTGGGCCTTTCCACAGACGACATAAAAAGCGCCGTTGAAAGCCAAAATCTGCAGGCTGCGGCAGGCACTATTGGTTCGGAGGGCGGCAACGACTTCGTACAGTTTAAAGTGGATATAAAGGGGCGCTTGAAAACTGTCGAGGAGTTTGAAAATATAATTGTCAGAAGCGACTCCGACGGAAATATATTGCGCCTGAAGGATATTGCGCGCGTGGAACTCGGCGCTGAATCCTACAGCCAGAGTTGCTTTTTTAACGGAAAGAGTTCGGTTGGCCTGGGCGTGCACAGGACAAACGACGCAAACGCCCTGCAGACGATAAATTTGGTGAAGGCCGAGCTTGAGCGCTTGGCGAGGTCGTTCCCGGAGGGCGTGACCTGGAACATAGCGTACGACCCGACGGAATTTATCGTAATATCGATGGAGGAAATTGTAACGACCTTAATTTCGGCGCTGGTGTTGGTTATTTTAATAACCTACCTATTTTTGCAGGATTGGCGCGCGACGCTAATTCCATCGATTGCAATTCCCATATCGCTAGTCGGCACTTTCACGGCAATGTACGCCTTGGATTACACTATAAATTTGCTCACTATGTTCGGGCTTATACTCGTAATAGGCTCGCTTGTTGACGATGCTATAGTGGTTGTTGAAAACTGCCAGTCTGTAATGCACAAGTACAAGCTTGATGCAAAGACCGCCAGCATAAAGTCTATGAAGCAGATAACGGGGGCTGTCATAGCAACTACTCTCGTTACGATTGCCTGCTACGTTCCGCTTGCGTTTTACGGTGGCATGGTGGGCGAGATTTACACTCAATTTGCGGTTGTGATGTGCATAGCGCTTTCAATATCAACTCTCATTGCGCTCACTCTCAGTCCGGCGCTCTGCGCCATAATGTTAAAGGCGCCGAATGAGAGCGAAAGAAGGCTCTTTAAGCCCGTAAACTTTTTATTAAATTCCGGCAAGTCGGCCTATGTTGGAATTGTGAGAATGCTCGCGCGCAGGATTGCAATTACATTTGTGATATTCTGCGCCATAGTCGCAATTTCTTACTTCCTGTTCGGGAAGATAAACTCCTCCTTCATACCCAAGGAGGACAAGGGCACTATTATGTGCGACATAGAGCTTCCGCCGGGTGCAACCTTGGCAAGAACTATGCAGACTACCGCCAAGTTCTCGGATTTGGTGAGCAAAATTGACGGGGTCAAGGACTATATGATTGTAAACGGCGTCGGCAGAATTAGCGGCGACGGCGAAAATACGGCAATGGTCATCATAAAGCTGGACCCCTGGGATAAACGCACGACGGCGGATTTGCAGCTCGATGCCATAGTAAAGAAAGTTCAGGATCTGTCGCAAAAACTGCCCGAGGCCAGAATTATATGCTTTACTCCGCCTGCAATTATGGGCCTTGGTATGACGGGCGGCATAAGTTTTGCGCTCACCGCCTCCGGAGATGTCGATACAAACGAGCTTATGAAAAACGCGGCAAAGCTTGCAGCGCAAATCGGAGATTTTCCGGGAGTAATAAGCTCTATGACTACCAATTCCAGCCTCATTCCGCAGCTCAATTTGGAGATAGACCGCGAGAAGGCGGAGTCTCTGAGAATACCGGTAAGTACTATATTTTCGACAATACAAAGCAACATCGCCTCTTACTACATAAACGACTTCAATATTTTGGGAGATGTCTTTGAAGTTAATATGCAGGCCGACAAGGGAATGCGCTCCGGCTTGCGCGATATAATGGAGCTGCAAGTTCCAACCTCCGACGGGCAGATGACGCCTTTAAGCACTGTAGCAAGCGCTCGCTTCACTTCGGCTCCAAAGCAGATTAATATGTTTAACAAGCTGCTCTCTACCGACATAAACGTGATGGTTGACTCTTCCGTATCAAGCGGAGAAATAATGAGAAAAATCGAAAATATAAAGTTGCCTTTCGGCTATGAGATAGCTTGGACCGGCATGAGTTATCAGGAAAAGCAAAACGAAAATAAAATATTGCAGCTTATGGCTCTTGCAATAACCTTTGCCTACTTGTTCCTTGTGGCGCAATACGAGAGCTGGACTATTCCAATTCCCATAATGATGACTGTGGCAACGCCGATTCTCGGAGCCATAATAGGCCTTCTGATAACGGGCGAGACTTTCAGCATATACGCGCAGCTTGGCATGGTTATGCTAGTGGGGCTGACGGCGAAAAATGCAATTCTTATGGTCGAATTTTCAAAGCAGGAGCGCGAGCAGGGCGTGCCCATATACGAGGCCGCCGTAAACGGCGCATCGCAGCGCTTTAGAGCGGTTATGATGACTGCCCTTTCATTCGTATTTGGCGTTCTTCCGCTAGTTTTGGCAACCGGCGCGGGCGCCGCAAGCAGAAGGGCTATAGGTATCACAACCTTTTCGGGAATGCTTATGGCGACCTTCTTAGGAATCGTGATGACGCCATGTTTGTACGCGCTTGTCCAGACTATTCGCGAGTCTACAAATAAAAAGGTTGGGATAAGAATGAGATGAAAAACTTCTTTGCATATCTAATGGCAGCTGCACTGGCTTTCGCCAGCGCATGTTCTACAGTGGAGGAGGCTAGAGAGGCCCAGTCGCAGGATTCGCGCCTGCCGGGAGAGCGCACCGTAACGCCCCTTGAGCTCGGAATGAAGGAGGGCGAAACTTACTCGCTATCGGATCTAGAGCAGATTGCTCTCAAAGCTAGCCCGACGGTATTTCAGGCTAGGCAGAACTTGGTTTCAGCCCCGCTTGATTTAAAAATTGTCAAGGCGGATTATCTGCCGACAGTGGATATAAACGGCATAGGTTTTGAAGAGGCCACGGACAACCTGCAAAAGCGCCCGCAGTCCGGCTCAATGAAGGGCAACGGCTACGGCGGCATAGATTTCAAACTTCTGATATACGATTTCGGAAAGACAGATGCTAGAGTAGCTCAGCAGATTCAAAATGTGATTGCAGCCGAAAAGGAACTTTATCTTGCCGAAATAAACACCGTCTATACCGTGAGGCAGGCCTTCTTTGAGCTAAAGAGGTGCATTGAACTAAACATCGTAGCAGAGCAGGCCGTCATGCAGTACAAGGAGCATCTTGACCACATGCTCGCAAAGTTCGAGTACGGCAAGGCTACAAAATACGATTGCTCAAAGGCTAGGGTTGACTACGACGCCTCGGTATTGGACCAGGTTACAACTTCAAACGACGTAAGTATAGCGCGGGCAAATTTGGTGAAGGCCCTGGGCTTTGACAGGGCGTTTAAGTTTGCCACGGGCGAGGGCAATATGCAGGACGTTAAAATGGGCGTTGACGAGCTTATGACTCTTGCAAAGAAGCAGGATCCTGCATTGGGAGCGCTCTATGCTAACGCCGAGGGCGCCAGCAAATACATAGACGAGCAAATCGCGAATCTATACCCAACAATAAGCTTGAATGCAGAGGCGTTTGTGTCGGGCATAAGCTCGGGGTGGCCCGCGATTTGGAATGTCGCAGGTGGTGCCGACTTAGTTCAGAACATATTTAACGGCAATAGAAATATTAACGCGATAAAGCAGGCCGTTGCCCTATTGAGAAGTTCGCGCAGCAAAATTTCGGAATACGAGCAAGACATTTATGCAAAGCTCACGACGGCTTGTCTAAACTTGAAAAAATCAAAAAAGCAATATGATTTGGCGCTGTCGTCGGAAAAGGTTGCAAAGGAGAATTTGGATTTGGTTACTGAGCGCTTTAATGTAGGCAAGGCTTCGTCTCTTGAAAGAACTGACGCCCAAGTTTCCTACACTTCGGCTCAGGCTGATGTAGTGAGCGCCAAGTACGATTGTCAGGACGCACTGGCAACTATAAGTTACTTAATCGGCGGGGAAATCCCAAAGCAGAGTCCCAACTCTTGATTAGAAATCTAGTTTTTCATCTATTTTTTTGGGGCGCGGAATATTGCCGCGCTTTTTTTTGCATGGGTAAGCTCGGCTCTTAGGGCAAGCTTAGGTGAGGATGTTTTTTTATTTTTTAACCTGCAACTATTGCGTTTAATTTGTCTCTTGGCTAATTCGGCCTTTAGCTAACATAAGTTTAAATAATTTTAAAGTTTTTTGCTCAAACAATCTCTTGAGGCTAGAGTTTTTTCGTATTGCGTTAGCTCATAAATATAGGGAAGGGGAAAACTCTATGTAAGTTTGAGATTGCTTGGAATATTTAATCCAAAGTAGCAGTCTTTCGCATGTCCTTTGCTTTTACTCAAATTGTTTAGTTCGGATTTTTTTAAACTAAATCTTGAATTAAAGTTCCTCAAATCAATTTTCTTGACACTCGCAAACATCGCAGAAAGGCTCGCTTTTATATGGAAAGCTACATAGTAAATGAAATTTTTAGGGACATGCAATGCGACTTTAGTTCATTGAAGGCATTTGGCTTTTCCCACTACGCCAATTGCTATAGCTACAAGGAGGATATTTTGGAGGGTCAATTTGAGCTAACAGTAGAGATTTTTAAGAATGGGCACATCGAAACAAAATTGATAGAGCGCGATATTGATGAGGAGTACACCTTGCACCTTGTGGAGGAAGCCAGAGGAGAGCTTGTAAATAAAGTGCGCAAAGCTTACTGCTCTGTGCTTGAAAGAATTGCTTTGCACTGCTTTAAAAAGTCGGTTTTTAAAAGTAAAAGTGCGCTCAAATTGATTTTGCACATAAGGAAGACCTACGGCGACGAACCTCAATTTTTGTGGGAGAAGTTCCCCAAATGTGCAGTTTTAAGAAGGAGCGATAATAAGAAGTGGTACGGGGTACTAATGGTAATTTCTGCAGAAAAGCTGGGGCTTGATTTTGAGGGAGATATTGAATTGATAAATCTCAGGGTAAAGCCTGATGCGCTGGGTAAGATTGTCGATGGCAAAAGCTACTTTAACGCATACCACATGAATAAGAGGCATTGGGTTAGCTTGAATTTGGAGTCGTCGCTGAGTCTCCGTGAAATTTACGCTAAAGTTGCCGACAGTTATGAGCTAGCCTTAAATGGCGCATAGTGTTGAGGGGGCTTAAAAATGCACTATTTTGTTTTGAGCATCTCAGGTTTAGGCCTGAAATTAGATGAAGCGGAAATGGTTCTTAAATTGGATTGTTCTAGGCAATAACTATCGCAAATTTTCCCGTATTAAAATCTGCCTGCCACAGATTGTTTGTTAAATTATTTGCTCATATCTATAGCGCAAATTATTTTAACGACTTAAAGTGGACTTAGTTAAACTAGGGGGAAGTCCAATTTTTACCGCAGCTTAATACTCTAGGATTCATAGCGCTCGAAAGTAATTTGCCCACTAATGCTTAAATTCTTTGCAAATAAAAAAAGCCGCCTGAATTTATAAATTCAAGCGGCTTTTGAAATGGGTGCAGGGATAGGATTTGAACCTATGACCTTCAGGTTATGAGCCTGACGAGCTACCAAGCTGCTCCACCCTGCGTCAATTAAAGCTCTGTATAGAACACTAATTCTTGATTCAAATCAAGCTTTTTTTTAAATTTTTTTATTTTTCCAGGAGGTGTTCTGCAAGTATCTTAATTCCAATTAGTAGCAATATTACGCCTCCAAATAGTTCGGCTTTTCCCCTTGCGTATTTTGCCACAGTCTTACCTATGGTGCTGCCGACAATCGACACAAAGGCCGTTATTAAGCCTATCAAAATAGACGGCATCAAAACTCCCGTGTGCAGGCAGCCGAATGATATTCCAACTGCAAAGGCGTCTATGCTTGTCGCAATCGCAAGTACAAACAGCAGCTTTAGGCTAAGTCCGTTTTCAAATCTTTTGCAATCGCTTTCGCTATCGCCTTTCAGTGCGCCGATTATCATATTCATACCTATTGCAAAGAGCAGTCCAAAGGCAACCCAGTGGTCTATTTTAGACACGTAACTATTTGCCATCGTGCCAAGCTGCCAGCCCAATATGGGCATGAGCGTCTGGAAGCCCCCAAAGAAAACTGCGCACAGGATTGCATTTTTTAGGTGTTGGCGCCTTATGCAGCTTGAAACTGCAACCGATACGCTAAATGCGTCCGCCGATAGCGCAAGCGCAATCAATACTATTCCCACAAAAGTCATATTCGCTAAAATCAAGCACAGCTTTATTTTTTTTACAATTCAAAATATTGACTTTTGCGCCGCATGCTGTTGCATATTAAACCTCTAAGTCGGACTCCTTGAGGGGTCGCCAATTTACGGTATGATAAAATATATAGCACCAGTCGCTTTACTTTTAATTGCAAATGTCTTCATGACCTTTGCTTGGTACGGACATTTGAAATTTAAGTCAACTCCGCTTTGGATAGCAATCTTGGTTAGTTGGGGTATCGCTTTCTTTGAATATTGCCTTCAGGTGCCGGCCAATAGGATAGGGCACGGAACTTACAATTTGGCGCAGCTAAAGACTATACAGGAGGCCATTACAATTTTTGTATTTATATTCTTTTCCATATTTTACATGCGCGAGGAGATTAAGTGGAACTATCTCGTTGGTTTCGCACTTATGATTCTTGCGGTATTTTTCGTATTCTATAAAAAATAAAATTTTCAATGCAAGCCGAACATATTATAAGTGCCGCGAAGGCCTTGAACATTCAGGTAAAACAGGTCGAAGAGACCGCTAAACTATTGGAGGCAGGCGCTACCGTTCCGTTTATCGCCCGATACAGAAAGGAGGCTACGGGTTCTCTAGATGAAGTCCAGATTGCTGCAATACGCGACGAATTGGAGCGCTTGGCGCTTTTAGACGCCCGCAGAAACGCCATAAAAGACTCTTTAAAAGAGCGCAATTTGCTTACTGAAGAGCTGCAAAAATCATTGGACGCAGCCGAAACTATGGCGAGGCTTGAGGATATCTACCAGCCCTTCAAACCAAAGCGCAGAACTCGCGCAATGATAGCCCGCGAGCGTGGGCTGGAAGGTCTGGCAACTTTCATTTTTGAAAATCAAAACGCAGATTGCTCCGAAAAGGCAAAGGAATTTGTAAATCCCCAGAAGGACGTTCCGGACGCAGGCGCAGCCCTTGCCGGCGCTCGCGACATCATTGCAGAGCTTGTGGCAGACGATGCCGACGCCCGCTCTCAGCTTCGCGAATACTTTGAGCAAAATGCGGTTCTTACTTCAAAAGTAATGTTCGGCAAAGAGCAGGAGGGGGCAAAGTACCGCGATTATTTCGATATGTCAGAGCCCGTAAAGAGCGCTCCCTCACACAGAATCCTAGCTATACGCAGAGGAGAGGCCGAGGGATTCTTGATTATGAGAGTATTGCCGGATGAGCTTGGGGCTATAAATCTTTTAAAGTCGCGCTTTGTTAAAGGTTCGGGCGAGTGCGCAAAGCAGCTTAGCGAGGCTGTTGAAGATTCCTACAAGCGACTGCTTGCACCCACTACCGAGACTTACATGCGCTTGGAGCTGAAAAAGAGAGCCGATGAGGAGGCCGTAAAAATTTTTGCAAATAACTTGCGCGAGCTTCTGATGGCTTCACCTCTGGGGCAGAAGAACGTGCTTGCAATTGACCCAGGCTTCAGAACGGGGTGCAAGGTCGTAATTTTAAATAGGCAGGGCGCTCTTCTTACAAACGACGTTATATATCCCGAGCAGGGGGCCTTCCAGCGCAAAGAGGCTGGCGAGAAAGTTCTAAAATACGTAAAGGCTTTCCAGATTGAGGCCATAGCAATCGGCAACGGCACTGCAAGCCGCGAGACCGAAAGCTTCATAAATTCTCTCGGCCTTCCAAAGTCCATTCCCGTTGTAATGGTAAATGAAAGCGGAGCTTCAATATATTCCGCAAGCGAGGTTGCGCGCGAGGAGTTCCCGAATTACGATATCACTGTTCGCGGAGCGGTTTCAATAGGCAGGCGCCTGATGGACCCGCTGGCTGAACTTGTGAAAATAGACCCGCAGTCAATCGGAGTGGGGCAGTATCAGCACGATGTTAATCAAACGCTTTTAAAGCGCTCGCTAGACGATGTCGTTGTAAGTTGCGTAAATAGCGTAGGTGTAGAGGTAAATACCGCAAGCAAGCAGCTTCTATCTTACGTTTCGGGCTTAAATGCGACGACGGCGACAAACATAGTTTCTTACAGAAATGAAAACGGCGCATTTAAATCGCGCAAGGATTTGCTGTCCGTAAAGGGCTTGGGCGCAAAGACCTTTGAGCAGGCGGCGGGCTTTTTGCGCATAAGAGGCGGTGAAAATCCCTTGGACGAAAGCGCCGTACACCCGGAGCGCTACAAGCTGGTGGAGCAAATGGCCAAAGATTTGAACTCCGATGTGGCAAGCCTGTTAAAATCGTCAGAGTTGCGCTCCAAGATAGACCTTAAGAAATACGTGTCGGATACAGTTGGAATGCCTACTCTAAAGGATATTCTAAGCGAGCTTGGCAAGCCCGGCCGCGACCCGCGCGAGAAATTTGAGGCTTTTTCATTCGCAGAGGGCATACATTCAATCGACGACTTGCAAGAGGGAATGCGCCTGCCAGGTATCGTCACAAATGTAACCGCCTTTGGTGCTTTTGTCGATATAGGCGTGCATCAAGACGGCTTGGTGCATGTAAGCGAGCTCTCGGATAGCTTTGTGCGCGACCCCAATGATGTGGTAAAGCCCCAGCAGAAGGTCAATGTGTATGTGCTTGAAGTTGATAAGCAAAGAAATAGGATCTCTCTTTCAATGAAGTCCAACCCTCAAAAACGCGCGCAGAGCGCCGGCGATATGGCGCGCGGAAACAGCAAGGCAAGGCCTTCAGGCAGGCGCGGAGACTTCCAGAAGCGAAGCAGCGGAGGAAGTTTCAACAGCGATTGGACTAGCGCCCTAGATAACTTTAAGCTTTAATACATACTTAGTTTTTTTATTGAGAGGCTTGCGCGTTGCGTCGGCCTCTTTTTGCAGGTTTTAGATTTAGCGCAATAACTCCAACTAAATTGCGCTCATGATGCCCAAACCTGCATCGCACTGATAAATGCTATCGCGAAACTATGCCATAGACTGCATTGCGATTTTAAATATATCTTGTACATCTAAAAATAAAAACTGAAACAAGTCTTTGGCAAACTCTGATTCCTAGGCTATTGGATTTTCATACCTTGCAAGATTCAGACATTTGAGTTTCCGGCTATTTTTACCTTATAGTTTTCAGAATCTAAGTTGGGCGCATAAAAAAATAGGCGAAGGGATTTAACCCTCCGCCCACTTAATCTAACAAACTACAAACTGGACCAACAAACTATCCAGACTGACTACTATGACAGTAAAACCCCCGTCTTTGTTCAAATTTTTTTAGCTTACTCTCTCCTTGAAGTTAGCATTAGCAAAAGCCAGCCAAGGCTTGTTATGAAGGCCGCAACATATGTGAAGGCTGCGGCGTCCAGAGTTTCCTCAACTCCGGCAAGCTCGTCTTTCTCTATAAAACCGAGCCCCTGCAAGTGCTTCTTAGCCCTTGTTGAAGCATTAAATTCAACCGGAAGAGTCACCAACTGAAAGAGCGTTAGAATTAGGTATATACCCACGCAGACCTCAAACATAAGCATGCCCGTAGATGCTCCAGCAAATGTAAAGCCTCCTATAATTACAAAGGGCAGGATACTGCTTGCAAGCGATGTTATTGGAATTAGCGCCATTCTGGTCTTAAGAGGCGCGTAGCCCTCCTTATCTTGAATCGCATGTCCGGCTTCGTGCGCCGCAACTCCAAGGGCGGCCAGGCTCGTTCCGTAATAATTCTCACGGCTTAAGGCCAGGCGCCTATTTTGAGGGTCGTAGTGATCTGTGAGGTGGCCGTCTATCTGCACTATCTCAACGTCGTCTATTCCCGCCGATCTCATGATTTCCGCTGCAGCTACAGCCCCTGTCACGCGATTTCTAGACTGCACTCCCAAATTTTTCTGGTAGGCGCTAGCAACTCTATTTTGCGCGTAAAGCCCAACCAAAATGGGCACTATTACAAAAATTATAAAATTCATATATCCGTTAAAAGTTTTGCCTGTAAATTTAATCAGCTCTCAACTAAGACACTGAATGATAGGTCAAAGTTCCAAGTGCCAATAATTCTTTTTAATTTGGGAAAGCTTTTTTATATATCGTAGTTTGCCTCTCTAAACATCTCCAAAATTTCGCCTATAGATTTACCTCTGCTAAGCGAGGTATCCTTTGCCGTGTCGCGCGGGTTTTTGCCGCTTTCTGCATATAGGGAATTTGCGCCGGAATTTAAGCTAAGCACATTGGGCTCGTGAACGGCTATGCTCTTTAGAGCCTTATTTTTTAGGCTTGCCAGGGTTACTACGGCCACGATTTGCGCCAGCCTAAGCTTCGATATCTCCGGGCGTCTTGCAAGCGGAGAATTTTCAAATACAACTCTGGGCATTGCCGCATGCTGGAAGCACTCGTAGGTGTTTCCAATTTCTATTTGGTCTAAAATTTCCTCATTTGTGTGTTCGGCGCCAAGCGGTTCGCAGCAGTTGTACCAGTCAAAGCCCAGCGATTTTAAGGCCTCTATTGTCGCTATTCTGTCTCCGGGATTCAGGCAGGTGTCCTCGCCCTCCCTGAGCCTGCAAACGTGGTAAGCTCCGCTTACACCGACCTTCTTGAGCTCCTTGAAGAAATCTTTTGAAGTATCGCCTATATTTACTACGAGCTTAACCTTGTCGCTTATAATTTGCCTAAGGTGAGAGCATACCTTCAGTAGGTAATCGGCATCGTAATCGTGCATTGCCATTATAAATAGGGCATCTAGCTTTCCGCTGCCGGACATCTCCAGCGCTTTTTGTGAAATCTCTTCAAGGCTTAGAACTTCGCTTGCCGAATTTATATCTTGGGCAAAGGAGCAAAATTTGCAGTTTGCAGGGCATGCGTGGTTTTCAATTCCAATTTGTGCCAAGACTAGGGGCTTGTTGGAAGTTCGCTTCCTGGTTATTTCATTTGCGCAGTTTCTCAACAGTGCAGCCTCGTTTGAAGATTCGCCTAGTGAAAGCAGAAATAGCAGCTCCTCTCTATCGAGAGTTTTAAAGCTTTTGGCCTTGTTTAGTATATTTTGCAGTTCTATCATAAGCTGCGGTATATCAACATTTTTTTTAGTGTTCTTCAAACAAAAAAGACTAAAAAAAAAGAACCCCGCAAAAACGCGGGGTTCCATATCTAAACTCAATACTTATTAGTACATGAATAGGAGTTCCGAATACTTCGGCAAGGGCCACAAACCGTCTTCAACTTCGCCTTCAGCCTTGTCAACTACAGCTCTCAGAGCTGCCATAGCTTCAAGTGTCTTAGCTTCATTGTTAGTTTTTGCGTACTCCGCTTCCAAAGCTTCGATAGCTTCTATAATTTCAGAGAGAAGAGCAGATATCTTTTCGCCGACTTCATTGAGCTTGCTGTTCTTCCAGACATTGGCCGCCGCAAGCTTTGCCAAGTAGGCAGACACCGCCGGAACTATCATGGTCTTTGCCAAATTAATGGCAATTCCGGCTTCAATGTGTATCTTGCGCTCGTACTCTTCGATGAACACCTCGTAGCGGGACTTCATCTCAACACTGCTAAAGACTCCGTACTTTGCAAAGAGATCTATATTTTCCTTCTTAAGTAGCGTCTTTAGAGCTTCCGGAGTTGTGCGCAAGTTCGGAAGGCCGCGCTTCTGAGCTTCTTCAATCCAAGCTTCGCTGTAGCCGTCGCCGTTGAATATTACGCGCTTGTGCTCCTTTACGATTTCGTGCAGCTTTTCCTGCAAGCCCTCGTTGAACTTCTCCTTCGGCAGAGATTCAAGGTAGGTTGCGATTTCGTCAAAGGCCGCAGCCACAATTGTGTTCAGAATGATGTTCGGACCTGCGCAAGACTGCGATGAGCCTGCCGCGCGGAACTCAAACTTATTGCCCGTGAAGGCAAAGGGACTTGTGCGGTTGCGATCCGTCACATCTGCTGGAAGCGGGGGCAGAGTATCTACGCCAATCTTTATCTGGCGGCCCTGCTTGCTCGACTTCGGCTTGCCCTGTTCGAGCTGCTCGATAATGTCGGAGAGCTGATCGCCCAAGAATATTGAGATGATAGCCGGCGGAGCTTCGTTACCGCCCAGACGGTGATCGTTGCCGGCGCTGGTT
>OJMH01002147.1_pt1 | contig 17261 bp, 10 predicted proteins | sample 1597111 | NCBI WGS metagenome assembly OJMH01 (sample SAMEA2452115, study PRJEB22498) | human gut metagenome | reverse complement strand
CACTTCAGCGCGAGCAAGTGTGGGGTAGTTCACCCGTCCAGCATCGTGAATTCTACCTGTTCCTGCATGTCTCCGCGTTCCGCACTCCAGTAATTTTTATTTAACGGACAAATCGGAGTGAAAAAAAATGAACAGCATAAAGACTGATGATAATATAGAAGTTATAACAAATGAAGAAGTCGTGTCTTACGAATCGTTGGATGATTCGTTCAAAAAAGCAAATCTACTTATAGAAAGTAAATATAAAGCTTCACTGGTAGAGTTAAAGATACTTGATATTGTCCTTGCCAGGATTCAACATAAAAAATATGTAACTACGGACGAAAAAGATGGAAGTACTGTTTGTTCTATCAAGGCAAGTGAACTGAGGAATATGCTTGGAAATAAAAGTGGAAGTTTTTATACTCAGCTAAAGCCAGTAGCTGTCTCAATGGCTGCTACTACCATAGGTTTTGAGGACAATGAGAATGAAAGGTTTGTCTTCCTGCCTTTGTTCACACTTGTAAAGTATGAAAATTCTGTTTTTACTGTAAAAATTAACAATGACCTGCAGCCATACATAAACCCGTCAACGAAATTTACAATCTTAGACCTGCCATTAGTGCTAAAATTTAAAAACAAATATACATTAAAGCTTCATGAATTACTATATTCATGTTGTTATACAAAGAAAAAGATAGGAAATGCAAAATTGATGCCTCAAAAGTCAGACGGGAAGCATTTTAAAGTTGAGGTTGGCATCAATGAATTAAAATTCACACTTGGCGTCGTAGACTCTTCTACCAAACAGGTTAAAAAGATTTTGAGCGGCCAGTCTCATCCTGATTATGATAAGGCAATGAAGTATTCTACAGAAAAGAGCTATGACAACTGGACTGATTTCAAGCGCCGTATAGTAAACGTTGCTGTTGCAGAAATTAACAATACTCCGGAATGCGGGATGACTGTTTCGTATGAACCAGTCAAAAGCGGAAAAGGCGGAAAAGTGTATGGCATCGCTTTTTATGTTGAACTAAACGGCGGAAAAGAAAAGAAAAAAATAGAAGAAAAGAAAGAACAGGCGTCAATGTTAAGTGAAGACGAAATGTTTGAAATGCATATTCAGGTAAAAGAGCTGATAAAAGAATCTGTAAGTATAAAGGATATCAGGTCAATCTGCGAAGCTGCAAAGTATGATATTGAAAAAATAGAAACCGCATATCATATTGCAGAACTGGCAGGGCATATTGATAACCTGGTAGGATTTATGATTAAGGCTATTAAAGAGGGATATGCAGCGCCGGTCAAGAAAGAAAAGAAAAATCAGTTCAATAATTTTGAACAGCGTCAGTATGATTTTGATGAGTATGAGAAAGTATTGTTGAATCGCAGCTGATAAGGTTTTCTAACGGTTAGAAAAACAGGAATGCAATATGCATTCCTGTTTTTTCGTCCTCTCTCCTACTCTGGTGATTGACCGACGGGTAACCAAAGGTTGACAACTCCCCGGCTTTGCCAGAGTCGTTACCAGATTCCGCTTCGTTCCAATGGCCGTGGTTTTATGCGCTATTCTGATAATTCGTCTATCTTTTTGTCTATGTTCTCACGCAGCTTTTTCAGATTTTCTACTGCTATATGCTTTTCATTTTCTTTAAATACGGCATTACCGTTTACCAGGTCGTCAAAATCTTTTAAGCATTTTGTAATGATTTTTGAACCATCACGGCGTTTTGCTATCTTCTTTGGCTGTTTTGGCTCGTCATAGAATTCGCGCCGCAGGATTTCAATCTTGTTTATAACCCATTGCCTTGAGATGTTATCAATTCCAGATTCAGATATTTCAGAATTGATTGAAAAAGCCAGCATCTCCTGCTTGTCTTCCGGAAGTGTAACTGCCTGTATCAATGCCGAAAATGCAATGCCAGAATCAGCCAGGGCCTGCAACTTCGGCACTAATTTCAATAAAGCTTTGTACTTATCGATACTTTTTGTGGATAATTCCATCTCAGTTGAAACAATATCTGTAAGCGTTGCATTGTCTGCCTTCAGTCCGGCCTTGATACGTTCTTCTTTGTGAGCTGACATCAGGGCTTCAATTATTTTTGCTTTTTTTGTCGGTGAAAGGTCTGGTCTGCCATGCAGGTTCATCTTAATTAATCTGATTACACGCTCCGAATCTGTTTTTGGCGGCTCGGTTATGATTGTCGGGATTTCAGTAATGCCAGCACATTTTGCTGCAGTGTATCTACGATGTCCAGATTCTATCTGATATTTTCTCTGACCATCTACCATTACAGGATATGCCATGATTACACCTTTGAACCCGTCCGTTGACATATCAAGCGCCATATCCTGAATAGATTCATCTGTTATCTCACCGTAATATTTCTCGTTATCTTTATCGTAGATAAGTTCGTTTGCCGGAATTTTTACGATGAAATCTTTGTTCTCTTCAATAAATTCTTCACTTAAATCACGGAACTTCCTTTTTGGGCTAATGGCATATTCATCAGTTGGAACATTAAGTTTCCCCATTCTTATCTTCTCCTCTCTGCAATCCTGGATATGATTTCTTCTGACAGATTTTTATATTCTTTTGCCGCCTTGCTCTTGCCCGCATACTCAAAAATACTTTGATGTGAAAGGATATGCTCTTCAAGCAATACGCTCTGATGGATTTTTGTATCAAAAAGTGATACCTCTAATTGCTTGGCAATATTCTCTGTCTGCTGAAGCATAGTCTTGGCGATATTAGTCCTTTCATTATATTTATTCATAATGATTCCAAGATATTCTAATGAAGGATTTGAAGTTGACTGGATTTCTTCAACGCTGTCATTTAATCCAATGATGGCTTTTGGTGATGCTGCATCAGGATTGACGATTGGCATTACGTAATCGCATACTGACAGACATAAAACGTGTGACCAGTTTGGGCTTGGCGGTACGTCTATTAATATGTAATCATATTTCTTTCGCATTTTATTGATAAAATCCTTAAAGGTTTTGATTTTATGTATGGATAAGAGTCCTGTTACTTCAGTGTTGGCCGGAATTATATCAAGATTGCTTTTAACCGGAACTATTACGTCCTCCGGGTCTGCTCCCCTGAATATATGCATGATTGTCTTAACGTCAGAACGCATCGGGTCCTGGCTGTCTCCAACTTTGTTTCCAAATAAAAAATATGAAATATCTGCGGCCTGCCCGTCAAGGTCAATGATGAGAACGTTTTTCTTCTTGCTTAAATAATCTGCGATGTTAAATATCGCGCAGCTTTTGCCACAGCCGCCTTTTTCCTGCAAAATTGTTAATGTAATTCCATTTCTTTCTTCCTGCAATTTTTTTTACACTCCATTCTGAAACAAAAACTATATTTGCTTTTTATATAATAGATTATAAGGTTAAAGACGCGTAAAATCAACAAAAATGACATAAAAAATATAAAAATATGCAGATTTTTTTGGAATGGCGGCAGTTTGTACTATTACAAGAATAAAAGTTTGAGTGTTCTTCGTCTGGCTTAGCAATACGCTGTCGTAATTTTTTTTCTAACGGTTAGAAAAAGTCGTCCTGTTTCCGATAAAATTCAGCATATTGTAAGAAACCAAAAAAAATAAGCAAAAAAATAAGGAGAAAAATCAATGGCAAAATTACTGAATGACGAACGTGAAACCCATATCAATATGATTCACGGCTCAAACAAAATGAAGATTTATACAACTGAATATAATATCATGAAAAAATTGGACAGGTATGTTGAGAATAACGAAAACTGGAAGATTGTTGAAGTTGGAATGGTACACGGCGAAGTCGTGTCAAAAACATATGAAGCACCAAAAGACCTGCTCCTCATCAGGGAAAAGAAACGAGTACTGACTGAACAGCAGCGGGCAGACGCAGCAGCAAGACTTAAAGCATATCATGCTGCAAAGCATGCAGATGATGACGAAATGGATGTGATTGATTTCGGGGCAGATGACAGTGACCCGGATGAAGACAATGAAGAAGAAACAAAAGAAGATGATGCTGAAGCTGTCTCATCTTCTGCTGACACTTCTGCCAACACTGCAAATGCCGGAGCAGCAAGTAACGAATCCCCGAGACTTGAACCGGAGAAATCACAACCTAAATACGTGAAAGTCAAAAGTGTTATTGATGAGATGGACAAAAATAGATGATGCAGCGAGCTTACGCTCGCTTGCACCAAGTGGCTTTTGCCACTGACAAACGAGTCCGCTAGGGCAAGTGCCGTACACCGCAAGGGCTGACAAACGACGACGAAGTCGGAGTGTATAGCACGACATGCGCGCGAAGCAGACGAAAATCTGCGATGCTGAGCGGACGGGATTCCCGACTCCCATGTTTATACACCTCACTCAGCCTCATGGCTTCGCTTGTCAGCCTCTGCGAGACTTGGTAACGAGCCGGTAACGACGAATTATCAATTACCTTCAGGCCGACGGGCAAACAAGTTTAACTGCGGTTTCCCGTCCATTGATGATTTTTCTAACGGTTAGAATTGTATGTATCGGATTTTCTAACCGTTAGAAATCGACAAAATTCTCTAACTTTCCAGCCTGCCGTGAAAATCCGCAAAAAATTTCCCATTTCATGCGATTTCATGCATATTAGAAATAAGCAAAGAAAAAGTCTTTGCAAAAACCGAAATCGGCCGGGTAAAACCGCCCGAAAAATAAAAAAACAAATGGAGGGGAATAATTATGCCAGCTTATAATAGAGAAGCAATTTGTCAGTTTTGTAACACTAAAATCATTCCACCTAAGAAGGGCTTCCGTTCTTCTGCTAATGGAAATTATATCTGTGAAGATTGCGTAAAGCTGCTTGGACAGGCTTTAGATGTCAGAGGTAAATCAGACGGAAAGGCAAAAGCAAAAAAACGCAATAAAAAAATGACACCAAGAGAAATCAAGAAAGAACTTGATAAATACATTATTGACCAGGACAGCGCGAAGATTTCAATCGCTATTGCTGTTTATAACCATTATAAAAGAATGGACATCAAGTCAGACGTCAAATTGTCAAAAAGTAACGTCCTGCTGATTGGCCCAACCGGAAGCGGAAAGACCCTGCTGGCTCAGACAGTTGCAAAGATGCTTGATGTACCTTTCGCAATCGCTGACTGCACTTCCCTGACTGAGGCGGGGTATGTTGGTGATGATGTTGAAACCATCTTAACAAAGCTCCTTCGTTCTGCTGACGGAAGCGTTGAAAAGGCAGAACGCGGAATCATCTTCCTAGATGAAATTGACAAGATTGCAAAATCCGGCGGAAGCTCTGGTGCTGCAAAAGACCCAGCAGGTGAAGGTGTCCAGCAGGCGCTTTTAAAACTGGTTGAAGGTACTATCGCTAACGTTCCGGTTAACGGTGGAAGACGTAATCCGAATGAGAAATACGTTCAGGTCAATACAGAGAATATTTTATTTATCTGCGGCGGAGCTTTTCCTGGACTTGAAGAGATAATTAATAAAAGAACCGCAAAAGATACATCTATCGGCTTTGGTGCGAATGTAGATAAAGGAAAAGAAAAATCTATCAGTGAAGCATTAAGCCAGGTGGAAACAGACGACCTTGTGAAGTACGGATTAATCCCGGAGATTATCGGACGTCTGCCAGTCATCGTATCATTAAATGAGTTAGATGAGGAAGCAATGGTTAAGATTCTGACAGAGCCTAAAGACTGCATTGTTAACCAGTATAAGGAGTTCTTTAAGTATGACGGAATCGAACTGGAGTTCACTCCTGACGCATTAAAAGATATTGCAAAAGAAACTATTAAAAGAAAAACCGGAGCCAGAGGTTTGAGGGGCATATTAGAGGGAATTTTGAAAGATTCCATGTTTAATCTTCCTGACGAAGATGATGTTGAGAAATGCATTGTTGAGAAAGGGGGTAAAGTTAATGTTGTAAGAAAGCAGGCTGAAAAATCAGCCGGCTGAAAAAATAACAGGTTTTTCTAACCGTTAGAAAAACCTGTATTGTGCTATGCACGAGGAGATGATTTTATGGATTTAGAGCAATTTAGAAGAGCGTATATGCATATGGAAGGTGTAACAAATACGCCTGGAAACTTTGTAAAAAGAGGTAGCCGGCTTGTTGAAAGTGTTGTTAACATTCCAGGTGCCATTAAAAGAGACGTCGATGAGTCTAAGATGAACGCTAAAATTAAAAAAGACATACTTAACGATATCAGGGAAAATGGAGGTAAAAATTTTGACGCTGAGACATTTTCAGACCTGGTAAAAAGTGGGGCAGCAAGACCAAGCCATACAGGAGCTGCTATGGAGCAGCTTGGCCATTCTGCAGCCGCTATGGGAAAAAGTGCAAACGAATTAATGCAGACTTCTGCGGCAATCGCCGGTGGAAAAAGAAGCGACATGTATGATGGCCAGGACTTGGAAAAAGGCATGGGGTTTGCAATTGACGCTGAACAGGCTATAAGAAAACCTTTAAGATTGTCAAATAAAGCATTAAAGAACGCGATTAATATAGGAATGATGACAGGGGCTACAATAAGAGCGTTCAGAGACCATGATATGAAAGAAAAAGTAAAAGATATCACAAAAACTAAAACTAAAGATATGGAAATGCCAGATATCGGAGGAGAAGACAGATAATATATCTTTCTGACCTAACCTAATGTCGAATATTGTTAAAAAATGTTTCACGTGAAACATTTTTGTCTAAAAAAAGACAATGTTTTGTTTTCTTATGGAATCCTGCATATTACATGTACAGAAATGCAGAAAAGAAAGGAGAAAAATATGCAGAAAATCTATACAGTCGAACAGCCGAAAATTCATTTGTCAGAGGTTATTGGATACGGCCCCGAAAATAAAATATATATCATTTCGAATGATATTTTCTTTGGTAATAAAGAAGAGCTGATAAGGTTTCTTGCCCGTGCACATAAACAGGTTGTAAATTGGAACGGCAAACCTATCCGTGGAGAGTTCAGAAATGAGTATATGGAGAACCAGGCGCTTAATGGTTTTTCAAGGAAAAGTCGTTATGAAAATGTGATAGATGAATCTTTACATGTTACTGAGCTCAACATGGATTGGAAGGTAAACAAGTTTCTGTTCTGGCTTGATACGCCGGAACAACCAAACATTGACGTCAGGATATTTAAGAAAGAGGTTGATGCTGCGTTCTTGTTTATTCCAAAAAATATTAGCCATATTGAATGGAATTACAGTATTATGGCTTCAATTAAGAGCCGCCAGGGCAGAGCCAAGCATAAGTGTTATCCATGGCGCAGAGATTCAAGATATATCCATAGAGCACGTGCTGCTTATGGTATGGAAGCTGAGGAAGAATATAAGGAATTTGTCAAAGCCAAGGATAAGGAATTCAAAAGTATATGGCCTGATGAAGACTTTGGAGGATACCACTCCACCGGCTGGAAAGATAACTCCGGAAGCAGGTATCGCCATCAGTGGGAGGCAAGAGAGAGCAGAAGGTTTGAAAAAATAAAGAGAAAAAAAGACATTGCAATGTTCAGCGGAAAGAAACTTGCTGGACGAAGTGTCAGAAGAACAGAAGAGGAGCTTGATGCTGAGCTGGAAGAACTGAGAAAAGAATTTGGATGCTAAAAAATCTAACGGTTAGAAATTTTCTAACCGTTATTTTTTTTGCAAAAAAAAATATTACAAAAAAATCCGCAAAAATCCGTCTCCTTTTTATTTTTTTAAGCATATTATATCTGACAACAAAAACAGGCGGTTTTCTAACCGTTAGAAAAGCGGCTCGCAGCTTCGGGATACGAAGCATATCTCGCAGAAGAATTCTCTGCCGGCAGCCGTAAAGCGGCTGCTTTGCTGCTTAAGCATATTAGAAAAGGAGAAAAAGAATGAATAAAAATATTTTAAAAAAATACTATGAAATGCAGGGCAAGGTAATCCTCCCGGAACAGAAAGACAATAACAATGTTGAACTGGCAGCATCCGTTGCGGCTAATTTTGCGTCAATCGGTTTCCCGATGACAACAGAGCAGACGAAACATCTGGCTAAAGCCGATAAGGATGATATCATTGCATTTTTTAAGACAAACTACGAAATGCTCTCTGACGTGCTTGGAGCTGGCAAGAAGCTTACTCCATTTTATCCTGACTTCCCTGAAGGCTGCATGGAACGAAGTTATGCAGAATATTTTCTTGACCAGATTATCTATGGTCTGTCAGGTCTTGAACTTGAACCGTCTGTTTATATGAAAGAGAAAAAGACTTATCCTTTTCTCGGTACACCTATGCATAGAATCCTGATTGAGGGCAGCAATGAAGACCTTGATGAAACTTTCCGTATGGCGGTCAAATCTGCCATCGCATACTCAAAAGAGCAGCGTGAATTCATTATGGAATATGTAAAAGAAAACCCTGGCAGCATTGATGCGTTGATTGAGAATGTATCAACAAAGAACAGGGAGAATGCTGTCGCATGCGCGATGATGGTGGAAGAACTGTCAGGTAATGCAATCCATACTGCCGCATTTATGAAACAGCCTGCTGACCTTTTAAGATATGCTGCATTCAAGTCTCTTAGCAAGGACGGCTCTGCCCGTGACCCTTACGAAGCAATCCCTTTGCGTGATGACGCGAAGACAATGCCATCATTTAAACTTGGCCGAAAAGACCGTGCTTTTGTGATGGACTGTCTGGCAGCAATGGACAAGGGTAGTGGGGAAAGACTGTCTAATCTGATGCATGGTCATGACAAAGAATGGGAAAAGCTGTTTAACGTTCTTCATATCACAGATAAGGCCTGGGCAAAACCGAAATATGATAACGTTAAGCGTGCAATCATCATTATTCAGAGTGAAGAGAAGATTGACCGTCCGGCAAGACGTATTGAAGAGGCAATCAAAGCCGGTGATGTTGAAGCAGCCGTAAAAGAAGCTTCAAGAATGCCTGGTGATTTTATGCGCCGCTTTGATAAACTGTACCGTATGGGAATTGAACAGGGGAAAGAAGACCTTGTTGTAAATGCTATGAAAGAAGTTGCGGCAAAAGCTGGTATCGCGACTGTGACCGGAACAATCGGAAATGTTGAGCAGCGCGACCATGACGACGAAAAACGTTACTTCAAAGGCAAGAATGGAAAGGTTGTTGAAACAACAGACAAGAACAGAAAAGCATTCACAAAAGAACAGATTAAAAATGTTGTTGATGCTGCAATGAACGGAATGTCTGAAAAGTTTGCCGGAAAAGACAGCATGGGTAAAGTCTATATGGCTGAAGGTGTAAATGACGTGAAAATCCCTGTTGATATCCGTGATAATTCCGGAGCGATTGGCAATATGACGTCTGGCTCCAAGATGCCGATTGATGACAGCTGGGAAAAGATGCGTTTCTTTGTTGGCTGGACTAACCTCAACAACAAGACAGGATATCATGATGGAAGGGTTGATATTGACCTGACTGTTGCGTTCTGCGATAAGAACATGGATATTGTTGGGTTCTGCGGATGGAATGGAAGCAAAAACGGAAACGGTTTTGTGTATTCCGGTGATGTACAGGATGGCGGCCCAGCAAAAGGTAAAGGCCGCGGTGAGTTTATTGATATTGATATTGATAAGCTGAAGGATGACGGTGTTGTGTATCTTATCCCACAGATTAACAGTTATACATGCCAGAAGTTTTCTGAGCAGCCTCATACCTGCTTTGGTGTTATGAAGAGGACATCTGACGATATGGGTGAGGTATTTGAGCCCGCAACTGTTGTAAACCGCTTTGTACTTGACAGCGAATGCACCCAGGCCTCTCCTTATGTGATTGATATTGTCAACCGTGAAATCCTCTGGATGAACGAGCAGGCAATGAACAACGTAGCATCAAGAGGGCTGAATGGCGTCCTGAAACGTGTAGGCAGAACCTGCGATTCAAAAGGTATGTCCCTGTCCAGGCTGATTGAAGCTAATGTTATGGCAAACGGCGAGTGGACAAAGAATCCACAGAAGGCAGATATCATTTTTGTCAGAGATGCGGAGGAGATGTCTGATATCAAGTCTGAATTTGAATTAGATGGAAGCTATGACATGAAGTTTAAGCTTGGAAATAACATGGAGTACATTACCGGATATTTAATGCAGGAAGGAAAAAGAGAACCAGAGAAACTGACACCGGAAAGCATCAAGGTGTCAGTGGAAGTAACAGAAACGAAATGAGACTGAGTTGCTGGCCAGTCCTGTCATAAACGGTCGGGGCTGGCCAAATAAAAAGGAGAGGGGGATAATGCGATTACAAAAGAATAAATTTTTTCTAACGGTTATATTTTTTGCCTGTGGGATTGGAGCCGGGTGCTTTTGCGGCAGCCCGGCTTATGCTGCAGGAAATGATGAGAATTTGGTATACAACTTTAAAGATGCAAAAAAAGAAGGCACGGTCACCTTCACAAAAAAGTGGAAAGACAGAAAACTAAATGATAACAGGCCTGTTCCCGATATTGAAATCAGTACGGCAAAACCAAGAAAAGACGTAAGGGGATATACGGTAACATTCCATAGTAATGGCTTAAAATTTGCTGACGGCTCCACCGAAAATGAAATGATATTTAACAGCTCAAAGGATATCGTGAGCGGACAGTACAAGATGCCTAAAGGTTCGTATGTCTTATGGTATACAGAACCGGAATGCGTAAACCAGGTAAAAGTGTCGTCCAGTGGTATCCCATCTGCCACAATTGATAAAGATATTGACTTGTATGCAAAGTCTGTTACCTTTGTTTTGAAACAAGGCCCGGATGTAAACAAGCTGATTCCTGATGATGTCACATCAGTTATATTTACTGATGAAGAAATGCCTGATGGAGTATCAGTGATAGATATGGATGCTGACGGTGATGGCGGAGTTGTCGGGTGGATTGATAATCAGTGCTTGAAAATTTCCACTCAGGTTGACGGAATAAAAATTGCATTCAATACTTCAGCACAAGATATGTTCAGCTTAAAGAAAAACTTGACAAATATACAATTCAATAATATTGATACAGCCAATACGACTTCAATGGCGTATATGTTCCATGGGTGTAAAAGTTTAACGAATACAGATTTATCAATGTTTGTAACAAAACAAGTTGAAGCAATGTCTGGCATGTTTGATGACTGCAATTTATTTACAGCTATTGATTTATCTTCGTTCGACACATCAAATGTTAAATATATGAGCTCTATGTTTCACAATTGTATAAACGTTACAGAAATAAACGTATCGAGCTTTAATACAGCAAAAGTAATAAATATGGGAGATATGTTTAATTATTGCAGCAAGCTTGAATCTCTTGATTTATCCAGCTTTGATACTTCAAATGTAACTATAATGGGCTACATGTTTTTTCATTGTCCCGCTTTAAAAAATCTTGATGTATCAAGCTTTAAGACATCAAAAGTAACAACGTTTGTCGGAATGTTTGCTGAAGATGAAAACCTGTTAAGTATTGATGTTTCTGGATTTGATACATCAAATACAGCGAATTTCGGAATGATGTTTTATCAATGTAAAAGATTGGCATCGTTGAATGTAAACAATTTTGTTACATCAAAAGTTACGAATATGAGTGAGATGTTCTCCGGCTGCAGCAGTCTTGCATCTATTGACGTCTCATCTTTTGATACGTCAAATGTAAAAGACATGAGTAACATGTTTAAGAGATGCGGTTTTGAAGCTATAGATGTATCTAATTTTAGCACATCAAATGTGACAAACATGCAGCAGATGTTCTATGATTGCCAGAAATTAAAATCTCTTGATTTATCAAATTTTGACACTCATTGCGTAACAAATATTTGTAATATGTTCAATTTGTGCTACGCGCTTACGTCATTAGATATTTCAAGCTTTGATACAACAAATGTAACAAACATGAACTGGACTTTTTCAAATCTGAATAAATTGAAGACGCTTTCCCTTGGAGAGAAGTTCGCATTTGTAGGCACTGAGTACGGTCTTACTGGAACGTGGGCTAACTCTACCGGTGATGAATTTAACAGTATGGCTATGCCAAACAATGTAGCTGATACATATACAAGGGTGTCTTAATATACAAACCGCAGAAATTTTGAAAAATTTTTGCGGTTTTCTTCATATTAAATATAAAGCAGTAGTGCTTATATGATATAGGAGGTAACAAAAAATGAAGCTAAAAAAAGTCGCTTCGCTTTTGCTGTCTGGTGTCATGCTGTTGTCGCAGCCGGCATATGCAGCAGGTGAAGTAAATGAAGTTGTAGAAACTGATGTTGCTGGTGAAGAAGAGAGCCTCAGAGAAGACACAAATACAGACAATATGGGTGAAATAAACGTATCAAACGAAACTGCAAATCAGGAAGCTCTTGACAGCACGTCAAGTGTTTTAAGCTGGAATGGAACGTTTTACCAAAATCAGAACACTGAAATCAATGTCTCTTATGAAAGTGGAGATGATATTGATGCCCTTGGAGCTCTTCAGTTTGACGACTTATCAAAAGAAGCAGAAACAGAAATTTGTGAAAAAATTAAATCGCAGATGATTAACGCAAGCGTGCGGGGAATTAAATGTTTCAGCTTGAATACTGAAAATAAAAACCAGGCATCTTATAAAATAAATATTGTTATGCAGGATGCGAGCGATTTCAGAAATGCAGAACTGTATCATATTGCTGAAAACGGAGAACCTGAAAAGCTTACTTATACAATTGAAAACACTGATGACGGCAGGCAGAGGATTGTGTTTGTATCGTCTGGAGGCATTGGCGATTTTGCATTTGCGTCAATCTCAGATTTGTCTGATATAACCGTGGAGGAACCTGGGGCGTCTGATATGTCCGGAACTGATGGAAGCACTTCCGAAGCCGATGGTGGTTCTGATGATATGGCAGATTTAACAGTAAATGATAATAAGGATACTGCCGGAGATGAAGATATAACCGTTAACGACAGTATAAATTCTGACGGGAGTGATTCTAATATGGTTGACAATCCAGACGACGCTGACAGCTCTGGCGATTTAACTGTTAACGATAGTGATAAAATGGCCATTGGCGAGACCGAAATCCAAGATAGCGAAAACAGTGACAGACAAAATGAAGATGTCATTGATTCTGCATCTGCAGAAAAAAGCACTGATACAACAGATAATAACACTCCTGGAGATTCTGTTGAACCTGTATCTATAGATAATTTTAAGGTTTTGTTTGTGAGTGGAGCTGACAATATTGACGGCCAGACTGTATGGAATCCATCCGACCCGGCGGCTGGTCATTCATTTATCTACCGCGCGGAGTACACAATGTCAGGAAAGTTTTCTACTGATGTCGGTGCCTTTAAAATAGAAGTTCCGTTACATATACTAAAAGACAAAGACGGAAACTGGGCAGATACGTTTCAATGCCCGTACAGACTGAGTTCTGAACTATCAGAAAATGATGTTCCGGATTTTGTATATGATATTGATGAAGAAAACAACAAGGTAACAATCTATAATTATAAATCATATCCAACCGGAACTTCCGGCTATATAGAATTTGCATACGAGACCACAAAAGAGACAACTGAATATACTGATATGTCAGTATCGGACAATGTTCCAGCGAAGGTATATGCAACAAATGAAAATTCTACTGTTACCGCTGATGCAACTGCAGACGGCGTTTGCATAGATACACATGCGACAATTGCATACACGCAGAAAAAGAAACCTACATTATATAGAAGCTGGAATAAAGCATGGGGAGAAATACCGACAGATGCTGGAAATTATTATTATCTCGTATGGCCAATTAAAACATATGTAAATAAAAACACATCATGCTATTCATTTACATTAAATGATACATGCACAGATATGAAAAGCAGTGTGGTTGGTTACAGGTTTTCAGGACAAAGTTCGTTTTCGGATATAAACAGTATTGATAACGTAAAAACGTATGGAGACAGATATGATTATGTTTTGACCAGATACAGTAAAGCAGATGCTGACGCAATCTCAAAAGATGCTGGAAGGTTTTATATACATAATGATATTGAAGCAATAGTAAGCCCGTCAGACCATGTTGATGCTGATACAAATGCTACTTCATCGTATGACTGGTTTTATGAATCTCCCGTATATATGTACGGAAAAGGAGATTTTTGGGCTGAAAAATATGGAATTTACGGAGAATACAATAAAGTTGAAAGCTCTGAGGATATATCGAATTATGTTCTTGGGGAATTTGAAGAAGGAGATATTGATACACTGCCAAATTTAAAATACCGTGTTATTGGAGACGGCAGACCGTCAGCTTATACGATTGAAGATGGAGGTACCGGAGAGGTTGAAGATGCGATAAATGACATGTTCTGGAAAAAGAAAGTTGATTATAATATTACGGATGATGGCATAACAATTGAAGGTACAGCTTTGAATGATAATGACTATGATGTTTCAAAGGCAGAGCTGAAAACATTGATTAAAGAAGCCGTTTTTGATGAAACGACCTATGAATTCAAAACATCAAAAAAGACGTTGGGATTTAATGAGGATGACAATATCTCTGTTTCTGTAAGAACCGCTGAAGGCTGGAATCAGGTTGCTGTTTATGATTTAAACAGTAAAGCGTATAAAGATATAAATGAAAAATACGTAAAATCTGCTAGCGGCAGGACACTGACATTTAATGCAGGTGTAAAAGCTTTGAAGTATTTATGTTCTCATGCATATTATTACACTGAACTTAATGTTTATCCTGAAATTTCATTATTTAGAACGGAGCATGTGCAGGAAATTCTTAAAAATAAGCCTACAAAAATAGCAGTACAGAATAATGCAAAATTTCTTGTGTCGCAGGGCGACAAAGTCATACTTGACAGGGATACACAGGCTTCAGACTATGTTCAAAAAGTAGAACGCGAATCTGAAATCAAAAAAGATATCGTAAAAACTGAAAACCTTAAAAAAGAATCACGGTTTGAAGTCACCTGGAATATTAGTTTCCAGGAAAAGTATGTAGACGATGATGGTATCCATTATATTTATCAGGACAGTGGAAAATTTTATGACCTGCTTCCACTTGGAAGTAATTTTGACCCATCATCTTTAACTGTTTCAGAATCCAGCGTAGTCTTAACTCGCGGTGAGTATGATTATTCATTGACAGAAAATTATAGGAATTCAGGAAGGACTTTATTGACGATTTCAATCGCTATGCCAACCAAAAATCAATACTCTGTCAAGTATAACACCTCACATGATTACGATTCCGTTAATGATTATGGACGAAATCTTTTAAACTCAGTTGTGTATGAGTCTGGCAATAACAGAATCGGAAATGGCCGGCCTGATGATGGAGGTAATATATCTGATAAAAACATATTATCTGATATCAATCCTGATACGGATGAGAAAAAATTTGCATATGCAGAAGCAAGGTATGAAGTTAATTTCCCTGTTGCAGCGTCAACTGGATTAAAGAAGCAGGTAAAGAACTCTACGTCAAGCGCTTACTCATATAATGACGTAATGCACAAAAACGAAGATTACAGTTATAAAATAAGACTTACAAATGATTCCACGACCAAGGCGACAGATATCATATTCTTTGATTCACTTGAAAATTTCTATCAGGATGAAGACCAGACAGAACCCACAAAGGTATCTGACTGGAAAGGCAAATTCCAGGGGCTGAATCTTGCACAGTTTGTCTATAAGGGCGCGGCTCCTGTGATATATTATTCAAAAATTGAAAGCTTGAATCCTCAGAAATATAACGACTTGAAAGAAAAGACAAAAGATGGAGAGCCGGTATGGATTGAGGCTTCTAAATTTGAACGGCAGTTTGGCCTTGATAAAGTAAGAGCAATTGCTATTGACGCGACGAAATGTGAAGACGGTTCGGATTTTATTCTTGATGAAAATGAATCTATTTCATTTATAATTTATATGCAGGCGCCTGATGAAGATACGAGTGATAAACAAGACCCGGTGGCATATAATAATATCTTTGTGAACAGGACTGCAATTAAAGAAGTTGGCGATGAGATAGTAAGAATACCTCAATTTTATCATCAGGATTATACACAGGCACATTATAGAATTTCCGGTGACCTGAATTTCATGAAGGCTGATGCGACAGATGCCTCAAATGTCATCCAGGGTATCACATATAAGTTAACAGGAACATCTGATTATGGTACAGCATATGATGAAGAGCGTACATCAAATAAATATGGAAAATTGTCGTTTAGAGAAATTGAAAAAGGCACTTATCAATTGAAAGAAACTTTATGTTCTGAAGACTGGCAGCTGAACAAAGAAACATACACCATAAAGATAAACTCAAAAGGAGAAACAGTTATTGACGGTCTTAAGAACGAAGATGGAGTTTATATCCTTGAAGATGAACCGAGAAACCATGTAGACGTGATATTTCAAAAGATTGATAATGTGACGGGCAGCCAGGTTGAAGGAGCAGTGTTTAAGTTATCCGGAGTGTCTGATTATGGTAATGAGTATACCTTATACGGCACTTCAAATAAAATTGGAAGAATTACATTTAAGAATATTGAGCTTGGAAAATATGACCTGGTTGAGGTACAGGCTCCGGATGGTTATATAAAAAATGGTCAAAAATACTCTGTAAAAATAGATGAAAACAATAGGGCATATATATATGACAGTGATGGAAATGAGATTAATGCAAATTCTAACCGGCTCTATCAGATAGAAAACGAACCATATCACAGTGTAAGGTTTTTGAAAAGCAGTACTTACGGTGAAAACATTTATCTTGAAGGAGCAGAATTTAATCTGTCAGGTATTTCTGATTATGGAACAAGCGTAAATATGAACGCTGTATCCGGCCGCGCAGAAGATGGAGGTCTTGTAGTCTTTGATGGTCTTGAGCCTGGAACATATACGCTAAAAGAAATCAAAGCCCCGGCTGGACATTATATAGATGAAAAACTTTCAATGAATTGCTTTGCTATACAACAAGCATTGCAGCGGTACTTTTTTACCTTTCAAATGAATTACCACATCTTTCGCTTCTGATCGAGTAAATCCTCGGTGTTCATAAAACTGATAGGTGCAGGCATTGTCGGTGTAGAGATAAACTAGTTTTCCCGTTTCTTCCGCTTCAAACGCAGAAAGCAGGGCTGTACCGACTCCCTTTACTTTACATTCTGGATCGGCGGCAAGGAAAACAATTTCCCCGTCAGGTTCCTGCTTTTTGCGAAAAGACGCAAACATCTCCTTATTCGCTGTGTGATATGCGCCGACGCCTTCCCCTGCAACGAGGTTTTGCAAAATATCAA
>OJMH01002124.1_pt1 | contig 17414 bp, 16 predicted proteins | sample 1597111 | NCBI WGS metagenome assembly OJMH01 (sample SAMEA2452115, study PRJEB22498) | human gut metagenome | reverse complement strand
CCTGGGCGAAAAAATCGCGCAGGGTCGTCTGCTGCTGCAAATGCTCTTTCAGCTGCGCTTCGCTGTATCCGCATAGCCAGCAGATGATCTCTTTGACTTCTGCTTCGCTCCTTCCCTTCTTTTCCGCTTTGGCGACGTACAGCGGGTAAAGGCGGCTGAATGGCATGGCAAATACGTTTTCTTCGTTCACAAGGCCCCCTCCTTCCTGAATATTCTAACATGACTTTTGTGATTTATGCACATGGATTCGTGTTTCTGTGTTATGATGGGAACGGTGATTTCATGGACATGATCGATGATATGGAAACGGCCTGTCAGCTGCTGAAGGAGGGTGAGATCCTCTGTATCCGCGAGGGAGAGCGCGTCTTGTTTTTCGGCTTGCGGAATGAGCGTGTGCAGGTGATGAGCGCACAGGCGCACTATGTGCTGGATCTTTGCGCTTTTGCCGAGATGTTCGCCGGCGAGCAGTTCACGGTGTGGACGCGAAGAGGCGAAGAAGAGATCTGTGAGGAAAAAGATGCAGAATATTATAGCTGGACACATAAATGATAGGAGTTGTTGGTGATGAAATATCCGGTGATCTATGTAAAAAACTTGATGGGCGTGCATAAGCACAGCAGCGTTTCTTATGCGCTGCATCTGCGCATCGTGAGCGATGAGGCAGAAGATGAGCAGCGTGCGGCATATCAGAGGAAGGTGCTGACGCAGATGTATCATATGGTGGAAAATCAGTTTGTCGTGGCACAGTCGAAGATCGTGGAAAATGACGGTGATCTGTTCGTGCTGTTCACCTCTAATCTGGATCAGCGGATGCTGAAGCAGCAGCTGCAGATCCTGGCCAATGAGCTGGGGGCACGCCTCGGTCCAGGGACACAGCTGGAATATGCGCTGTTTCGCAGCCTGCTGCTGGTGAAGGGCAAGCCGGCAGGGATGCTCAAGGCGACCAAGGAAGGAGATCCGATCCACCAGAGCAATGCGATCGCGGAGAATGCGGTCCTGCTGAAGCCCGATGGCCGCAAGGTGGCGACCAATTATCTGATGAGCTACGACGTATTCGTAGAGAGGACGAAAGCATAAGAAAAACCTGCCGCGGCAGGTTTTTCTATAGGTTATCATTGATGGGCCTCAGGGCGTCTCTGACTTGCTTCGCCTCGTTGAGCATGCGGTCCAGCTTGGCGGCGGAGGGCTGTTCTTTCTGCAGCTGCATGTACAGGCGGATGAGCGTCTGTTCATAGCGCTGCCAGCTTTCTGCAGCATAGTCTTCTTTGCGCAGCGTGTTGCTTTCGCGCATCAGCTGCTGAAGCTGTTCATACTGGTCGAAATAACGATGTTCGTCTTCGATCTCTTTGCTCAGTCTGGCCAGCGTCCAGTGCTGATTGTGCGCGGTGCGCATGGCCTTGCGGCCGATGTAGGCGTCCTGCTGCTTCATGGCGTCGTTGAGGGCGGTGAATTGTTTATCGCTGATCCTTTGCATGACCATGAGCGCGTGGGGAAGCGCTGCGGGCTTTCCTGTCGTGTCCGGTCTGCCAAACAAGATCTTCAGCGGGACATTGGTCTGTTCATCGCTGAGGAAATGCACCTTTAGCTGGAGCGATTCAGCGATGCGGCGGATCGTGTCTTCCTTATGGGCTTCTTCAGCCAGATAGATCAAGATCATGGCGCACCTCAGATCTGGCGCAGCAGCCTGGCCCCGGCTTTCTTCACACAGAGGTAAAGGGCCGCGGTGAGGATGAGCTGGATGATTAGCAAGGCGATGCAGAGCAAAGGCATGGCGTTTGGCCACAGGATGATCGGCGCCGCAAACGCGATGGCAAGCACAAAAGAGAGCATCATGCTCAGGAAGCCGTTGAAATTCTGCTTGACGGCAGATGCTTCCTGTTCCCAGATGAGCTTAGGCCGGATGAGGTCGATGAGCACGCCGAACAAGTTGGTCATGATGATGCTGAGGAGCGAGCCCAGGATGAACAGCGCATCGAGCCAAAGCGGATAAGCGAGCACGACATGCAGCGGGATGAGCATCAGCCATGTGCATACGGCGGAGATGAGGATGCCGCAGCCGGCCTTGGCCATCACCTGTGTCTGCACCGGCACAGGGACATATTTCATGAAGAACGCATTTGTCCCTTCCCGGGAGACGGAGGTCGAGGAGATCATGTTGATGCCGCCCATGAAGCCGCCGGCCGCAAAGGCGATGAGCAGCGTGATGGCCCACAGGTTCGGGATGTAGCCCAGCGTGATGGGCAGGGCGATCTGCGTGCCTAGCTCTGAGAAGGCAGAGACGATGATGATCACCAGCAGCACCGGCATGAGCAAGGCGGTCAGCACACAGTTCATGAAGTAGACCGGGGTGCGGAACAGCATGCGCAGCTCCTTGAGCAGGAAGGCGGAGAACAGCCCGTGGCGCTGTCCGCGCATCTGTCTGGCATCCGCTTTGCGATTGCCGGCCGCGGTCTCGCTTCCGCCGATGGCTCCCTTGAAATACAGGAAGCGCGCGCACAGCAGGAAGAGCGCCAGCGCGATCAGCGTGATGCCCAGGTAGATCAGAAGCTGCAGCATGTCTCCGTCAAAGATGGCGGATGCGGCCGCCGGGATGAAGGGGAAGAGCGCCGTCCCTGCCCGCATCAAGGCGTTGTCCCTGGACAGCAGCGACATCAGCATCGCTTCCATGTCTGCGGTATTCATCGAATTCAGCCAGAAAGAGAGGCCGAACGCGAGGACGACGGCGAGGATGCCGCCGATCAGGTTGAAGCGGTCGCGGTTGTTGAAGAAGGGGACGAAGCGCATGATGATCATCGTGAGCAGGCTGCTGAGCACCAGCGGATAGATCGGCGCAGTGAAGAAGATGATGAGGAAGGCGATCAGCCCCAAGGGATGAAAGCCCGTCTGCATGACCATCGTGACATACATCGGGATCATGAACATCGCGGTAAATCCGTATTCATAGATCACATTGACCACGAACTTGGACGAGATGATCTGCTGCGGCGTCAGGGGCAGCACGAGCAGACGGTCGATGTCCCGGCTGAAATAATAGACACTGGGGATGGTGAAGATCGAGAACAGGAAGATGACGAACGAGGTGCCCATCATCGCGATGTTCACCAGGTAGCCGGGCTGTCCGATCTTTCCCAGAAAGTCAAAGCCGAAGTAAAAGCCCAGGAACAGCAGTCCCAGCAGCGGCAGCATGCAGATGAGCACGACGAGGTAAAGGAGGGCCTTTTTCCATGTCTTGGTCGTGGCATCAATGGTGTTGAGCATGCCGCTTTTCAGCTGGATGCGGATGAGGGAGAGCAGCTTATGCATGAGAGATCACCTCGAGGAAGAGCTCTTCCAGGCTCTGGTCGCCATGGCCTGCGCGCAGATCGTCCAGCGTGCCGAAATAGACGATCTTGCCATGGCTGATGATGGCGATCTTGTCACAGAGCTTTTCGGCCACTTCCAGCACATGGGTGGAGAAGAACACGGTCTTGCCTTTGGCGGCGTGCTCCTTCATCATCTGCTTCAGGTGGAAGCTGGACTGCGGATCGAGGCCGGTCATCGGCTCATCGAGGATCCAGACCTGCGGTTCGTGGATGAGCGCGCCCATGAGCACGATCTTCTGCCGCATGCCGTGGGAATAAGAGAGGATCTTGTCATTGAGGGCGTCGCGCATCTCGAAGGTATCGGCCAGCGATGCGATGCGCTGTTCGCGCAGGCTGCTCTCCACTTCGTAGATGTCGCCCATGAAGTTCAGGTATTCGATGCCCTTGAGCCGCAGGAACATGTCCGGGCTGTCCGGGACGAGGCCGAAGCGCTTCTTGGCTTCCAAAGGCTCGCTGCGGATGCTCTTACCGTCGATGAGGATGTCGCCTTCATCGGGTTCGAGGACGCCGCTCATCATCTTGATGGTGGTCGTCTTGCCGGCGCCGTTGGGGCCGATGAAGCCCACGATCTCCCCGGCGGGAATGTTCAGGTCGATATGGTCCACGGCAGTCTTGCTGCCGAATGTCTTGGTGACGTGTTTGATTTCAATCATGATTTTCCTCCGTATTTTCGATGATAGATCAGATAAGAGCCGATGCATGGCACGGCGACCATGATGAGGATCAGGATCAGCATCACGGCTTCGCGCAGCGCATCAGGCAGAAAAGGGATGAGGATGAAGCCGAATCCGCAGGCGAACCAGCATCGTCCGCCGATGCGGTGCGTCCGGTTCCAGACCTCTTCATCCGCCAGCGCCCATGGGGTCTTGATGCCGGCGAAGAAATTCTGCCTGAACAGCGGCATGTAATTGCCCAGCACGATGAACATGACGCCCAGCGCCATCGGGATGAGCATCGCGGGCGAACCTGCCGCGCCATGCTGTGTTCCCCACAGGGTGATCAGGAAAAAGGTGACCACCATCATGTTGAGCATGCCGAAGGTGACGGCATAGGCTTTTTCGAAGCGCCGGTAGTTGGCGCGACGGGGATCGATGCGCGGCAGTGCGATCCCCAGGACATTGATGCCCATGGTGATGGCGAAGACCATGGTCAGAAACACATGCTTTGGCGCAAAGTCGTCCGCCTTTCCGCTCATGTCCCAGTGGATGGGCATCTGCGCGGGCAGGATGTCATAAGTGAGCAGTGTGGCTGCGATCAGGATGAGCAGGGAAATCGTTCCCATCAGAATGATCTTCTTCATGTCAATGTCCTCCTGAGGTGAGGGAGGAGATCCATCCGATGATCTCATCCATCACGCTTGTGTTCAATTCGTAGTAAATGTATTTTCCTTCTTTTTCGTCCAGTACCAGTCCGGCGTCTTTCAGGACAGAGAGGTGATGGGAGATGGTCGCAGCGGACATCTCGAATCGTGAGGCGATCTCGCCGGCGTTTCGTTTCCCATCCTTCAACAGGTTCAAGATCTCTCTTCGCGTGGGATCCGCAAGGGCCTTGAACGTCTTCTGGAACATGACATCGCTCCCTTCGTCTTTTGATTCTCAGTATAGCACTGCGTCTGTGTTCGTCAATAACATTTTGATGAATTTCGAAATGTTTGGCAGAAAAAGGCAGCGCCTTCTTCAGTGGGACATGGTGTACATGCAGATGGCGGCGGCGACGGCGACATTGAGCGACTCGAACTGTGCCATCTCGATGTAGAGCGCTGCATCGCTTGCGGCGATCAGCGCTTCCTCCACGCCTTGTCCCTCATTGCCGAAGATGAGCGCAAAGCGGGAAGGCGCATGCAGCTGGGACAGCGGGATGGCATCGTGGTGCAGGGCGGTCGCGTAGATGCGCACATCCTGCTTTCGCAGCTCGTCCATCGCTTCGCGCAGGCCGCGCTGCACGCAGTTCATATGGAACAGCGCCCCCTGGGTGGAGCGGATGACTTTTTCATTATAGAGGTCCGCGCAGCCGGGAGACAGGATGACATCGTCAAAGCCGAACGCATGCGCGGTGCGCAGGATGGTGCCCACGTTGCCGGGATCCTGGATGCGGTCGAGCAGGATGCAGCGGGATGGGGCGGACAAGGTGCGTTCAGGCATGCGGCACAGCGCGGCGATGCCGCTGCCGGATACACTGTCCGTGAGCTTGCGCATGACCGGCTCGCTGAGCGTGCACAGCGGCAGGTCAAAGGGGGGACGGGGCTGATCCTTCAAGGTGAAGAGCAGCTCGATGAGCCCGGCGCGGTGCGCCTCTTCGACCAGGTGCATGCCTTCGATCAGGAACAGGCCCTCGCGGTCGCGGTGCTTTTTCTGATGCAGGCGGCACCACTCCTTTACCTTTGGATTGTGCACTGATGTGATTTCCATGAGATCCCTCCGTTCTCTTTCATCAGTATAGCGGATTTGCCGGAAAAAAGAAACCATGAGAAAATTCTTGAAACGCGCTTTTTTACGGGCTATAATAGTACCATCACGAAAGCGTTGATCAGGAGCAGTAACCAGGGGAGCGCCTGCAAGGGAGAGACATCCGTGACTGAAAGGTGTCTTGAGGCGAAGCTGGCGAATTCACCTGTGAGCGAGAGCGAACCTCTCCCGATCCACTCGGTTATCATGGCAATCAAGGTGTGTCGCAAGATGAAGCAGGATGGTACCGCGAACGACGTTCGTTCCTGCGCTTGTGCTTTTTTTTTGCAGGAAAGGAAATGAGTATGGAAAACCTAACACAAATCAGAGAAGCGGGTCTGGAAAAGATCACGGCCTGTGAAAGCCTTGCCGCTCTGCAGCAGCTGCGCGTGCTCTATCTGGGCAAGAAGGGGCCGATCCAGGACCTGATGAAATCGATGAAAGACCTCCCCAAGGAGGAACGTCCGGCATTCGGCCAGCAGGTCAATGCGCTCAAGCAGACGCTGGCGGAAGCCATCGAGGAGAAGAAGACCGTGCTGGAGAAGCAGGAGACCGCGGCGCGCTTAGAAAAGGAAAAGATCGACATCACCCTGGGGGGACGCAAGGCCAATGTGGGCAACATCCATCCGCTGCAGCTGGTGCAGCGCGAGATCGAAGACCTGTTCATCGGTCTGGGGTACAGCGTGGAAGAAGGACCGGAGGTCGAGCTGGACTTCTATAACTTTGAACGTGCCAACATCCCGAAGGATCATCCGGCGCGCGATATGCAGGATACATTCTATATCGATGTGGAGCATCTTCTGCGGACCCACACGACCGCTATCCAGATGCGCGTGCTCGAAAAGGACGCGCCGCGTACGCCGGTCAAGGTCATCTGCCCGGGCAAGGTGTATCGCCGCGATGATGATGATGCGACGCATTCTCATCAGTTCACGCAGGTCGAGGGACTGGTGGTCGGAGAGAACATCCGGCTCAGCGATCTGAAGGGCACGCTGGAATTTGTCGCCAAGCGCATGTTCGGCGAGAAGCGCGTCATCCGCTTCCGCCCCAGCTATTTCCAGTTCACCGAACCGAGCGTGGAAGTCGATGTCTCCTGCCATATGTGCGGAGGAAAGGGCTGCCCGACCTGCAAGGGAACCGGATGGATCGAGATCCTGGGCGCCGGCATGGTGCACCCCAATGTATTGCGCATGGCCGGCTATGATCCGGAAAAGGTGAGCGGATTTGCCTTCGGCATCGGCGCGGAGCGTGTCGCGATGTTAAAGTACGGCATCGACGACATCCGTCATTTCTACACCAATGACATCCGTTTCCTGAAGACGTTCACCAGATTCGAGTAGGAGGGTTCAATCATGTTAATTTCCAAAAAATGGTTAAGTCAATATATGGATCTCAGCGATCTGTACATCGAGGAGATCGCTGAGCGCATCACCAATGCCGGACTGGAAGTGGAAGGCATCGAAAAGGGCGCGCAGGCCACCAACCTCGTCATCGGCCATGTCGAAAGCTGTGTGGACCATCCGGACAGCGATCACCTGCATGTGTGCCAGGTCGATGTCGGCAGCGATATTCGCCAGATCGTGTGCGGCGCGCCCAATGTGGCGGCGGGACAGAAGGTCATCGTGGCGCTGCCCGGGGCAAAGCTTCCCGGCGGCGAGATCAAGGAAGGCGTCATCCGCGGACAGCAGAGCAACGGCATGATCTGTTCTCTGCTGGAGCTGGGCGTCGACGCCAAGAGCCTCAACGATGCGCAGAAAGCCGGCATCGAGATCCTGGGCGAGGATGCCGAGGTCGGCAGCACAAAGGTGCTGGAGTATCTGGGGCTTGATGATGAAGTGCTGGATGTCTCCCTGACGCCGAATCGCAGCGACTGCATGGCGGCCTTTGCCATGGCCAAGGAGACCGGCGCCATCCTCGATCGCAAGGTGACGCTGCCGGATTACCGCGGCGCATCCGCCATCGGTGAGCCGACGGCTCTGCGCGTAGCCAGCGAGAGCGAGAAATGCCCGATCTACTGCGGCAAGATCATCCGCGAGGTGACGATCAAAGAAAGCCCGAAGTGGATGAAGGAGCTGCTCATGGCCAGCAACATCAAGTCCATCAACAACGTGGTCGACATCTCTAACCTCGTCATGCTGGAGACCGGTCAGCCGCTGCACTTCTTCGATCTGAACCGCCTGGATAAGGAAGAGATCATCGTCAGGGATGATCTGCAATGCAAATACACCGCGCTGGATGAAGCGGAGTATGACATCGAGCCGGGGGATCTGATGATCACCGTAGACGGCAAGCCGGTGGCCATCGCCGGCATCATGGGCGGAGACAACTCCAAGATCGAAGCAGATACCAAGGGCATCCTGATCGAGGCTGCCATATTCGATCACGTGAGCGTGCGCAATACATCCCGCCGTCTCAATCTGAACACGGATGCTTCCATCCGCTATCAGAAGGGCATCGAGCCGGATGCGCCGTATGCGGCGATGGACCGCGCCGTGCAGCTGCTCATCGAATATGCGGATGCCAAAGGCATCGAGCAGACAGCATATTCCGCGCCGTGGAAAGTGGAGCAGCGCACCGTTGAGGTGAACATCGACCGCATCAACGCGCTGCTGGGCACGCAGTTTGCGGATGCGCAGATGATGGATGTGCTCACCCGCCTCGATTTTGCCCCGGTGCAGACAGGACGGCAGATCCATGTGGAGATCCCTTCATACCGCCAGGATATTTCCATGGAGGCGGACATCGCCGAGGAGATCATCCGCATGATCGGTTTTGACGATCTGCCCAGCACGATGCCGGTGATGCCGGCCACGGTCGGTGCGCTGACCCCGCGTCAGCAGCTGCGCCGCCGCCTGCGCGAGCTGTTTACCGGACAGGGACTGTATGAGGCAGAAACATATACGCTGATCGGGGAAAAGGAACTGGCGGATGCCATCATGCCGCTGTCCAGCCATGTGACGCTGGCCGCGCCGATGAGCGAGGAACGCAAGATCGTACGGACGTCCATCCTGCCCAGCCTGCTGGAGAGCGCCGCTTATAATCTGGCGCGCAGCGTGAAGGACGTGCCGCTCTTCGAGATCAGCAGCGTCTATTCCCAGGACAGCACCCAGGAGCGCTTCGCGCTCGTGCTGTGCGGCGATCTGCAGAAGAACAGATGGCAGAAATTTGAGACCAAGGCCGATTTCTATACCATCAAGGGCCTGGTCGAGATGATGCTGGAAGAGCTGGGCTATGGGGAAACCCGTGTCAGCTTCAAGGCCAACACGAAGGATACGGTGCATTTCCATCCGTATCAGAGCGCCGAGGTGTACATCGGCAAGGACCTGCTGGGCATCTTCGGCACCATCCATCCGGATATGGCGAAAGCCTATGGGGTCAAGCAGGCGGTCATGGGCGAATTCTCCATGGAAGTGCTGCTGGACAACAAGCCGGCCAAGGTGAAGTTTGAGCCGATCTCCCGTTATCCTTCCGTATCCCGCGACCTGGCATTCGTCGTGGATGCGGGCACGGCGGTCGCAGACATCATCCGCAGCATCAAGAAGTGCGGCAAGCTCGATAAGGAAAACATCATCCAGGATGTCGAGGTCTTCGATGTCTATGCGGGCGAGCATGTCGAGGAAGGCAAGAAGTCCATCGCGCTGAGCATCACGTTCCAGTCCGCCCAGCGCACGCTCAAGGATGAGGACATCAACCAGATCCATGACAAGGTGCTGGAGGCGCTGCAGAAGGAAGTCGGCGCACAGCTGAGAGCATAAGAACAGCTGAATGTCAGCGGGCAGAGGGAAGACCTCGCCCGCTTTTTTCGCTGATGCGCAGGGAATGAAAAAAAAGCACGGCGGGATGCCGTGCGCGGTGCTCAGACGAGCAGGAACATGACGATGAAGTGGCAAAGGCTGCCGCCCATCACGAACAGATGGAAGATCTCATGGCTGCCGAAGCATGGATGGCGGTCATTGAAGATGGACAGCTTCAAGGCATAGATGACGCCGCCGATGGTGTAGATGATGCCGCCGGCCAGCAGCCAGCCGAACTGTGCGGCGCTCAGGTTGTTCCACAGCTGCGGGAAGGCCAGGATGCAGACCCAGCCCATGCCGATATACAGCACGGAGGATACCCATTTTGGGCAGTAGACCCAGAACAGCTTGAGGATCATGCCGGCGGCAGCGATGCCCCAGACCAGCGCGAGCAGCACTTTGCCGATGCCCTCCCACAGCGTGAGCATGCACACCGGCGTATAGCTGCCGGCGATCAGCACGAAGATCATCATGTGGTCGATCTTCTTGCGCAGCGTCTGCGCCTTTTCTGATCCATGGAAAGCGTGATAGCATGTGCTGGCCGCATACAGCGCCATCATGCTCAAAGAGAATACGCTCATCGCGATGACCTTGCGGATGTCGCCGCTGTGTATGGCGAGCGAGATCAGCGGGATGGCAGCGATGAAGCTCAGCACGAAGCCGATGCCGTGGGTGATCGCGCTGCCAGGATCCTTGATGCGGCGCAGGACATCGGGTTTCTGCCGCTGTTCGTGTGTGGAAGGAAACAGCTGCGGCTGCATGCAGAATGCTGCGGAAGAATGGTTGATATTTTTCATGAGATATACCTCCTCGGTTTTAAAATTACAGAATCTAGTTTTTAAAACTAGTTCTTCTGATGTCTTCATTATATAGCATATTCAGAAAAATGCAAGGAGGTTCACCTTTTTTTCAGCCATGAAAAAAAAGACCAGAGATCCCGGCTTGCGGGCTCTGGTCTTGATCGGCCTATGATCGGGCGAGCAGATGGACGAGCGTTTCGATCATGACGCCGGAAGCGCCTTTCTGGGCATAGGCACAGCCTTTTTCGGTCTCCGCGGATCCAGCGATGTCCAGATGGATCCACGGCGTGCCTTCCGGGACGAATTCTTCCAGGAATGCCGCGGCCAGGCTGCTGCCGCCGCCGGCCTTGGGGACGGCGTTGACCAGGTCTGCCACGCTGCTGCAGTGCAGGGCGTCATGGAACGCACGGTCGACAGGCAGGCGCCAGATCGCTTCTCCGCAGGCATCCGCGGATCGGTTCAGCGCGTCGAAGAAGGCGTCGTCGTTAGAGAAGACGCCGGTGTAGCGTTCGCCCAGCGCCGTCACGCAGGCGCCGGTGAGCGTCGCCATGTCGATGATGCGCGCGGCATGGTGTCCCACAGCGTAAGTGATGGCGTCGCACAGGACGAGGCGTCCTTCGGCATCGGTGTTGGTGATCTCTACGCGCTTGCCGCTGAGGGTGACGATCACATCATCCACGGTATAGCCCTCTGGGCCGACTTTGTTTTCCGCCGCGGCGATGACGGCGATCAGGTTTTGTTTCAGCTTCAGGCGGGCGGCGAGCTCCAGGGTGCACAGCGCGGCTGCGGCGCCGCACATGTCATACTTCATGCCGCTCATGGATGTGCGCGGCTTGAGACAGTATCCGCCGCTGTCAAAGGTGATGCCTTTGCCGACCAGGGCGGTAAAGGGCGCATCGCCATTGCCTTGATAGGTGATGCAGATGAGGCGCGGTCCCACGCTCGAGCCGCTGCCGACCGCGAGCAGGGCGCCGGCGCCGATGGCGCGCAGCGCATCGGCATCCAGGATCTCGATGGGCAGCGAAAGCGCCTCGGCGGTCTTTCGGCATTCTGCCGCCAAAGCATCCGGCCGCATCAGGTTGGCGGGAGTATTGCCCAGATCGCGCGCATGCACGACGCATCTTCCGATGGTCTCTCCCTCCTGCAGGCTGTCGGCGATGTCCAGATCGCTGGCGGCGGCGACCTGCATCGGCGCTTTTCCATAGCGGTAGGTGCTGTATGCCGCCGCAAGGCCCAGCGCGCGGGCGGCCTCATGCAGATCGAGCCTGCCGCAGACCATGCTGTCCATCCATACGCAGCATTCCTCTTCGCAGGCATACAGGGCGCTGCCCAGACAGCGCTTGGCCTTGCCGTAAGTGATCTCTGCGCGCCTTCCCAGGCCGGCGAAGATCAGCGTTGGGACAGCGATGCGCCCCAGGGTGCTCAGCCGCTGGATCTTTCCTTCCTTGCCTGTTTCCTCATGGGCAAAATCATAGCCGAGCGCGTCGCAGATCGATGCGGGCACGGCGTCGTCTTCATAGACGGGAACGATCAGGACACGTGGCTGACGCAGCGCTTCCTGAAGTGTAATTGTTTTCATGATCATCCTTCTTTCCATCCGTCATTATAGCATGATTTATACAAGATGAAAGTAAAAGACTGATGTGCTTTCATCCGAATGTAAATTTTTCAATCTGTTGCATTTTCTGCTTCGTTTTTCATCCAGTGTGTTATAATAAATTTACGTCGAAAAAGAAACAGGAGGGTGACAAGATGATGATCTATATCGTGAGACACGGAGAGACCCAGTGGAATGCGGACGGGCGCATTCAGGGACGAAGGGATATCGAACTGAATGAAAACGGACGAAGACAGGCTGAGACTGCCGCAGAGGCACTGCGCGGAAAGAGCTTTCAGGCGCTGATCACTTCGCCGCTGTCGAGAGCGAAACAGACGGGCGCCATTCTGGCGCAGTTTGCGCAGATCGCAGAAGTGCGCGAAGACGCACGCATCGTAGAGCGTGATTTCGGAGAGCTGGACGGCGCGCGCTTTACCGAGGATGTCCGTCACCGCCTGTATCAGGAAAAGGTGCAGGGGGCCGAGAGCCTGGAAGAAGTCGCTGCGCGCATGGCCGAGGCGTTTGATGAGTATGTGCAGCAGTATGACGGGGATATCCTCGTCGTCTCTCACGGCGCGGCGATCACGGCGCTGCTCAAGCGGCTGGATCCGCAGCTGCAGCGGATGCATGTGCACCTGAACAATGCCAGCTTCTCTTTGCTGGAGTGGAAGGACGGCGCGTTCACCGTCATCAATTACAACCTGGATGCCGCTTATCTCAACGGCGGGGAGGACGATGACGAATGATCCGGCTGATCGTCTGCGACCTGGATGAGACGCTGCTGGACAGCGAAAAAAACGTATCGGAAAACAACCGGGCGGCCATCCGCGAATTCGAGGCGCGCGGCGGGCTCTTCGTGCCCTGCACCGGGCGCATCTACACGAGCCTGGAGCGCACGCTGAGCCAGCTGGATGCGCTGGGGAAAGCGGGGCATTATGTCATTTCCACCAACGGCGCGCTGATCTCTGAAAACTGCGGGCGCGTCTGTTGTTCGAAGGGCGTCCCTACGGACAAGGTGCAGGCGCTCATCGCCCATGCCCGCGCAAACGGCATGGGGGTGGAAGTGTTCGCCGAGGACGGCACGCTTTATTATGAGGCGATCGACGCACGCGAGCTGCGCGATCTGCCGCTGTTTGTCGATGACCCGCTCTCGCTGCCTGAGGATGTCTCCTTCTTGCGGGATGTCGGCGTGGCCAAGCTGCTTTATGAGCGCTGGGACATGCCGTATCTGAAGCAGTTCGCTCAGCAGATGGATCCGGCGCTGAAGGAGGGGCTGGAGATCAGCTTTTCCTCGGACCGCTATATCGAGATCAATGCCGCGGGCGTGAACAAAGGAGAGGGATTGCGGATGCTGGCAGAGATGCTGTCGATCGACATGGCGCAGACCATGGCGATCGGCGACAACTTCAACGATCTGGAGATGATCCGCGCCGCCGGCATCGGTGTGGCGGTGGCCAATGCGCCCGAGGAGATCCGCGCGGCGGCCGACATCGTGCTGCAGGCCGATCATGAACATGACGCGGTGGCGGAAGCCATCAGACAATATGTCTGAGGAGGGATCTGCGGATCCTTCTTTTTTTATGGAGAATCAGGTGATTTTCGATCGGAAATTGTGATATGATAAACAGAGAAGCTTAGAGGTATTGATATGCGGAAAAGAACAGATTTTTTCAGAATTGAGATGCTGGCGCTGAAGAGCCTGACCCGCGGGGACCGCTATGGTTATGAGATCTCTCAGGAGATCGCCCGGCGCACGGGGAACTTCTTTCGGCTCAGAGAAGGGATCCTGTATCCGGTCTTATACCGGCTGGAAGACAATGGCTACATCAGCAGCACGAAGAAGAATACGTCTGTCCGTCAGGTCAAGGTGTATTATCATCTGGAGGAGAAGGGCAGGACGTATCTGGACACATTGTACGATTATTACCGAAGATCGGTCGCCTGTATCGATCAGTTCATGGAAGAAGAGGAGTGAAAGCGCCGGGACGATGTTCATCATCGTCCTGGTTTTCTTTCGCTGCATGTGGAATGTTCACGCTTCTTTCACAAAGCGCTGCTGCCCTCTGTTTATCTTTGTCGAGATATGATAGAATGGAGCGGATAGTCGAAAGGGAAGAGGTGAGGAAAGAATGAAACTGATCTTACATTACATGAAACGCTACAAATGGCTGGTGCTGCTCAACATCTTATCGGTGTTTGGGTTCGCGCTGGTGGAGCTGGGCATTCCGACGATGGTCTCGAACATGATCGATGAAGGGGTGCTGCGGCAGGACAAGGGGTATCTGCTGCAAAGCGGCGCGGTGATCGCGGTGATCTCGCTCATCGGCGTGTGCGGGACGATCCTGCTGGGGTTTTGCTGCGCGAAGATCTCGACGGCGGTGACCCGCGACATCCGCAATGATGTGTTCGCTAAGGTGCAGTCGTTTTCCCATGCGGAGATGAACCGGTTCGGCGTTTCTTCTCTGATCACGCGGACGAATAACGACGCGTTTCAGATCTTGACCTTCATGAATGTCATCCTGCGTACGGCGCTGCTGACGCCGGTCATGATCGTGGTGAGCTTTGCGCTGACCATCAGCTCGAGCCTGGATCTTTCCTTGATCATCGCGTCCACCGTGCCGATCATCGTCATCGGCGTCGTGGCCGTGGGCAAGGCATCCGCGCCGATCAGCGAGCGCCAGCAGGGGTCGTTAGACCGGCTGAACCGGATCTTCCGGGAGAATCTGACCGGCATCCGGGTCATCCGTTCTTTTAACAACGACAGCCATGAGACCGAACGCTTCGACCGGGAAAACCGCTTTTACATGAAGCAGTCCCGCAGCTTGTTCAAGCTGATGTCGTCGACCGAGCCGGTGTTCTTTTTGGTGATGAACCTGGCGGCGCTGGCTATCTATTATGTGGCGGCCGGCATGATCGACGCGAACATCCTGCAGGTGGGCAAGCTGGTGGCCTTCATGGAATATCTGTTCCATGCGATGCTGTCGGTGATGCTGTTCTGCACGGTGTTCATGATGTATCCGCGCGCCAGCGTATCGGCCAAGCGTATCCAGGCCGTCCTGGACACGGCACCCAGCGTCACTTCTCCATTGGATCCCCAGCCTCTTGGCGACATCGAGGAGATCACTTTCGATCATGTGACCTTCGTTTACCCGGATGGGGAAGAGGCGGTGCTCAAGGATGTGAGCTTCACGGTGCGCAAAGGCGAGACGATCGCGTTCATCGGCTCGACCGGTTCGGGCAAGAGCACGCTCGTGTCGCTGGTGCCCCGCTTCTATGATGTCAGCGATGGCACGGTGCGCATCAATCAGAAGGATGTGCGGGAATATGACTTGCAGCAGCTACGCGCCAAGATCGGCTATGTGGCCCAGAAGGCCGTGCTGTTCCGCGGCAGCATCGCCGACAATATCCGCTTCGGCAAGAAGGATGCCGATGAGGCGGAGCTTACGCATGCGGCTGAGGTGGCGCAGGCGGCCGCGTTCATCCAAGAGAAGCCGCATCGCTTCGATGAGCGCATCGTGGAGGGGGCGACCAATGTGTCCGGCGGACAGAAGCAGCGACTGTCCATCGCCCGCGCCCTGGTGCGCCGCCCGCAGATCTATATCTATGACGATTCCTTTTCCGCGCTGGATTTTGCGACGGATGCCAAGCTGCGCAAGGAGCTGAAGAAGGAAGTGAAGGATTCCATCATGATGATCGTGGCGCAGCGTGTGTCCACGATCATGGATGCGGACCGCATCGTGGTGCTCGATGAAGGCAAGGTGGCCGGCATCGGCACACACAGCGAATTGCTGAAGAGCTGTCAGATCTATCATGAGATCGCGGCTTCTCAGCTGAGCGAGGAGGAACTGGCTTATGGAAAATAAGAAAGCAGGCGTCATGGCGTGCATGCGCGGCGTGCTGCGGTTCATGAAGCCTTACCGGGGCAAGGCGGTCCTGGCACTGCTCATGGTGGTGGTCTCTCAGCTGACCTTCGCGCTCAATCCCAGCGTGGAGGGGCTGATCACCTCGCAGCTGAGCGATGATGCGGTAGACATCATCAACGGCGTGAGCGGCGCGCACGTGCACTTTGACATCATCCTGAGGATCATGCTCGTCCTGCTTGGGCTGTATCTGCTCAAGACCGTCTCTCAGCTGATCACGGCATTCTGCCTGACGGATGCGATCCAGGGGACGATGCATGATCTGCGCAATGCGCTGCAGCAGAAGATCCAGCGGCTTCCGGTGCGCTATTTCGACGATCATCCCTTCGGCGATGTGCTCAGCCGGGTGACCAATGATGTGGACGCGCTGAGCAACGCGCTGCAGCAGACGCTGACCAGGGTGGTCGGCGCCGTGCTCACCTTTGTGTTCGTCATCACGATGATGCTGAGCATCAACGCCGTGATGACGCTGGTCGCGCTCATCATCATTCCCGTGTCCCTGCTCATCACCCGGTTCGTCGTGAAGCGCTCGCAGCGTCTGTTCGATGAGCAGCAGACGACGCTGGGCGAGCTGAACGGGACGATCACAGAGATGTACGGCGGCTTCAGCGAGATCGTCCTGTATGGCAAGCAAGAGGATGCTGAGCAAGATTTCCGCGAGGTCAATGAGCGGATGTGCGCCGCCAGCTTCAAGGCGCAGTTCGTCTCCAGCCTGATCTCGCCGCTGGTGTCGCTGTGCACGTATCTGACGATCGGCGCGGTGGCGGTGCTGGGCTGCTTCTTCGTCATCGACGGCACCATCCGGGTGGGCAGCCTGCAGGCGTTCATCCGCTACATCTGGCAGATCAATGACCCGCTGTCGCAGATCTCTCAGCTTTCGGCACAGGTGCAGGCGGCCTTTGCGGCCATGGGCCGCATCTTCGGCATGCTGGAAGAAGAGGAAGAAGTGCCGGAAAAGGATCCGGCGGCGGACATCTCCGCAGTGAAGGGCAATGTGTGCTTCGAGCATGTGCAGTTCGGCTATGATGACACGCTGCTCATGAAGGATGTGAACATCGAGGTCAAGCAGGGGCAGATGGTGGCCCTCGTCGGGCCTACCGGCGCCGGCAAGACGACCCTGATGAACCTGCTGCTGCGCTTCTATGATGTGAAGGGCGGCAGCATCAAGATCGACGGCGTGGACATCCGCGACATGAAGCGCGAGGACCTGCGCTCGCTGTTTTCGCTCGTCCTGCAGGATACGTGGCTGTTCAGCGGATCCATCTATGACAACATCCGCTATGGGCGTCTGAACGCGCGTAAGGATGAGGTCATCGATGCGGCGAAGATGGCCAATGTGCATCATTTCATCCGCACGCTGAGCCATGGCTATGACACGATGCTCAATGAGGAGGCCAACAACATCTCGCAGGGGGAAAAGCAGCTGCTGACGATCGCCCGCGCGATCCTCAAGGATCCGCAGATCCTTATCCTGGATGAGGCGACCAGCTCGGTCGA
>OJMH01002118.1_pt1 | contig 17478 bp, 14 predicted proteins | sample 1597111 | NCBI WGS metagenome assembly OJMH01 (sample SAMEA2452115, study PRJEB22498) | human gut metagenome | reverse complement strand
AGCCGCCGCCGAGAAAATTGATCAAACCGACGGCGTTTTTGCCGGCCAGCCGCCGCAATTTTCCGATCACCTCGGATTCGGACAGACCGTCGGCCAGATTCAAATCCGGCGCCGGACTGTCCACCAGACACTGCGACCACATCTCATCGAGATCGGCGCAGCCGATCGCCGCCAGCATTTCCCGGCGGTCTTCCGCAGTATTGGCAATGTAAGGCACTGTATCACTCCTTGACAGCCGGCTGTAAACCGGCGTCTCTGTTGGTTGGCGAAAATTTCCGCTTGAAAAATCCTTCCGGAACAACAAAAATTCCGGCCATGACGCCATCGACAGGCATTTTGGCCGGAATTCGGAAGGTCAGCGCTGCTCTGTCGCGCTGGCCGGAATGTTATTTCAGATCCCGCAGGAATTTGGCATAAGCAGCGGCATTCATCATATCATCCAATTCGCTGCTGTCGATGTTGGTCAGCTTGCAGATCCACCCCTTGTCCTCCGGCGAAGAGTTGATCAGTCCGGGATCGTCCTCCAGCGCATCGTTGACCGCGGTTACCGTGCCGGAAATCGGCGAGTAGATATCCGACGCCGCCTTGACCGACTCCACCACGCCGAGAATATCGCCGACAATGAAATCGTCGTCCTCATGCGGCAGTTCCACATAGGTGATGTCGCCAAGCTCGTTGGCCGCATACTCAGAGATCCCGATCGTTGCATCCTCGCCGCTGACCTCTACCCATTCATGATCTTCAGAATAATATCTCATAACCTTCCTGTTTTTTTTGCTGGTTAAAAAATCCTGATTTTCTTTTCAACAAAGCTTTCTGTGACTTAATACCCTTAAACCGGTTAAAAATCAAGTCCTAATTCCATTTTTTCATAGTTTTTTTCGAACGCTTCCTGCCGGATAAAACGGCAATGCCCGCACCTTGCCGCCGATCGCCGCCCGTTCCGTTTCGATGCTGACCGGATCGCCGATTTCCAGTCCGCAATCCGCCGTCACCGACGCCAGCGCCACCGCAACGCCGAGCGACGGGGCGAAGGCGCCGCTGGTCACCGTTCCGATAGTCCGGCCTCCGGCCCGGACGGCATATCCGCCGCGGGCCGCCCGGCGGCCTTCGCAGCCGATGCCGATCAGCCGCCGCCGCACGCCGGCCTTTTCCAATGCCGCCCGTCCGACAAAATCCCGGCCGGGCTGTTCCGCCAGCTTCAGCAGCGGCGCGGCGCCGACATCCAGCGGCGTCACTTCCGGCGTCAGTTCATGGCCATAGAGCGAATAACCCATCTCCAGCCGCAACGTGTCGCGGGCGCCCAGTCCGGCCGGCTTGACCGGTTCCACCTCCAACAGCCGATCCCACATCGCTCCGGCTTTTTCGACATCGAAGTACAATTCGAATCCCAGTTCGCCGGTATAGCCGGTGCGGCTTAAAATACAGCGAACTTGCGCAATTTCCAGTAGCGTCCAGTGAAAATATTTCGGAAGTGATGCGGCGGGGACGCCGAGTTGCGCCAATACCTCGGCGCTTCGCGGGCCCTGCAGATCCAGTTTGGCCAGGCCGTCCGACAAATCCACCAGCGTCACCCCCGCCGGCAGCAGGGCGCGCAAATGGGCCGCATCGGCGGCCCGGGTTCCGGCGTTGACCACCAGAAAACAATCGTCCGCCGCCATCCGGTAAACCACCAGGTCGTCCAGCACGCCGCCGGCGTCGTTCAGCAGAAAATTATAGCGGCAACTGCCGATCGGCTGATTCAGCACCGGTCGGGCCAGCAACCGGTCCAGCGCCGCCACGGCTCCGGTTCCCCTGATTTGAAATTCCCCCATGTGACAGATGTCGAACAGCGACACCGCATTCCGGGTATGTTGATGTTCGGCGATGATGCCGTCCGAATATTGCACCGGCATTTCCCATCCGGCAAACGGCACCATCCTGGCGCCCAGCGCCACCTGGCGGCCGGCCAGCACCGTCCGCTGTAATTGCTCACTCATAAGCCATCAATCCTGTTATTCTGCTCGAAACAGCGAACGCCGGAAAACCGGCGTCCGCAACTCAATTTTTTTTGCATACAGTCCGCAGCGTTTATTTTTGCCCCTTCAATCGGGCGATTGCCGCCTTCATGCCATCCGGATGACGGAATACCGCCGTGCCGGCCACCAGCACCCCGGCCCCGGCATCCACCGCCGCCGAAACCGTATGTTCGTCGATGCCGCCGTCCACCTCCAGAAGGATCGGCAGCGCCAAGTCGTCGATCCGTTCCCGCAGCGCCCGGATTTTCGGCACCATATTGGCCATGAAACTCTGGCCGCCGAAGCCCGGCTCCACGGTCATGACCAGCACCAGATCGATTTCCGGCAGGTACGGGTGGATTGCCTCCGGCGGAGTTGCCGGTTTCAACGAGATCCCGACGGTGCAACCGGCCGCCCGGATCGCTTTGATGACCGCTAGCGGATCGTTTTCACTTTCCAGATGAAACGTCAGATGATCGGCGCCGGCCTCCGCGAATGCCATCACGTATTTCAACGGCTCGGAAATCATCAGATGCGTATCGAAAATCAATTCACTGCAGGGCCGGATGCTCTTCAGCACCGGCGGCCCCATCGTCAGATTGGGGACGAAGTGGCCATCCATGATATCCAGATGCAACAGGTCCGCCCCGGCGGTCGTCACTTCGGCAATCTGCCGGTTCAAGTCGCCGAAATCCGCCGCCAGCAGAGACGGCGACACCTTCAAACCATTTTGAGCCAAGCAACGGATATCGCGCATGATTCGCCCCCTTGCACAGTCCTTATTCGTTGAGTGCCTTGTCCAAGGCTTCCGCCTGCTGGATCAACTTCAGGAAATCGGCTTCCGGATAACGTTTTTGCGTCTGGATCGCACTGACGATCGCCTTGCAGTTGTCCAGATTTTCCGCTTCGATGGCTTCGACGCTGCCGTCGGCAAAGATCACATTGACCTCACTCAAATGATTGCCCGGCTTGTCGAACAGGATCGGCAGCGTGCCGTTGGTGTCCGCTCCACCCAGATAGACATAGGAGTTGTTCGCTTCCGAAACCGAATCCCAATCATCGGCAATATCCTCCAACCCTTCCGGACAAACGAGCCACTCCAGAGCCTCCGGGTCGTCACAGAACGCTTCCTGCAGACCGGCCAGGCCGTCCGCCGCCGGATATTTGCCGTCATGGGTGGCGGCGTAACGGCGCAATCCCATCTTCAGATTCGCCAATTGCAGTCCGCAGTCCGCCACGCTGTCGTCGGACCATTCGTAATCGTCCTCATCACCGTCCCAGCCCTGGGTGTGTCCGAACTGCTGCGCATAGATCTTGGCGCCGACAATCACCTGCGGAATGACGACGAGGGCTCCTTTGCTCAACAGCGAGGCTTCGCTGAATTCCTGCGTCCCCTTGTTGACCATCCGGCAGCCGTCGGCATCGATATTCAGCACGCCGAATCCTCCGGTATGATAGATGAAATCACCGAAATTGAACTCTTTCTGCATTTCCATGAACGGCATGTTTTTGAGGAAGTCTATCATGAATTCCGGCAGTCTCGAACCGACGAATACCACCATATCGCCGGACTCCGGCAGCCCTTTGGTCAGCAGTTGATAATCCGCCTGGCCGGCCAGAGTCGGCACTTCGCCGGCTGCCGCCTTGGCCAGATAATCGATCACTTCCGGATTGGAGACCAGCAGCAGCGCATTGTCGGCCTTGCTGAAGGCGAGCGTCATGAATTCCGGCAGCACCCCGGCCGGCACCAGCGGTTCCAGCCGGCCATCCACTTCGACGAAAGAGCCGGTCGGCACCAGCTTGGTTTGCATCAACTGAAAAAGCGCGTTGTCCCGGTCGCTGATCTGAACGGCGAAAGCCGGCACTTCGCCGCCGTCTTCCTGCGGCAGGAAAAACAGTACGAAACGGATTTCTCCCGAAACCGCCTTGATGAGCTGGGCCGGCGTCAGAGCGGAGTCTTTTCCGATCGGCTGATCCAACTGACCGGTCACTGCCATCACCGCTTCGTCCGGCAGCATGCCGGAATGCAGCATTTCATTGAAAATCGCGTCGATATTCAGCGTCATCACGCCGGCTTCCACGGTTCCGGCCGGCAATTTGCCCAAATCCGCGGCAGGGAATTTCTGCTGGGCGGCCAGCCACTGCCAGAAGCCGCGGGCTTCCATATTCCGGTTGCGGGCCAGAAACATCTTGTTGTTGTACAATTTTTTGTTGTCGGCCAGCGTTTCCGGCAACCGGACCGAGCTGAATCCCCAGCCTTCGACCTGGTCGATACCGGCAAGAGCGACCGCCATTCGGATTTTTTCCATGATCTGGCCAAGCTGAAGCTTGAAGGAGTCATCCATATCATCGGCCACCAGCCAGCCGACGATGTCGTTGATCGTCTCCGGCAGATTTTCAGCCAATTCATTGGTGGCGGCAATTTCGTAATAACAGCCGCCGCGATCGAGCTCTTCGGCAACGGTATTGAAAATCTTTTCCGACTCTTCCGCCGGCGTTGCCGCCAGCGCTCCATTGATCAAAACAGTCGCTCCCAGAAAGGCTCCGGTCCAACCTGAAATTTTTCTCAGCATCGCATCTCTCCCTATTGTTTGATATCCCGTTACCCGAATTTTATTGTTCCGGCAACGAATCCTCACCAACCGCTCGATTCCATTACTGTAAATGGCCAACATGGTTTTGTCAATCACCGACCGCGCGCTTTCAAGCAAAAGAACCGTCCGGCCGCCGGCAAGCCGTTTATTACAATGGCTCCGGCGCCATTTCCGCTTGGCCCGCCGCTTCCGGCTTCGGTTCGCCGGACTGCAAGCAGCCGTCGCACAAATAATCGATTTTGTCCGCCAACCCGGCGATTTTGTCATTGTGGGTGATCATGACGATCGTCCGCCGCTCCCGGCGGCACAAAGCCTGGAAGACCTCCAGAATTTCATTGCCGGTCGCCGAATCGAGGTTGCCGGTCGGTTCGTCGGCCAGCAGCAATTCCGGATCGTTGATGAGCGAGCGGGCGATCGCCGCCCGCTGCTGCTCTCCGCCGGACAGCTCTCCCGGCCGGTGGCGCAACCGTTGCGCTAGCCCCATCCGGCACAGCAGCTCTTCCGCCTTTTGACGCCAGTTGCCGCGCCGGTGGGCCAGCATCGCCGGCAGCATGACATTTTCAACGATCGAGAGTTCCGGCAGCAAATGATAGCTCTGGAAAACGAATCCAATCTTTTCGCTGCGGAAACGCGCCGCCGCCCGGCCGGAAAGCGAAGCATAATCCACGCCGGCACAGCGAATGTTGCCGCCGTCCGGCCGCTCCAGAACCCCGAGCAGATTCAGCAGCGTCGTTTTGCCGGAACCGGACGCGCCCAGCAGCGCCGTCCAACTGTGCCGCCGCACTTTGAAATTGATGTCGCGCAGCACTTCAATCCGGCGCGGTCCGATCTGGTAGCCTTTGCGCAGGCCGGCGGTTTCGATCATATATTCATCCGTCATCGTCTCACCTCATTCATAACGCAGTGCTTTGGCCGGGTCCAGACAGGCGGCCCGCAGGGCCGGGATCACCGCTCCCAGCGTGCAGAGCGTCACCGAGGCGATGAAAATCAGCGCCACGTCGAACGGCACGATATGGGCCGGCATCTCGCTGAAGAAATAAATTTCCTTCGGGAAGAAATCGTGCTGCATCAGCCGGCCGATGCCGTGCAGAATGTCGTTGCGCCAGAAAATCACCGACCAGCCCAGCGCAAAACCGAGCAGATTGCCGACCACGCCGACGAACGTTCCCTGCAGGATGAAAATCAGCATCAACTGACCGCCGCCGGCGCCGAGCGCCTTGAGGACGCCGATTTCGCGCGTTTTCTGATAGACGCTGGAAATCAACGTATTGGCGATGCTGAATGCCGCCACCAGCACGATAAAGACCAACAGGTAGAACATCATGCCCTTTTCCATCGCCAGCACGCCGAGCAACTGCCGGTTCAAATCTTTCCAACTGGCGATCCACATATGCGGCAATTTCTCCCGCAACGCTTTGACGTCCTTTTCGACACCGAACGGTTCCGCCACATAGCCGTAAACGGTCGACACCGCTCCCCACGGCATATTGAACAGTTCGGCGGCGTCGTCACGGTTGAGGAACAGGATGTTGCTGTCGAAATCGTATTTGTCAAACGAATATATTCCCGCCACCTTCAATTCCATCGGCAGGTACACTTCCTCTTCCTTGAAATGGAAACTGCCGTCCTCATCGACGTTGAACATGCCGGCGATGCGTTCCTGCGAGTGCAGCAGCAATTTGCGCCCGACATCCAGCCCCATCTCCCTGGCAATCGTTTCACTGACGACGATTTCGCCCGGCTGCAGCTCGAAGCTGCCGCGCCGCAGCACATCGCCGAGTTTCATCCGCTGCATGAAATCGGCCGGATCGATGCCGAGGACCGTCTTGGGTAGCAGCCGTTTGCCGTTCTGCACCATCGCGAAATTCTGAACGACGCCGGCCGCCTCGCCGCCGACGGCCCTGACCGCGTCAATTGCCGCCTGCGGATTGGCGATGTAATTGGCGTAGCTGCTGCGGATTTGCAGATGCGCCTGGGTCTGCAGCAATTTTTCTTTCATTTCATCGGTAAAGCCGGTCATTACCGCCAGCACCACCATCAACACCGCCACGCCGAGGGTCACGCCGAGGATCGACAAAATCGTGATGATCGACAATGCATTGCGTTTCGGGCGCAAATAACGCCAGGCCAAAAAAAGTTCACTGTTCATGCTTGTTCCGCCCAATCCTCCGGTTCCGTTGCTCAAAATAATCGAATTATCGCATAATTTACTGTTAAAAACGGACAAATAAAACTATAGTAAGGAGAATATGACGGATTATTTGCAATTTTTTGGGAAAGGTTACCATGCCGAATCTTCAGTCAAACGAACCTTCGCCGCACCCGCTGCCGGAATTGCTGGCGCCGGCCGGGACGCTGGCCACCGCGCTCGCCGCTTTCGACGCCGGAGCGGACGCCGTTTATGCCGGGTTGCCGAAATTCAACGCCCGGGAACGCAGCGAAAATTTTACCGCCGATCAATTCGCTCAACTGGTTGAATACGCTCACAAGCTCAAACGCAAAGTATATGCGACGTTGAACACGCTGATCAAGGAGAAAGAACTGCCGGAGCTGGTCGGTTATCTCGGTGATCTGGCGGCAATCGGGCCGGATGCCGTCATCGTCCAGGACCTCGGCGTGCTGCACATCATCCGGGAATATTTCCCGGGGCTGGAGATCCACGCTTCCACCCAGATGGGCATTCACAATCTTCCCGGCATCCGTTTTGCCGAGGCTTCCGGCGTCAAACGGGTCATTCTGGAACGGCAAGTGCCGCTGGATGAATTGAAGATGCTCAAGGCGTCGACCCAGCTGGAATTGGAAGTGTTCGTCCACGGTGCTTTGTGCTGTTCCCTGTCCGGCCAATGTCTCTTTTCCAGCTGGCTCGGCGGTTACAGCGGCAATCGCGGCAAATGCAAACAGCCGTGCCGGCGGCGATTTTTCAGCCGAGAGGGCAACGGCTTCTTCTTTTCCACCCAGGACCTCTGCACGCTGGAGCTGATTCCGGAGTTGAAAAAGCTCGGCATCGCTTCACTGAAAATCGAGGGGCGTCTGCGGCAGGCCGATTATGTTTACAACGCGGTCAGCGCCTACCGCAAAGTGCTGGACGCCTCCGGCGACACGCTCGACCGTAAAACGCTTGGCGAAGCCCGCAATCTGCTCAGCGAGACCTGCGGCCGCAAATGGTCGCAGGGTTTTTTCAGCCAGGAAGCGATGGCGACCTTGATCCAGCATGATACGCTGGGTGCCACCGGCACCCTGTGCGGCAAGGTGGAACGGGTGCTGCCGAACGGTTTTGGTTTCAAAGCCGCCCGCAAAGTGCACATCGGCGACCGGCTGCGGGTTCAGCCGGCCAGCGGCGATGAAGGGCCGGCATTGACGGTGACCAAGCTGTTTGCCGACAGCGAGCCGGCCCGGAAGGTCTTGCCCGGCCAATATTGTTTCATCTGCTGTGACAAGGAGGTTGTGCCGGGCGGCTGGATTTTCAAAATCGGCGCCAGCATTCCGGAGCGTTCGCTTGAACTGCCGCCGGTGCGGACCAAACTGGAGCTGGCCGTCCGGCTGCGCCGGGATGAAATTTCGGTTGAAGTCGTCAATGCCGAGGAGTCGTTCATCTGGCGCCGGGAACTGGATTTGCCGCCGGCCGCCAAACACGCCCTGACGCCGGAAACGTTGGAACGCGAATTTGCCGCCGGCAATTCCGAACAATACAGCGCCGCCGTCGTTCGGGCCGAAGTCGACGGTGATTATTTTCTGCCGGCCAGTGAGTTGAAAAAACTTCGCCGCGCCTGCTGGGAATTTATCAAAGCGGAACTCTCGCCGCTGTCACTGCATTCGCCGGGCGCGGTCGGCATGGAGCAGTTCCGCCGCTTTTATCAGCAACTGCGCCCGCGTTATCAGTTGCCGGCCCAGTTGCCGGAAACCGTGGCGGTCCGGCCGCATGGCGCCACCGCCGGCAATCCGCAGGCACTCAAGGCGAACAGCATTCTAGACTTCAACAAAAAGAGCGATGAAGTTATTTTGCCGGAGTTCTGTTCGGAGAAACGGCTGCCGGGCCTGCGAAAATTGCTGAAGGAGGCTTATGCTGCCGGTATCCGCCGTTTCCGGGTTACCGCGGTTTACGGATTGGAATTGCTGAAGGAGTATGAAGACATCTTCATCTCGACCTCTCTGCCGTTGCCGGTGGCCAACTCGCTGGCGGCATTGGAGTTGATGAATTGGAACGTCGCCAGGGTGCAAGCCCAGGTCGAACTGGAACGTCCGGCCGTCGAAGCGCTGCGCGACAAATCGCCGTTGCCGGTTGAAGTGTACCGGTTTGGCCGGCCGCCGCTGCTGGTGACCCGGGCCGCCGTTCCGGCCGGCGGTGAAATCAGGGATGCCCGCGGCAATGCGTTCCTGGTTCGGGCCGACAAACGTTCCGGCCTGACTTACGTGTTGCCGGCCGCGGTCTTTTCGGTCCCGCGCATTCCGGGCACGTATGATTTCTATGATTTGTGGCAGGCGGACTGGGGCAATCCGAATACGGCGACTTTCAATTTCGAACTCGAATTATTTTAGCGGAAAGCTGCCGCCGAAATCGTATTGGCCGACTCTTGACAAAAAGCCGGCATTTCGGCCTGTTCCTGACGGCCGTCCCGGTTCCGGCGGCGCCGGCCGCAATCGCGAAGCCGTCGCCGGAGCAGACCGGTGTACGCTGATTCTGCTGCCGCAAGCGGGCGCCGGAGGGGATTTCCTGTTCTTTTATTGTTTCAACGGGCCGTATTGAGGCTGCGCCACCTGATCGGTATCGGCGAGATCCTCGCTGCGATCCTGCGGAATCCGGTAGCGCGTCATGATTTCCGGCGTCGCTTCCCGGATTTTGTTGATGTCCAGCACCACCTGGTCGCCGTTTTTCAAGCCCAGTTCGAGAAAACCGTCCGGCATGGCCTGAACCAGCCGAATCAGTTCGCGCAGGTTTTTGATGTTGGTGCCGTTGACCGAAATCACCGGTTGGGCGCTGAGGTCCTGGTAACCGACGTTGACGCTGTCGGCCAGCACCATCGACAGCACGACCACCTCTTCCAGTTCCGGCGTCGGCTGGTTGTCGAGCACGTAGCTGACCAGTTCGATCGGCCCCTGGTACCACTCCTCCCATTCGTCGAGATAGTTGATCGACAGCGGAACGAAAACCATGCCGCCGATGAAGTAATAGGTCGGCGCCCGGTCGAACGAACGGTCGCGAACCAGCCGCAGCTTGAAATCGACATCCAGTTGCCGGCCGTCGCGCAGAATGGTCAGGCGGCTGGTGTCGCCGAGGTACTTCCGCCAAATCAGCTCGCCGAAGAAGATCACTTCCCCGTCGCGGAACGGCACGGTGGCGTCGTTGGCGATCGGCACGCCGTCGATGGCCATGACGACGTCATTTTCCTGCAACAGCTTCAACGCCTCGACTGCCGGCGGCAGCTTGGTGATCATGATGCCGGTCTGGTCCGGCTTCATGCCGCGGGCGGCGCGCAAATCCGGATTTTCCATCTTCATGAAGCGGAACGGAATATCCGGGAAACCGTCGAAATCGTTGTCGGCGGTGTCGTTCAGGAAATGCTCCAATACCGGCGCCGGGATCATGAAACCGATATTCTGGGACTTGCTCAAGCCCTGAAAGGCGACACCGACCACTTTGCCGTCGTGCAGCACCGGTCCGCCGGAGTTGCCGGGATTGATCGCCGCGTCGATCTGGGCCGCCAGCAGGCGGCGGCCGCTATGGCTGTAAATGACCGGTTCGACCCGGGAGATGACTCCTTCGGTGACCGAGATGTTGTCGCCGCCGATCGGATAACCCAGCACGGAAACCGAACTCTGCATGTCCGGCAGCGTGCCGATGGCCAACGGCGTGATATTCTTGAAAAAATTCGGATCGTCGACGGTCAGGATCGCCAGGTCGCAATCATGGCCGACCACCAGCAGTCTGGCGATATAGCGCTGTTGATCGCCGGGGCGGCGCACCATCAGAAAAGTCTGGTCGGCGACGACGTGAGCATTGGTGATGATCCGGTTGCCTTCGATGACGAAGCCGGATCCGACGCCGGAACGCTGGGCGTAATTCTGCCAGGGCTGGTAAAAATTCGGGCTGCTGCAGACGGAAAACACTTTGACGATCGAAGACCAGCGTTCTTCGTTGACCGGCTGTTCTTCCCGGGGCGGCAGCGGCGCTTCCTCGACGGCCTCCTGCTGGCCGGCATCCGCCGCCGGCACCGGGTCCGGCAATTCGATGGCGATTGCTCCGTAACTGATGAAAAACGAAAAAACACCGATCCCTAAAATTTGCGATAATTTCATAGTCTTTCTTGTACTCCTCAAGTGCTGTGCATCATTGTTCAATCGTGAACCACGGTGATGGTGGCTATTTCGATTACCGGCGCTTTCCAGCCTTCCACCAGATGGCGCGTCCCTTCGATTTTTACCGTTTTATTGAGAAAATCGGCGAGATTCTGGTTGCGGCAATAGAGATAGCCGAGCGTCGGCGTGACGACGGCGTCGCCGCGTTCCACCAGCGCATGGGAAACTGCCAGGTCGCTGCTGGTCAAATCCCGGACGACTCCGACCATTTTCACCTCTTTGGCGCTGTCGGCGATGAACCGCATGTTCAGGAATTTCTTTTCCCGCTCTTCCGGCGTCAGTTGCGGCGGTCCGGCCGGAATTTCCGGCGGTTTTGCGACAGTTTGGTCCGGCTGGTCAACAATCCGGCCGGCCGGCGGCGTTTTCTCCGGCTGCTGTTGCGGTGGCGGAGACTCCGACTCGCCGTTGCCTGTTTCCGCCGGGGGTGCCGTTTTTTCCGGCGGCGTCCCGGCGGCGTTGGGCGCAAGTTCGATGTATTTTTTGCTGACGAACGCGGTCAAACCGGCCGGCGGCGCGATTTTCACCCAATCTTTACGCTCATTGGTCCCGAGTACCTTCACCGTGGAACCGGCCGGCAGCAGCCCGTAGCTCTGGAATTCGACGCCGGCGCCGGAACGCATATTGACCTCCCGGGTCGTTTTGCCGTCCTTGACGAACTGGGCGGCGAGGTAAACCTGGCAACTGGCCGGCACGAGAATTTCATACCAGTCGCCGCTGGCGCCGACAACCTGGACGGGGTCGCCATTTTTCAATCTGGCTACGGTGGAGGCGTTTCCTTGCGGTTTGACGCGGACGTTGAGCGTGGTGGCGTTCACTTTGCCGGCCGTGGCGGCCGGCAGGCCGGGGGCGGCGTCGACTGCCATGCCGAACAGCAATAAGGTACTGAAAAGAGCTCTGAACAACATTGGTTTTTGATTCCCGATGATGAAAAAATTGACAACTATGCGTTTAAACCATCTGTTATAACTCTATCATGCTTTCGGCCACTTTACAACGTAATTCCGGCAATATTTTTCCGTTGATTGCGCCGCTTTTCCGGCAGCTTGTTGCATTTTCAGGCTGATTGGGTTATACTATGAGAATAATGTGATCGGAAACAGGAGAAGCCGGAGGCGACTGCCGATGAGTTATCGGGAACAATTCGCCCGTTATCTGCGGACGGAGCGGGAATACAGCGAACATACGGTTGAAAGTTATCGGCTGGATTTGCAGCAGTTTGTCGATTTGATGCGGGACGGCGACGAGCGGTTCGACGATTGGCCGTCGGTCGATCACGAACAGGCCAGGAGTTTTCTCTTTGAATTGCACCGGCTGGAGTTGTCGCGCAATTCCATTTTGCGCAAAATTTCTTCGTTGCGCAGTTTTTACCGCTTCCTGTTGCGGGAGAAGGTTATCGCCGTCAATCCATTTGAAAATTTGAGTCTGCCGCACAAGGAGGCTTCTTTGCCCAGGGTATTTTCGGTCCATGCGATCGATCAGTTGACCGAAGCGGTCCGGCGTTATTGGGCGCGGGCTATTGAGCTTGGATATTGCAAGAATGACGAAATGGCGGAGTTTGCCGCCGCCCGCGATCTGGCATTGGTGGAGTTGATCTACAGCGGCGGGCTGCGGATCAGCGAGGCGATGGGATTGAACCTTGACCGCCTCAACCTGGCCGAAGGGATCATCAAAGTGGAAGGCAAAGGCAAAAAGCAGCGGCTGGCGGCGATGGGCCGGCCGGCCATTGCGGCGATGAACGCTTATCTGGCGCAGCGGCGGTTGCGGGTTTCCGACCGGTGCCCGGCGGCGCCGGTATTCGTCAACCGGGACGGCGGCCGGTTGACGCCGCGCTCGTTTCAGCGCAACTTGAAAAATTATTTGGCCGAAGCCGGACTGCCTCCGGATTTGACGCCGCACAAGTTGCGTCACTCCTTCGCTACTCACCTGCTGGATGCCGGCGCCGATTTGCGCAGCGTCCAGGAGATGCTCGGCCATGCCAATTTAAGCACGACGCAGATCTATACCCATGTCAGCATTCAGCGAATGAAGGAGGCTTATGCCAAAGCGCATCCGCATGCCAGGCGTGATGCCGGAACTTCGAAAGAATAAATTCAGATTATTTTTTTGTAAAATTATTGTATTTTTTCGAGTGATTCTCTGGAAATGAGTTGTTTGCCAACTGTATTCTGAAAGAGTTATAATACTGGCCTGGCCACCCAGGTTCCGTTTGGGGGTGGATTGCAACCGGAATTGTGGCGGATTTCCCCGTCGAACTGTATGCAAATGCGTCGGGTTGCCGGTTTTTGGCGGCGACAAGGGAAAAAAAATCGACTTTTTTTCAATTTTTTTGAATTGAGGTATTGCTTTTTGTTAATCGATTTACTATACTATAATACGTACGATGGTAAACGGCCGGTTTCGGTTTACTGAATTCAGGACCGGAAAAAATAAGATTGCGAAGGTGAACGATATGGCGGAAACGATTCGAAAAACTTCCGGTAATCTCCGGATTCGCGATATCGCGGAACTGGCCGGCGTGTCGACGGCGGCAGTATCGGCGGTGTTGAACAATCGCCGCAAAACCAGCGATGCCACCCGGCAGCGCGTACTGGATATTATCGATAAATACAATTATGTCCCGCAGAGTGCCGCCAGAACTTTGTCCGGCAAACGGACGTTCCAGATCGGTTTTCTGCTTTCCTGCAAGGTGACGCTCGGGCTGGCCAACAATTATTTTGCGACGATTCTTTCCGGCGTCCACGACATCTGCCGGAGCCGGAATTATCATTTGGTGATCTCGACGTACGATTTGAGCAGTATCAATGATTTTATCATGCCGGCGAATATTCAGCAGCGCAACGTCGACGGCCTGGTGCTGGCCGGGATTACCGACCTGGCGGTGATTCGCGAGCTGCAGGCCACCGATGTGCCGTTCGTCATCGTCGGCGGACATTATCCGGAAGATGTGCTCTGCATCAACAATGATGAAAAGAAGACGACGGAAGAGATCATCAGCTTCTTTTACAACCTGGGGCATCGCCGGTTGGCGTTTCCGGCCTATTACGAGGTGACGGAACGCATTTATCTGGAAGCCTGGGAGCGGCTGTTGAAGCGCTTCAACTGGCAGGATTTGATTCTGGAATTTCCGCACTTCACCCGGGCCGAGTTCGACGAAGGAGAATTGCTGGCGGATCGCTGGTTCGAAACCGATCCGGAACGACGCTTTACCGCCCTGATTGCCGACGATCAGTTTTGCGCCGGCTTCCTGGGGCGCTTTATCGGCCATGGCGGCAGATGCCCGGAGGAAATCAGCGTATTGGCCAGCGAAACGCCGTTGAGCCGTTATGGCGTTATTCCGATGAGTACGGTCGATTATCATAATTTTGCGATGGGCAAGCAGGCCGGCAGTTGTCTGATCGATCTGGTGGAAGGAAAACGGACATTTCAGGAAATCAGCGAAAATCTGCAATGGTACCGTAATACCACCGAGATCATCGTCCGCAATTCCACCGGTCCGTTGTTGAAAAAATAAAATTACGGTTTCAAACATTCCGGAAAAAACGAAAAGGTTAGGATCGGAAAGGACGTTCATCATGGAAAAGAAGCATTTTACGTTGATTGAATTGCTGGTGGTGATCGCGATCATCGCTATTCTGGCCAGCATGTTGCTGCCGGCGTTGGGCAGGGCGAAGGCGGCGGCGCTGAATGTCAAATGCAAGAGCAACTTGAAGCAGATCGGCCTGGCGTGTGAGTTGTATTCCGGCGACAATATGGAATATATGCTGCCGATCATGCACGGCAATTACCTGTTCAGCGGTATTCTCTGCAAGGATTACAGTTGTGCTGATGAACTGCTGGCCTGTCCGGCCGCCAGTGACGGAACGAAGACGGACAATGCCGGCGGCGGCCTGTATGGACCGGAGGCCGGCGGCAATAACTGGCTGCAGAACTGGGACAACGACCCCTTCGATTCCAACAATGGACTCGGCGCGGCCCGGCGTTGCGGCTATGCGGTGTCGACCCTGACCGCGCTCAGCAACGATTCGTGGGATATGCCGCTGAAAGTCATCAGCGCGCCGAATGGCGTCGGCCCTTCCGAAATCATCAAGATAGCCGAGGGCGATATTTATATGTACAATGCCGCTTCCGGCGAAATTCATATGGAGGATCGGGTTTGGCTGGCCGGCAACGTTCGCCACAACCGCAATTGCAACTTCCTGTTCGTCGACGGCCACGTCGACGGCATGAAGGAAGAAGCGAAGTGGAACGAAGCGAAGTACCATGCTCTGCGCGATTTGCAGTTGTGAAAATATCGCGTTCTTCGCGCTCGGCCGGAAATATTTTCGGCCGTTTTTTTTGGGGGGCGATCGGCGCGGGTTTGGCTGGCCAGGCCAGAGGCGGTCTGCCGGCTGCGGACAGGGACATGGCGCGCGCTTATTTTGCAGGGAGGCGGAACTCTCTAAAAAACAGACGATATAATCGTCCCCGCGCAATGCGGCTGGAGAATAAAATTCGAAAATGGTGCCGCTGCATTTTTCAATTCTCATGCCGTATCTTGACGAAATGCATCATTGCCGCCGGTGATATGAACGCGTTTTGCCTGCCACAGGTCTTGCGATCGTCGTGGCGGTCTTCGGGCCTGGGAGCATCATTGACCGCGGGATGCCATAGTTCCAGCATGGACCTTTTCAGGTGAGGAAACACAATCCGATCAGCAGCGCCAGCAACTGGGTCAGGGTGCCGCCGAGCGTCACCATTGTCCCGTCGATGCCGTGGAAACGGCCGAGACAATAAGATTTGAAGCCCATAACGCCGAAAAATGCCAGCAGGGCAGTGGTCAGCAGCGCCCACGGTGCCGCCGGCAGGATGAATACCAGCACGACTGCCGTCGCCAGGCCCAGCAGGTTTTCGCCGTCGCGTGCCCCGTCGATCAGCGCTTCGCCGGAAATCAGCGACGGCAGCGTCGCCAGCAGCGCCTGCGCCGCGAAATCCAGCGTCAACACCGGGATGATCCAGTAGGCGTAGCCGTCGAACGCCATCAGCAGGAAAGCGACGAATTGAAAGAGCAGCACGGCCGGCGAAACCAGATTGGCCAGCGGGTTGTTGGTCATGCGCCATTCGGAATTCAAATCGGCCAGGGCGGCCTGCCAACTCTTCGTCTGGCAGAAACGGTCAATCGCCGAGGTCAGGATGCCGAGCGACCGGCCGGAATCCTTCCAGGCGACCAAGACGAGGGCGGCGGCGGCAAACAGCAGTGACGAGATCAGATGATTGGGCAGAATTGCCTGCAGCAGACGAAATCCGAGAAAAAAGGCCAGCCCGATTACACCGCCCAGCAGCGGAAAATAAAGCAGAAACAGGCCGGGCCGGGCCGACCAGTCCGGTTTTTTGCCGGTTTTCAGGAATCCCGGGCACGGCAGATCGATTACCAGTTCCCAAGCCATGCCGAATGCCCGGCAGATTTCATTGATGCGCATAATTCTCCTCGATTGGATTGATTGCTCAATTCAGAGATGTGGAACAACCTGCCGGGGAATGCTCGGTTGCCAGTTTGATTTTCCCCGGCAATCGGGGTCCGAAAGACCGACGATTTTATCAGCTCGATGGTTTCGTCCCCAGATGTCAGCGGTAATATAACAAACAACCGGCGGCCATGCAAATAATTTTGCATGAATCGGGGAAAGAAAAATCGTGGCGGTCTCTGCCGGTGGAAAAATGACGGCGGTTTCTCCGTCCTTTCGACGGAGAGTGACGAAATGTGGTTTGTAAAAATGGCATCGGATGGGTATAGTTTCATAACCAATCCCTTCCCGCGACTGAGATTGATTTTTGGGAACCGGCAAATCTTTTTCCGACGGTCGCCGGGAGAGATTTCGATGATAAACAGCCAAGAGGAGCATGATTCGATGCAGTTAAATCATTTGATCCAATCCGATTACAGTCGCGTCGTCGCGGTGGAGCCCGATGGCGGCGAATTGGAATTGTTTTGTCGCGACGGCGATCAGGTCGATTCCCGCCGTATTCCTTTCCGCCCCTTTCTGCTGCTGGACGATCCGGTGCATTTGAATGGTTTGGAGGCGGAATGGGAGGCGGAGCCGCTGCAGGGCGGCCAGGTGTTGCGCCACATCGTTTTTTTTCCGTCGTTGGAAACGTATGAGCAGGCGGTCAAATTTTTGAAAAAAGCCGAGGGCAAAGTCGTTTACTCGCTGTTCGGCGACCTGGTAACGCAGGGATTGCTGGCCAACCCGCTGCGTTTGTTCCGCGATCTGAAGTTCGAAGAGATCCGGCGTTTGCAGTTCGACATTGAAACGCTGACGTCGCCCGGTTACGATTTCCCGTCCGCCGACCGGCCGGCCGATGAGATCGTCATTATTTCCATCAGCGACAGCACCGGGTTCGAGACGGTGATTTCCCAGCGGGATTTCACCGAACGGGAATTGCTCAAAGAGTTCGTCCGCATCGTCCAGGAACGCGATCCGGACGTCATCGAAGGGCACAATATCTGCCGGTTCGATCTGCCCTACCTGGAGCGCCGGGCGAGGCGCTACAACGTC
>OJMH01002117.1_pt1 | contig 17481 bp, 19 predicted proteins | sample 1597111 | NCBI WGS metagenome assembly OJMH01 (sample SAMEA2452115, study PRJEB22498) | human gut metagenome | reverse complement strand
GCCCCGTTCAAGAATATCCTGAACGAGATGTACAGCAAGGATATTTCCAAGAAAGTCCATTCCTCTTATCTTCTGAAAGCGCAGAAAGGACAGTTTACCGGGTGTCTTGCCCCGTTTGGGTATCGGAAAGACCCGGAGGACAAAAACCATCTGCTCATTGACGAGGAAACCGCCCCGATTGTGCGGCTGATTTTCGGATATGCCCTAAACGGTCATGGTCCGAACTATATCCGCAGACGGCTGGAGGAAGAAAAAATCCCCTGCCCCACATGGTGGAACCGGGAACGGGGGCTTCGCAATACCCGCACCAAATGGGAAAAGAAAGACCCGGAAAACGGGCGGTATATGTGGGACTTCTCCGTTATCAAAGACCTTTTGATGAATCCCGTCTACACCGGGGCGATTGCTTCCCAGAAAAAGGACTACCGTTTCAAAATCGGCACGATTGGGGAAAAGAAGCCGGAGGACTGGATTGTGGTGGAGGGACAGCATGAACCGCTGATTGACCGCATGAGCTTTGACATTGTGCAGAACAAGCTGAAATCCCGCCAGCGTCCGGGGCAGACCAATGAAATCAGCCTGTTTGCCGGACTGATAAAATGCGGCGAGTGTGGGAAGTCGCTGACGATACGCTACACAAACGCAAAACATCCCCAGCGGATTTACTCCTGCAAGACCTACAATGCCTTTGGAAAGAACCACTGCACCCAGCACCGGATTGATTATGACACCCTTTACAGCCATGTGCTGCGGAAAATCCGGGAATGTGCCAGAGCTGCCCTGATGGACGGGGAAGCGGTTGCCGACCGCCTGACCAATACCTGTGAAGCCGAGCAGCGGGAACAGCGGGAAGCAATGGAACGCTCCCTTACAAGGGACGAGGAACGGATTGAGGTTCTGGACAAAATGGTAATGCGGCTTTATGAGGATATGATTGCAGGGCGTATCAGTGAGCAGAATTTCAACACCATGCTGGAAAAGACACAGACCGAGCAGACGGAGCTTAAAACAAAAGTGTCCGAGGGCAGAAAGCGGCTGTCCGATGAAGTCCAGCTTGCCAATGACGCAAAACAATGGGTGGAAGCCATTCAGGAATACGCCAACATCACAGAGCTGGACGCAGCCACCCTCAACCGCTTAATCAAAGAAATCGTCGTGCATGAGCGCATTGACGAAGATAAAACAAGACACATTTCTATCGAAATTCATTTTAATCTCAAACCCATCCCGGAGGTGGAACAGGTCACTGCCTGACCTGTCCCGCCGGGACGGTTCTCTTAAAAACACCATATAGATTTTTTGTACGCCGCCGCCCGCCATCGAGCAGAGTTTTACACCTAATTGGGGATAAAACAGCTCATGGCGGGCGGCGGCATCATCGTGCTGGGTACGACCCTGATTCCTCTGCTGTCCACCCTGTTTTAAGGGCGTAAAGCATGGGATTTCTCACCGACTGGCTGACCGACTGGCTAAAAGAGCTGCTGATCGAGGGCATCATGGGCAACCTCACGGGGCTTTTTGATACGGTCAATTCCCGTGTCGGAGAGATTGCGGTGCAAGTGGGAACCACCCCGGCGGCGTGGAACGCCGGGGTGTTCTCCCTGATCCGGCAGCTTTCTGAAACGGTGATACTGCCGATTGCCGGTCTGATCCTCACCTTTGTTGCCACCTATGAGCTGATCCAGCTCATTATCGAGAAGAACAACCTGCATGATCTGGACTACTGGATCTTTTTCAAGTGGATATTCAAAACGGCCTGCGCCATTTTGATTTTGTCCAACACCTTCAATATCGTCATGGCCGTGTTTGATGTGTCCCAAAGCGTCATCGCCCGGGCAGCCGGGATCGTGCAAGGCTCAACGGACATTTCAGAGGCCATGCTTACCGACTTGGAGGCCACGCTGGAAACGCTGGGGCTTGGCTCTCTGCTGGGGCTGTGGCTGCAATCCCTGCTCATTCATGTGACCATGTGGGCGATCAATATTGTGATCTTCGTGATCGTCTATGGCCGCATGATCGAGATATACCTGCTGACCAGCTTAGCCCCCATCCCCGTTGCCACGCTATCCAACCGGGAGTTGGGCAATACCGGGCAGAACTATTTGAAGTCCCTGTTTGCCGTGGGATTTCAAGGGCTATTGATCCTCGTCTGTGTTGCCATCTATGCGGTGCTGATACAGGGTATCGCCACAGGCGGCGACCCCATCGGCGCGATATGGGGCTGTATGGGCTATTCCGTGCTGCTCTGCTTCTGCCTGTTCAAGACTGGCTCCATCGCCCGCAGCGTGTTCAGCGCACACTAAGGAGGGATGAATATGACCTTGGGACAAGTTGTCCCGAAGCTGGATGCGCTGCATCTCATGGACGGGATCGAGGGCTTGCGCTCTCTGCCAAAGCATAGCGTGGATATGCTCTTGACCGATCCGCCCTACGGCACGACCCGGAACTTTTGGGATGTGCCGCTGCCGCTCCCGGAGCTGTGGGAGGCGGTGCGCTGGGCGGTGAAGCCCAATGGAGCCATCCTGTTTTTCGCTCAATGCCCCTTTGATAAGGTGCTGGGCGCATCCAACCTCGCCATGCTCCGCTATGAGTGGGTGTGGTACAAATCCCGGGCAACAGGCTTTCTTAATGCCAACCGTGCGCCGCTGAAAAAGTCCGAGAACATCCTGGTGTTCTATCAGAAGTCCCCGGTGTACCATCCGCAATTCACCTACGGGGAGCCGTACCGCAAGACTAATCCCCGCAGCGGATGCAGCACCAACTACGGCAAGTTTGAACGGACAGGCTCAGAGTCCAGCGACGGACGGCGTTATCCGGGAAATGTGCTGTTCGTGCCGACGGTGACGGGCGGCATCCATCCCACGCAAAAGCCTGTGGAGCTGTGCGAGTATTTCATCAAAACCTATACCGACGAAGGAGCGGTGGTGGCGGACATCTGCGCGGGCAGCGGCACGACTGCCGTTGCCGCTATGAACACAGGCCGCCGCTTCATCTGCTTTGAAAATGCCCCATCCATCTATACCATCGCCGCCCAGCGCATCGAGCAGGCGCGGCTGGCCGTGGCCGGGGGCGGGAAAGGAGAATAGCTATCAAAAAATACCCCATCATTTACGCTGACCCGCCGTGGCGCTACTCGGCTAAGAAAGTGCAGGGGGCGGCGGAAAATCATTATCCCACCATGAGCATTGAGGAATTGTGTGCGCTGCCTGTGGCCGAGCTTGCGGCCAAGGACAGCGCCCTTTTCATGTGGGCGACCTTTCCCCAGCTCCCGGAGGCTCTGCGGCTCATCCGTGCGTGGGGCTTCACCTATAAATCCGTGGCGTTCGTTTGGCTGAAGAAAAACCGCAAGGCGGACAGTTGGTTTTATGGGCTGGGCTTCTGGACGCGGGCGAACGCCGAGGTCTGCCTGCTGGCGACCAAGGGACACCCCAAGCGGCAGGCCGCCGACATTCATCAGTTTATCATTTCACCCATCGAAGCCCACAGCAAAAAGCCGGATGAAACCCGTGATAAGATCGTTGCCCTCATGGGTGATTTGCCCCGCGTGGAGCTGTTCGCAAGGCAGACCTCTCCCGGCTGGGATGTGTGGGGCAACGAGGTGGAGCCGACGATCCCGGACTTTGGGACAAATTGTCCCAAACTGGAGGTGACAGACTGATGCCCTATGTGAATGTCCCGAACGACCTTTCCAAAATCAAGACAAAGATCGCGTTCAACCTCACCAAGCGGCAGCTTATTTGTTTCGGCGCTGGTGCGGCTATCGGCGTTCCCACCTACCTTTTGACCCGGCAGGCCATCGGCAACACTGGGGCGCTGTTCGCTATGCTGACGATCATGCTCCCGGCGTTCCTGCTGGCGATGTACGAAAAGGACGGTCTACCCTTTGAAAAGGTGATCCGCAATATCATCCGGGTCAAGTTTACACATCCCGGCATCCGCCCGTACCGAACGGAAAATATCTATGCCCCATTTGTGCGAAAGGAGGAGCCTATTGAGCAAAACAAAAAGCAGAAAAACGCAAATAAGCACCGGGCGCTGTCCGCCCAGCAAACCATTCCTTATATCGCCATGCACCCGGACGGCATCTGCCAGCTCCCCGGCGGGCTTTACACAAAGACGCTGGAATATGAGGACATCAATTATGCCGTGGCGTCCACGGAGGATCAGACTGCCATTATCAGCGGGTGGAGCGCGTGCCTGAATTATTTTGACAGTTCGCTCCCGTTCCAGCTTTCCTTTGTCAACCGCCGCAGCCGGAACGCCAACCGCTACAAAGTGAATATCCCGGCGCAGGAGGATGACTTCAACAGCATCCGGGGTGAGTATGTGGAAATGCTCAAAGGCCAGATCGCCAAGAGCAACAACGGCATTGAGCGGTATAAGTACATCACCTTTGGCCTCCCCGCCGAGGGCGTGGCGGAGGCGCGTCCCCGGCTGGGGCGCGTGGAGGCGGATGTCATGGGCAATCTGAAACGGTTGGGCGTCCAGTCCCGCCCGCTGGATGGCCGGGATCGGCTGGCGGTGCTGCATGGGCAGATGCATCCCGGCGGGCGTGAGCCGTTCCGCTTTGTGTGGAAAGACATTCCCAAGACGGGCATGGGGACAAAGGACTACATCGCCCCGGACAGTTTCGACTTTCGGCAGAGCCGGACTTTCCGTGTCGGCCAGATGTGGGGTGCGGCGTCCTATTTGCAGATCATGGCGTCGGAGCTTTCGGATAAGCTGCTGGCGGAGATTCTGGAACTGGACGCCGAACTGACCGTCACCATGCACATTCAGACGGTAGACCAGCTCAAGGCCATTAAGACGATTAAGGGAAAGATCTCCGACATAGGCCGCATGAAAGCGGAGGAACAGAAAAAGGCTGTCCGTGCCGGGTATGATATGGAGATTTTGCCGCCTGACCTCATTACCTTTTCCAAGGACGCCGCCGAGCTGCTCTCCGACCTGCAAAGCCGCAACGAGCGAATGTTCCTGCTGACCTTTACGGTGGTGAACCTCGCTCCCACCCGGCAGCGGCTTGAAAACGATGTGTTCACGGTGAGCGGTATCGCCCAGAAATACAACTGCGCCGTCAAGCGGCTGGACTGGCAGCAGGAGCAGGGCTATATGTCCTCGCTGGCCCTCGGCTACAACGGCATTGAAATTCAGCGCGGCATGACTACCAGCTCCACGGCCATCTTCGTTCCCTTTATGACGCGGGAGCTTCGTATGGATGGCCCGTCCCTCTATTACGGCATGAACGCCCTATCCCATAACGTCATCATGGCTGACCGCAAAAAGCTGAAATCCGCCAACGGTCTTTACCTCGGCTCCACGGGCAGCGGCAAGAGCTTTGCCGCCAAGCGTGAATTGCTGAACGTCTTTCTTGCCATCCCGCAGGATCGCATCATCGTGGTAGACCCGATGGGCGAATATGCTCCGCTGGTGGAACGGCTGGGCGGTCAGGTCATCGAGATCGCGCCGGACAGCCCCAACCACATTTCCCCGATGGATGTTCAGATGGACATGGGCGGCGGGGACAGCCCTCTGTCCCTGAAAGCGGATTTTCTGCTGTCGCTGTGTGAGCTGGTGGTGGGAGGCCGGGACGGTTTGCAGCCTATTGAGAAAACCGTCATTGACCGTTGTGTGCGGCAGGTGTACCGGGAAATGGCGCTGGGGCTGGAAACAGCCAAAACGCCGCTGCTCCAAGATTTGTATGAGGAGCTGCTGCGCCAGCCGGAGCCGGAGGCCAAGCGGATCGCCACGGCGCTGGAGCTTTACTGCACAGGCTCCCTCAACCTCTTTAACCATCCTACCAACGTCAACCTCAATTCCCGCGTGGTTTGCTTTGTGCTGAAAGGCATGGGCGAAAATCTCCGCAAGATTGCCATGCACATCACCAACGATTTTGTCACCTCTGCGGTGGGAACCAACTTCAAAAACGGTGTGGCGACATGGTGCTATTTTGACGAGTTCCATATTCTGCTCCGCGATCCGTTGACCGCCAGCTATTTCGTAACCGTCTGGAAGATGCTCCGCAAGCAGGGCTGCGTTCCCTCGGCCCTGACGCAGAATGTGAAAGACCTGCTGGCCAGCCGGGAGATTGAGAACATTCTGGACAACACGGATTTTATGATCCTGCTGTCGCAGGCGCAGAGTGACCGCACCATTCTTGCCAAGCAGATCGGTATTTCAGAGCACCAGCTATCGTATATCACACAGTCCAACTCCGGCGAGGGCCTGCTGTTCTATGGCAGCGTCACCATCCCGTTTGTTGACCGCTTCCCCCGTGGCGAGATTTACGACCTGCTGACTACCAAGCCGGAGGACGCTGCCAATGGAAAACAGGCAGAATAAGCCGCCCAAGGGCGGGGCTGCTTCTGGTCACGGTGGCCAGAAGTTCCATACCGACAGCGAACAGGCCAAGCTCCACAAGTCCAAGCTCCGCATGGAGAGCCGGGAGGAACGGCTGAACAAGGCCCGTAAAAGGCTGGCAAAGCAGAAGCCGCCGAAAAAGCCCGGCCCCATCAAGCGGATCGCCCGGATCGCCGGACATGAAACCCATGCTTTTCTGCATGGAAAGGTGTATCAGGAGGAGCGCGACAATGTAGGCGTGGAGGGCGGTCATTTTGTGGAGCGTTCCGGCGAGGCCGCGCTGCACTATGGGCGGCACAAGGTACGCAGGGCCATCCGGGAGCACCCGGCCAAGGCTGCCGCCCGTGCGGAGTCCCGGTACATCAAGGCCACGGCGGACTACCATTCCCGCAAGTTTGCACAGGAGCAGCCGGAGGCGCAGAGCGCCGCCGCCCGGTTATGGCACCGCCACAAGCTGAAACGGGAGTATCAGCGCAAGGCGCGGGAAACCGCCAAGCAGACCGCCAAGGCCGCCGAACAAACCGCGTCGGCCATGGAGCGGTTTGTCCGGGAAGCGGCGGCGTTCGTCAAGCGGCATCCCGTGGGGACGCTGCTTGCGCTGGGCTGCCTGCTGGTGGTGCTGACCCTGCAATCGTGTATGTCCTCGATGGTGTCCGTGGGAAACAGCACCCTTGCGGCCATCGCCGCCAGCACCTATAAGGCGGAGGACGCGGATATGCTGGGAGCCGAGGCCGCCTACTGCGCTCTGGAGGACGAGCTGCAACGCTGCCTCGACACCTACACCCGCACCCACGATTACGACGAATACCATTTTGACCTCGACACCATTGAACACGATCCCTATGTACTGATCTCCATGATCTCCGCGCTCCATGAGGGCGCGTGGACATTGGAAGAGGTGCGCGGGACGCTGCAAGACCTCTTTGACCGCCAGTACATTTTGACCGAGGATGTGGTGGTGGAGGTGCGCTACCGTACCGTTACCCGGACGGACAGTGAGGGCAACGACTATGACGTAGAGGTGCCGTACAACTATTACATCTGCTATGTCACGCTGGAAAACTTCAATCTCTCACACGTCCCGGTTTACATGATGTCCGAGGAGCAGCTTTCCATGTACGCCCTGTATATGTCCACGCTGGGGAACCGCCCCGATCTGTTTCCCTCGTCCGGCTATATCGGGAAATACATCACCAACCGCCCGCCGGAGCATGAAGTCCCGGAGTCCTATCTGGATGATGAAACCTTTGCCGCCATTCTGAAAGAAGCGGAAAAGTATCTCGGCTTTCCCTATGTGTGGGGCGGCAGCAGCCCGTCCACGTCCTTTGACTGCTCCGGCTTCGTCAGCTATGTCTACAATCAATGCGGCTGGAGCTTCGGGCGGCTGGGGGCGCAGGGCCTTTATAACATCTGCTCCCGGACGAGCAGCCCCCGCCCCGGTGATCTGGTGTTCTTTGTCGGCACCTATGACACAGCGGGTATTTCTCATGTGGGCATCTATGTGGGTGACGGCTGGATGCTCCATTGTGGCGACCCTATCAGCTATGCCAACCTGAACAGCAGCTATTGGCAGTCCCATCTTTACGCCTACGGGCGACTACCGTAAAGGAGGTTTTTTGATATGGCAATTACGAAAAGCGCAAAGATCGAGGCCGAGATTGAAAAGGTCAAGGCCAAAATTGCCGAGCAGCAGGCACGGCTTAAAGAACTGGAGCAGAAGAAGCTGGAGGCCGAAAACAGCGAGATCGTGGAGATCGTGCGCGGCATGAGTATCTCCCTTGCCGATCTGCCGCTGGTGCTCCAGCAGCTCCGGAGCGGCGCTTCTGGTCACAGTGGCCAGAAGCCGACAGAACAGGCGGAGGTGACGGAATGAAAAAACTGCGGCTTTTGCTGATAACGCTTTGTGTGTCCGTCCTCATGGGTAGTATGGCGGTCACGGCCTACGCCGGGGGCGGTGAGGAATGGGACGGCCTTGACCCGGTGGAGCCGCTGCCCGCCGAAACCGTTGACCCCGGCGAGGGCTTTACCGAGGATGGAAACCTTGTGACCCGTGATCTGCTCTACGATAAGGCCACCAACAAGCAGTTCATCACGGTGCAGACCAGCGGCGGCAACACCTTTTACATCGTCATTGACTATGACAAGCCCACCGATGAGGACGGCGAGCAGTATCAGACCTACTTTTTGAACATGGTGGACGAGGCCGACCTGCTGGCGGCGATGCAGGCGGCGGGCGGTGAGCTGCCGGAGTGTTCGTGCGTGGATAAATGCGCCGTTGGTGCTATCAACGCGGATTGTACCGTCTGCGCGGTCAATCTGAGCGAGTGCCAGGGCAAGGCCCCGGAGCCTGCGCCTGTGGTAGAGCCGGAGCCTGACCCCGAGCCGGAGCAGCCCAAGGCCACGGGCAGCGGCGGTATGCTTCTGCTGGCGCTGGCCGTGGTGGTCATTGGCGGCGGCGCTGGCTGGTACTTCAAAATCTACCGTCCCAAGAAGCAGCGGGCCGCTGAGTCCGAGGCCGACTACGGCGGCGAGTATGACGGCGCGGAGGACTATGACGAAACCGATCCCGAGGATGACGGGCCACCGTGGGACGAGGACGGTGAGGAATGAGGTTTACCAACAGCCCCTATGAGGACTTTATGAAAGAAAAGAGCTACTTCAAGGGCGTCCCGCCCAACCTGCCGCCCAAAGGCTCCCGCTGCGACGGCTGCCTCTATTGGCATGGGATCGGCTGCGTGTTCTGCTACCGGGAGCAGCTCAGGGTAAAGACAGGGGGCAAAAATGAGTCGTGAATTGACCCGGCAGGAAAAGGCGGCGATCCGCTCTCTTGTGAAGCGGTGGTGTGCCAACTATGACAAAGACATTGGCTGTCTGCCGCTGGATTGCGAGTGCTATATGCTGGGGAAATGCTGGACGGGCGCTTATTGCCGCTATTTCCGTTCGGCGGTGCTGCCCCTTGATCCCGTGCTGGAAAGGTCGCTGACCGTGGAGACCGTGGCGGAAACCCGGCCCTGCCCGGTGTGCGGCAGGGCTTTCCTCCCGGACGGGCGGCAGCGGTACTGCTCCCCGACCTGCGCCCGTGCTGCAAGGCGGCAGAAGCAGCGCGGCTATATGCGGAAATACCGGGGGTAGGCTGTGAGCATTTGACCCCGGAAAACGCCCTTAATTGCAGGGCTTTCCGGAGCCGCTTCATGGGCGGGGTGTATGATTTCATAGCCCCGCCCGGTTTTGCAGAGATATTGCTAACATTTTGGAAAGGAGGTCGTATGGACAAAAACCAAGGCTATGAGATCATCAAGGCCATCATGTTGGAAAATGGCAGGGGCTTTGCGCTGGGGTATCATCCAACCGCTCCCTCGCCCTATGTCACATGGGCCTGCTATGACGATGACAAGGGCCAGCGGCAGTATGAGTGGGGACATTACGGTAGCGACCGCTCCGCTCTGGAACAGGACTTTGCGGCGCGGGTACAGGAATACCAGCGCCTTTACAACGTCGATGTCAGGCAGGTCGAGGCTCCCGGCCTTTACAAGTATTACTCTACCCAGCGCCCTGTGGACATTGGGACATTCCCCAAGCCGCCCCGCAACGCCCCGGATGAGATCGTCAACTACGATCAGCGTGTCCCGGTTGAAAATGGATCATTTCTGGCGTGGGGGAATTTGACCTACACGCGGCCATTGACGAAACGGCAGGCGTCTGACTATGAGCTGCGGCCTGCGCCCGACAATCCCGACAGGCCCCGTTCGATCCGGGAACAGATGAAAACCGCCGCAAAGCAGGCCGAGGCTGACCGGGGCCAAGCTGCCCCAAAGAAAAATGCCCCTGACCGGGGCGAAAGATAGGAGGACATTTATGGAGCAGGAACGCAATCCCAACAAGAACGCCGAGCTTTCTATGGAGCAGAACTATAATCAGATCGACGGCATCATCAACAATCTGCCTGCGCCGCCCCCGGAGGAAAAGCCGCTGGACAAGGTGCGGGAACACCCGCCCAAGCGCCGCAGCCGGGAGCGTGAGGAGCGTTGACAAAGAAGCGCGTCCGCAGTGTCCCCATCTATGTATGGGTACGGCCTGACGAGCTGGAGGTCATTCGGGAGCGCATGGCCGAGGCGGGCATCCGCAATATGAGCGCCTATATCCGAAAAATGGCGCTGGGCGGCTATGTGCTCCACGTTGACCTTGAACCCGTCAAGGAGCTTGTGTCGCTCCAGCGGCGCTGTGCAAACAATCTCAATCAGGCGGCCATCCACGCCAACAGCTACGGCGGCTTGTACCCGGACGAGCTGAAGCGTCTGCAAAAGGACTATGCCGATCTGTGGGGGCCGCTGTCTGATCTGCTGACCCAGCTCTCCGCCATTGTAACGATGTGACACAGGGGGAACGGCCTCGCGCCGTTCCCCGGCTGTCCGCACCTCTGGTCATCGTGACCAGAAGTGCGGAGGGCCGGGACATCCTTGAGTGCCGATTTTTTCAGAGTTATAATAGACATATACAGGAAAAAGGAGGAACCCCCTATGCGGATCATATTCAAAATTCTTGCCGCTCCCTTTGTGCTGGTGCTGACCCTGCTTGTGGCCGTGCTCTCGTTCCTGCTGAGTCTTTCCGCTGGTTTGCTCTCCATCCTCGCGTCGGTGCTGGGGCTGCTGAGTGTCCTGATGCTGTTTGTGGAGAAAGACATTTCCACGGGGATCGCGGGGCTGCTGATGGCGTTTGCTATTTCGCCCTTTGGCCTGCCCGCGCTGGCCGGATGGCTGCTTGCCAAGCTGGACGAACTGAACGGCTCCCTGCGGGGCTTCATCACGGGCTGAGTTCTGGTCACGGTGGCCAGAAGATGCAGAAACGGCGGCTGATCCCAGCCGCTGTTTGTCGTATGGAAAGGAGGGCTGCCTACGGCCACAACCTACCTCAAATCCCACAAGCAGGCCGATAAGCGGACGGCCCTGCAAAGCCTGAAAGACCGCTTTGACTATGGCCTGAACCCGGAAAAGCTTGGGGCCGTTTCCTCCTACCTCTGCGATCCGGCCACAGCACACGCCGAGTTCATGCTGGTCAAAAATCAGTATCAGGGCGAAACTGACCGCAGAGCCGGACACGGGGCGCTATGCTACCAGATCCGGCAGGCGTTCCCTCACGGCGAGGTGACGGCGGAGGAGGCCAACCGCATCGGCTATGAAACGGCGATGCGCTGGACAAAGGGCAAGTATCAATTCTTTGTCTGTACCCATATAGATAAGGAGCACATTCATAATCACATTTACTACAATTCCACCGCCTATGACCGCTCCCGGAAGTTCCGAAACTTCATCGGCTCCTCGTTCGCCCTGCGGCGGCTGTCTGACCGGGTATGTCTGGAGCACGATCTGTCTGTGATTGTAAATCCCAAGCTCCACAGCAAGGGGCGGTATCTGCACTACGGTCAATGGCTGGGCGAAAATCAAAAGCTCTCACAAAAAGAACAGATCCGTCTTGCCATTGACACGGCCCTGACGGAGCGCCCCGAGGACTTCGCAGATTTTCTCCGGCGCATGGAAACGGCGGGCATACAGGTCAAGCACGGGCGCGGCGGCGTGATCTCATTCCTTGTGCCAGGGCAACAGCGGGCGGCCCGTTTCCGGGCATCCACGCTGGGGGACGGCTACGGCCCCGAGGACGTACAGGCCGTCATTGACGGCAAGGCTCCCACGCGAACGGCCCCAGCACGGAGAGCGCCCGCGCCCCGCCGTGTCAATCTGCTCATCGACATTCAGGAGCGGATGCGTCAGGGCAAAGGCCCCGCCTATGAACGCTGGGCCAAGGTGTATAACCTTAAACAGATGGCGGCCGCGCTGCAATATCTGAAAGAGCACCAGCTATTTGAATATGACGATCTGGCCGCAAAGACCGACGCCGCCACAGAGCGGTTTCACACGCTGGCCGGGGACATTCAGCAGACCGAGGCGGAGCTTTCCCATGTGTCCAATCTGATGGCCGCCGTGGTGCAGTACGCCAAGACCCGCCCCGCGTTCGATGGGTACAAGGCCGCCAAGTACAGCCGGAAATATCTTGCCGAGCATGAGGCGGAACTGGCCGACTACCGGGCGGCCAAGGCGACAATGGCCGAGCTGCTGGGCGGCGAGAAGCTCCCCAAAATGGATGTACTAAAAGAAAAACGCCGCCAACTGGCAGCGCGGAAAAAAGCTCTTTATTTGGAATACCGCAAGGCCCAGCAGGATATGCGGGAGCTGGTGGCGGTCAAGGGCAGCGTGGATCATCTGCGCGGGCTGACGGACAACCAGCGCAATAAGGAGCAGGCCCGTTAGGGACGGCGACGCAGACAACATTTCTTCTGGTCACGGTGTCCAGAAGTCCAGCGGGTTTGGGGGCACCCCAACAAGCATTTCCGCAGCGCGGAAATTGCAAGTGTCAATACACTTGCCTTGCTTGCCGCTACCGCGCTCCCCCGGAAACCCCGCGAAAAACGGAGGCAGTGCCGTTTCTTACGCTCCCTCCGTTCCGCGGTTTTCTATGATTGCGTTGATAATCCCCTCGACAAGCCGTAGTTCGTTCTCACTGAGAGAATTAAGCAGAATACCGATCCGCTTCTTTGCGACTTCATCGGCTCCCATATCGGGATAAAAGTATTCATCCACGGAGATACCGAACATCGTTACCATTTGGTAAAAGGCATTTAGGCTCGGATGCTGGCCGTCATTTTCGTTATACATGATCGTCCGTGGAGAACGGTCAACAATATAAGCCAGTTGCTCCTGTGTCATGCCGCTGGCTTCACGGGCTCGCTTGATGGCAAGCCCTATATCGTGGAAATCAAATCGTCGTTCATCTCGCTCTATCTTCATAATATCACCTAATGTAATTTTACATTTCAGGTCATAGTATTTGAACGACTTTTGTTTTCATACTGCCGACTATTTAATTTCATATCTCTGTCATTTTGTATCTCAGTAGCCTAAAAGTGCAACTCATGTTTGACAATATTGAAAAACACGAAAATTCCCATATAATAGCCATAAGGGGGTGATTTAACTTGAAAATTAGGATCAATGACAGGCCAGATATTCAAGAAATCGAAGTCATCATTAACTGTGTGGCCGATGATCCGCTTGTCAATAAAATCATATCCGCATTAAATACAGTTGATGCCAAACTTCTTTGCCGTCGGCAAGGAGAAACATTCCAGCTTGGTTTAGCAGATATTTTATATATTGAGTCCGTGGATAGAAAGACTTTTCTTTATACAGAGGAGCAGGTGTACGAAACAGATAGACGATTATATGAGTTGGAGGACTATCTGAAAGACCATTCTTTTTTTCGGACATCTAAGACAACGATCATCAATCTACGGCGAACAAAATCAATTCGGCCAGAGATTGGGGCCAGACTTTTGCTCACTATGGATAATCAGGAAAAAATTATTGTATCACGCCAATATGCTGGAAGCATTAAACACGCTTTGGGGGTGAAATAAATGAAACAATATTTCGGTGCGATCTTGCGTTTTTTCAAGGCTGTTTTCTTTACTTTTGGATTGCTTATATTCCTATTTTGCGTTCGGAGATATTTACCCGGTTTTAATGGCAGTCAGGGGGTCGGCCTGGTTGAATTGCGCCTTTGTCTGGCTATGGCAGTTGTTTTTTCTATGGCACACACTATAATCACCTCGGATCGTGTGCCTATCCGGATTAGTTTGATTGCAACCGGCATTCTTAGCTCAATTACCTGCGGTGTACTGTCGGTCTATTCAGGTATTCCATCTGCTATCATAAGGTGGTTCGATATTACAGACACCACAGTAGCAATTCTTTCGTGGTGGGCTGGCTTTTTCATCTGCTTCGTAGTATTGTTATTCATTTATTTTGTTGTGGAGCGTTATTATCGCCATTTGGAGTATCACTATAATGAGGCTCTCGCCAAGTACAAAGAAAGTAGTGGTAAAACAAAATGAAACTGAAAGTCAAAGATATTAGTAAGAATTATAACCGATATTCCGCTCTGCGTGGGGTCAATCTGGAATTAGAACCCGGCCTTTATGGACTGCTGGGGCCAAACGGGGCAGGAAAATCCACTCTGCTAAAAATCATAGCTGGTATTCTTCGGCCTACTGCTGGCAGCATACTTTTGGACAACGAGCCAGTATCGAAACTTGGGGAGCACTATCGTGCCATGCTGGGCTATATGCCGCAAGACCTGGGAATTTACCCTGAGTTTACCGCGAAACGATATTTGCTTTATATTGCCGCTTTGAAAGGACTGACAGAGGCTCAGGCCAAGGCGGAGATCGATAAGCTGTTGGAGGCCGTAGGGCTTTCCTCGAATGCAGAGCAAAAGCTAAAGGGCTTTTCCGGGGGAATGCTTCGTCGTGTTGGAATTGCTCAAACCCTGCTTTGTAATCCGCAAATCCTATTGCTGGACGAGCCTACTGCTGGTTTAGATCCACAGGAGCGTGTACGGCTACGAAATCTTTTGTCAGCGTTAGCCCAACACAGTATTATTATTTTGTCCACTCACATCGTTTCTGATGTTGAACTGATCGCAGAAAAAATAATTTTGCTTCGAGAAGGGCAAATAGCGGCCTTTGATACGGTTGCTGGCCTTGTGGGGAAGTCAACCTTGGAAGATGTGTATCTGACCTATTTTCAAAAGGAGGCGTAATATGCGGTTGCTCACAAAATTAGAGCTTGATAAGCTCATACGCCGGAAATACCTGTTGCTTGGTGGTCTGCTCCTGTTGGGGTACTCCTCATTTATGTTTTTTTCCTGTTGCATGAACTCATCCCCCACCTTTCCAGTGGAAACTGCTGACGGTGTGGAAGTAACAGGGCGTGCGGCGGCACTTTACAACAAGTCCGTTTATGAGCAATACGCAGGAGAATTGACAGACGAGGCCGTTGCTCATGTGTTGGATGACTTTGTAGATTTGCGGGATGCTCATGGGGAACATTCGTTTAACTGGCCTGTCATTTATGACAATTTCTCAATTTTTCGAGCTGCTGATCAGGCTGACCGTAAGCGTTCAGAATATGGATATATCAGCGTTGCTGATGCGGGAGTCCTATCCTTTCATTCGCCTTTAGTCTTTTCTTTTGATTATACTTGGCAGACTGCTTTTAACATTCTGTTTAACTCGAATGTAGTATTTGCCATTTTTCTTCTGATCGTGTTGGCTCCTGTCTTTTCTGAGGAGTACAGTAGCGGTGCGGCAAATGTTATTCTCTCCACTCGTTATGGAAAGAGCAAGGTGATACAAGCAAAATTTACCGCCGCTTTTTTAATTGCAGCCATCAGCGCAGTTATATTTTGTGTGGTCATCCTTTTAGCCTGTGGAGCCTATTTTGCTGGGTTCGAGGGTTGGAATGCGGATATTCAAACGCAGTTTATGTCAAATCAATCGCAAATCCCCATCCGTATGAACAACTTGCAGTTTTTCCTTGTTGTTATGCTTTTCTATTGGCTATCCGCTGTTGGAACTGCTGTGCTGGCCTGTTGCTGTTCGGCTCTATGCAAGAAGTCACTCATAGCGTTGATTATGAGCGGTGTGCTCTATTTCCTTCCCTATTTCCCGATGAAGTTAGGCGGTGTACTTGGTGAGTGGATGTTCATATTCCCCATTTGGTCTGCAAAAGCACAATGGGTATTGAGAACCGCAGAACATAAGTTAGTCAACCTATTGCCGCTCTCCTGTGAAATGCCTGTTTGGATTGTAATATTTACGCTGATTTTCACAGTAGTATCGTTTCTAATCACTTGTAAATCGTTTTCAGAATATCAAGGAACATAAGCCCTTTAATAACAGAACAATCTGCCGGACGACGGCAAAAGAAAAAAAGCCGTCGCAACGCAGACATAATTTCATGCGCCCAAGAAGCGGCGGCTCGATTTTCAGAGCCGCCGCTTCTCTTGTTACCTACAAAATAAAGCCATGAGTACGGCGGCACATAGGAGGATGCCGCCTTGCTCGTCTTTGGCTTTTTACACAGTACCCATGATTTGCACCAGCTAAAAAAAGCGTAGCCCCGCCGTCGGAGTATTCCGGCCTTGAAAGTGAAATTAAACATCATGTAATAAGATATTTATTTGCTTGCGTCCGTATAGCGCCATGCTATGCGGGCGTTTTTATACGCCCCTGCTTCTGGTCACGGTGGCCAGAGGCTCCAAGGTGCCGGGGGCCGCCTGTTCTCCATTTCAATCCGCACTCACCAACCACCTTTTGAAATGGAGGACAATTATGACGACTATCAATCTGAAACGATATTACCCCTATATGACCGAAAATGTGATGCTGGAAGTTTCGGACGAGATCGCCGCCACCCTCTCTATGGGAGGCCGCCTGTGCGACAGCTACAAGCGACAGAAGCGCAGAAATGGCGAGTGCTCGCTGGACACCGATCCCGGCTTTGAGGCCGAGGTGCTCCGCCAGCCCATGACCCCGGACGAGTACATTGAGGCACGGGAAACCACCTTTGCCCTCTATGACGCGCTGGCCCAGCTCCCGCCCATACAGGCCCGACGTGTGTACCAGCATTATCTTCTCGGCATGAGCAAGGCCGAGATTGCGGCAGCCGAGGGCGTTGGACGGAGCCGCGTCTGCTGCTCCGTCCAACGCGGGCTGGCCGCTATGAAAAATATTTTGAAAAAATCTCTGTAAGAGGGAGTACATTTGCCCCCGAAACCTCCTGATAGGTGAGAGGAGTTTTCTTCCTCGCCTTGAAAACTGAATAGACAGTATTCCCGATACGAAATCCGCGTGATAGCGACGTAAGGTGCGCCGCCACGACAGCCAGCTCAGGAGGTGATGGACAAGCTGGCCGAGCGATCAACGCAGCCTTTGACCCGGTGCTGGCAAACCGGGCGCGAGGACAGCGCGGAGGATAATGAAACTTGCTCACGCCCTCCCACAGACTTGAGGGGGAGTCCCTGCGGTATGCGCCAGCCCTCCACGGGCAGCGGTGCTGTGGGGCTATGCAGCCGAAGCCATCGGCGGTCTGGAATACTCCCCGTGCCGGGGATGCGTGGCAAATACGGCACACAACAATCATACAAGGAGCCGTCAAACCGGGTCTTTCTGTCTTATGAACCGCTCCCCGTCAAGTAGACAATTGAAAAAATATAAATTTTTCCTGCCAG
>OJMH01002116.1_pt1 | contig 17492 bp, 10 predicted proteins | sample 1597111 | NCBI WGS metagenome assembly OJMH01 (sample SAMEA2452115, study PRJEB22498) | human gut metagenome | reverse complement strand
CAGAATAACTGCCGGGATCATTAAAAGTACATATACTTCTACTAAAAACCGTAACATCTGAAAACGGCTCTGATTCTGTTCACCCAGCGCAGCTTCACTCTGTGTCGTTCGCGCCAGTGTAGCCGCCGGTGTTTCTTCCGGGAGACCGCATGCCTGACGTTCTGCTATTTCCGGTCCCGTCAACCGGTCTGTGTGATATTCTTCTAGTTCACATTCCCCTGCCTGGTCTGCATTTTGTCCTTCTATTCCATACTTCAGGAGCCCGCCTGCGGTCAGTTCAAAACTCTGCGGTGTCTTTTCATACAAATGCAGTGTATCTGTCAGCGGTAAAAACTGAAAGAAAGATATTACGATAAATCCAATCAGGATAAACAGAAACCACTTATGCTGTTTTACTCTCTGCATTTGCTACACCACCTTTCTTTCACTCATTTTCAGATGTATTTTAACATATATTTTACATCCTGGCACTATTTTTTTCAGAATTCCGTCTTTCTCTGATTCCATATATGCAAAAACTGCCGTACCGGTCATTTATGACACCGGTACGGCAGTCTCTTTATTTTTCATACAATAGATTGCACGCTCTGCGTGCAACCCCATTGTCACGAATCATTTCATCTAATGTTAATACTGTTTTTCTCATATGCCCTCCTATATGGAAATTATATCATATTTGGAATATATAAAGTAAAAATATGTCGATAAATAGTTATTGTTGACATATATTATAAAAGAGCAGACTTTCATCTACTCTTAGATTGGTGGTGATATAATGAATATTGATTTATCCAAACTCATTCCTCAACCGAACCTACAAAATCTATCGTACGCTTCGGAATTTCTATCTCAGGTTTCGGCACAACCATTAAAAGAAAATTCAACTGTTGTACATGCTGTATCAGTTCCAACGGCTTGCCAGATGTGTCCTCTCCACGGAAACAGACCAAGTTGTAGCCAATGTAACCGATTTCTTTGACAAGAATTGTTATTGAATTCTGGAATAATGTTTAGTCTACTCTTTTTTATTACACCATATTTCCAATATTATTTACTCCATCAAAGAAATTCTGAACAGCATTCGGATTGCTCATAAGAGCAATTGTAAGCTGTCCTGCACAAGTAGCCAACGTATTGAGTGAGAACTTTCCAAACTTTTTAGACTTTTCTTTAACTGCATTCCAAACCGTATCGTTCCTGATGTTATCAAGCAATTGGTGTCCACTCCATGTAAGACCTATAATGTCAGCTTGCATTAGGCTTCCTCTTACAAAATATGGGTTCTTTGCACAATCAATGAAACCTTCTTTTGTCAATAATTCAAGTGCATAAGTCAATTCTTCTTTATTGTATTTAGAAAACTTATCCGAAACAAGTAGCTGCCCAAATGGTAATTCGTTACGATAATTAGGGTTTGAAGAATCCTTGTAATCCAAATCTTTTTCAATAAATAATAAAATATCTCTTACATAGTCGTGATTTAATCTCATGGTAAACAACTCCTTTATAGAAAGCAGGTAAAAACATGTTTGAAACTATTAAAAAAACCTGTCAAAAATTCAACACCGCTCTTGAGCATAATGGCAATCCAACTGATGAAGAAAAAATGGCATTGGGATATCTCAATCTTGATCTTGCCAAAGCAATAATCGAGGATTTAGATGAACATAATGCAAAATGCATTGCAAAAATCATTCTTGGATTTGTTGAATAAATGACATATTTATGCAGAGGGTAAATCTAAGCCCTCTGTTTATTTGATAGGAATATTTTACCACTGATTATTATACAGGTATAGTCTGAACATGTGTTTACCATTTCGCCCCACAATTTTTACAGTGCATTGTGTTTCTTACGTCCGAACTGAATAGTCCAAACATTGCACCTCCGAATATTTTCTTTCCTGTTGAAATCTTTTCTACATTAAGTGAGCCACATGTAGGACATTTAGGTATATTCGAAGTCGGATATTCATAAGGCACATAATTTATACGTTTATTATATGCGTCATAGCTAAATTCAGGCGATCTTTTTAATTCTGGATGATTCTTTGTGTAATTATCAACTTCATCACACGTACCTTGTATAGAATCTTTATATTTTACATGACAATATGGACAATATTCTATTTTTGTTTTTATCCCACAATCTAAACAACTCGGACAATATACCCCTTTAATAATTGGTTCTAATTTTGGCAACCTATATCCACAATTAGGACATATTTCTGCTTTTTCTGATATTTCTTTATTGCATTCTGGGCAATTGATTAACATATACATATTACCTTTCATTTTTTAATTAAAATTATACTCTTCAAACAAGTATAATGCAAACAAATATAGTACGATATTCAGAACAATAGACAGTTCTGTTGATGAATATCGCAAACAAAAAAGAACTACCATTTATGATAGTTCTGAGAAGTGATTAAATTGGTTTAATTTAATGTTTCTTATTTCTTTTTGTTACCAACATATAATATTGCAGATATAATTGATGAAACAGCGCATACTCCAAATGCTAACTTAAATGCGAAATAGTATGTTTCAGGTGTATATCCAATACCACTTGGATCTGGTATCTTAAATATGAATGAAATCGAAGCGAAGTATGATAATATTGTAAGCAAAATTGGTACTACAATATGAATTATTATTCTCTTTTTGTTCATAGGTCTACTCTCCTATTTATATAATCTAGTGTTTTCTATTTTATCACATAATTTTAAAACAAGCAACAATCATTCTTCAAACAAATGATTGATATGGTATCCTCAAACAATACCTTTGCTAACAATAGTATGATATTTAAAACAATAGACAGTTCTGTTGATAATACTAGAAAAACATTAGCTTTATTTAATAAGGATTGGAACACTTATAAAACAAATTGGCAACAGGGATTTTCTCAAAATGGTGTTGCTGGTGGAATAAAATCTATATTCCAATCAAGTAATTCTAATTCCGTTATTTCAAAAGATCAACTTCAGATTTTAAGAAATTGGAACAATGCGGTAGCACATGGTTGTACAAATCAGGAAACCTTTAATAGAATAATTAAAGATGCTGACAGTAATACAAAACTGTATTTTTCTGGTTTAAATAAGGGTAAGGGTTCTGTTGAAGGACTAAAAAATGCTCAAAATGTTGCAAAACAATCTACTATTGGATTAACACTTGCTCAAACAGCATTAAACGCTGCTATATCTCTTGGATTTACAGCCGCCTTAATGTTAGCAGTTAAAGGACTAGACAAACTTATAAACTCTGCAAAACGAGCCTCGGAAGCCGCTGACGAAGCATTTTCTGATACAACCGAAAAAGTACAGAAAAATGAAGAAGAAGCAAAATCGTTAGATGAACTTATTTCTAAATATAAGGAATTAAAAGAGTCTGAAAATTTAGATGTTGATGGTAGAAAAGAAATAAAAGAAATTCAAAATGACATTGCTGATTTAGTTGGTGTACAAGCATCAAATCTTGATTTGGTAAATGGTAAGTTAGATGACGAAATCGCCAAATTAGATGAAATATCAGCAAAAGAAGCCAAAAATGCATATGAAACTGCAACGGCTAATTATAATAATTCTAAAAAAGCAACAGATAAAGCAGCAGGCGATGATTCATTTCTATTTATAGATGGATATTCCTATACTGGCAAAAGAGAAAAAGAAGCTGAAAAAGTTCTTAAAAATGCAGGATTTGGTGGAAACGTACAATCAGGTGGATTCTTTGGGAACACATTATTTATAATGGATTCTTTCGATAACGATATGAAAGAATTGAAAGGTGCTCAAGAAAAAGCTGACTATTTACAATCTATGATTGATGTTCTTGAACAAAATGGTCAAAGAGCAACAGATTTATATGCTGGGTTGATTTCCCAAAGAGATAAATATTTACAGTATATAGATAACCAACAAGATGCAGCAAATAGTTTGGTTAATTCTTGGATATCTTATAGTCAATTTTCAAATGACGAACTTTCAAAAATAAATGTTGATTCACTCGATTCATTTGAAGAATATCGTCAAAAGATGATTGAAGAAGCAAAAAATGATGAAAGCATTGGAAAAATGTTAGCAGACGGTACTTTGTCTGATGAGGATTTAGAAAATACTGTAAATGATTTTATGGCTACTTCAACAAAATTCTCTACATGGTATGAACAATGGATTGGAAACATCGAGAGCGATGTTCAACATGAAACACCGATTTCTTTTACTGATACACTTGCACAAGTTCAGGCTTTATCGGATGGTTTAGACCAATTAGATAAAATCTATGCTGATGTTTATAATAAAGAAGATTTCGACTGGTCATCTATCCTTAATAATGATGGATTTAAAGAAGCGTTTGGTAACATGACAAATGTTACTGAAGAATATAAAAATGCTTATGATGACTTTATTGAAACCATTAGCAACAATCCATCTGATCTATCAGCTTGTCAGTCTGCTTTTGATAATCTTGCTACAGCATATATTTATAATTCTGATGCATTGAAAAATGTGACAGAAGAAACAAAAGCGTCTACTATTGCTATGCTTAGTCAAATGGGAGTTGTAAATGCTGCTGAAGTTGTAAATTATAGACTTGGCGCAAGTGAATCATATGCGGCAGATACAGGAAAAGACTTAGAAAGTGCAACTTTATCAGAAATAACAGCATTTGCAAAAGAAGCTGATATGTCTGATATTACAAAAGCATCATTGGCTGCTTATGTTATAGAAAAAATCCATGCTGCAAGTATTACAATCACTACATCTGCTGATATAAATAATTTAACAGCACTATGTTCACAACTTGGAGTAGCTGGAACAGCACTTGCACAATTTGCAAGATTAAAAGCTATTGCAATGGATACGAGTGGAAAATATACAGATGGGTATAAAGAATATGCTACTACTGCGGCAGACCAGATTTTACAGAACGCAGTGAATGCAACGCAGACAAAATATACACCTCAATTTGGTGGTGGTTCTGCTACAAGTAAAGCGATGGATGATGCTGCAAAATCAGCAAAAAAAGCTTCAGATACAGCAAAAGAAACCGCACAAACTCTTGATTGGATCGAAACGAAATTAAAATTGGCTTCTAAGGAAACAGAAAAGCTTAGCAAATCTTTCGACAAAGCGTTTGGTATGAATCAGACAAGAGAAAGATACCATGCTTATATTTCTCAGATAGAATCCGAGATCCATGACAATACAACCGCCGCACAGGTATATCAAGAGAAGTTAAATCAGATTGGTTTATCCTATGAGTGGATCGCAAAGATTCAGTCAGGTGCATTTTCTATTGACAGTATTACAGACGAAAATCTCAAAACTCAGATATCTGAATATCAGACATACTCAGATAAATTAAATAGCTGTTACGACACTATTGAGAGTCTTGAAGAAGAACGTCTGCAAGCTTCTGTTAATTATGCAGAAAAATTAATTGACTCCCATGAAAAAGAAATAGATTCGATTAATAAACTGATTGATCGTAGAAAAGCATTAGTTTCCTTAAAGGAAACATTCGGTTTATCTCCTTCCAAATCTGATTTGAAATATCAGCAGGATCAGTATGAACAGGAAATTGATGCCCTTGAAAGACAGAATAAAGAAATATACGATCTCATGTGGACTACTACTTATGGTGACGAAGCATGGCAAAAGTATAACGACCAGATGATTGAGAATACTTCCAGTATTCAAGATCTCACACAGTCTCTTGCTGATTTAGCATCTGAAATGGCTAATCTTCCGATTGATAAGTATGAAAAAGCTTTAGATAAGATTTCTGCAAAGAATGATTTACTTGATGCAAAACTTGAGAATGCTACGAGTGATAAAGCTAAGAGTAAAATTATTGGTAGTCAGTTGAAGCTTACTAGAAAGAAAGATAACAGTGCTCAGTCTGCGGCTAAAACGACACAAAGTAATTTGAATCAGTCGGTTAAGGATTTAAGAACTGCAACGAAAAAGGATAATAATATATCAGTTTACAACGTTGACGCTTCGGGTCCCAATGTGAAAGCAAGAACTGCGGTAAATGACTACTATAAAAAAGTAAAGAATTATACAAAGGCGAAGAAACAAATTCCAGCTTCTTTAATTTCTAAAATTTCTGGTGACGGATACTCTACATTATCAAAAGCATGTGCTAATTACAATGCTGCTTTAGTTGCCAACGACACAGCACAAGAAACGGCTGCTTTAAGTAGAGAGACTATCAGACAGGAACTTGCTGATTTAGCGGAACAGAGAGCGAGTCTTGCAAAGACAACTGCTGATTCCAAAGTTGAGAGATATGATTCTAAAGACGAACTGTATGATGCTAAACTCGACAATGCTACTTCTACTTCTTCTAAGAATAAACTGATTGACAGAAAGATTTCTAATATTAACAATCGTCAGAGTGCATATAATACTGCGGTTAAAACTGATAATAAGAATATCAAATCAGCACAGAAAAATATCAGCAAAATCAAGTCTACGAAAAAGAATAAGAAGATTCTTGCTTCTATCAAGAAAGCTGCTAAAGCTGGGAAACGTATTTCCCAATCTTTGTTAAACAAAGCCGCAAAACTGAATGATGGTGGAAAACTATATGATGCATGTATTCAGTATAACGCTTATTTAGATGCGAAAGAAGCCGACAAAGTTACTGCTGATTTATACAAAGAAACAGCAAAACAAGATAAGGCTACTCTTGCAAAAGAAAAGTTTGATAATATTGCGTCCAAGTATGATAATAAAATTTCTAGCAATGAGCAGAAAAAGACAGAAATAAATAATAGAATTTCTCTCGTAGAGGAATTTGGTGGACAGGCAAATGTATCTGATTATAAGTCACTTATCTCTGCTGAAAATGGAGAATTTAAAAAACTCATTAAAGAGCGTGAAGAACTTCGGAGAAATTTAGAAGAGTCTGTTGTAAATGGTTCTATCAAAAAAGGCAGTGATGAATGGTATGATATGGTCGCTAAAATCAATGATGTAACAAATGCCATAGATGAATCCATTCGATCAATTAAACAATACCAGAATGCCCTTCGTCAATTAAAATGGGATACTTTTGATAAATCTCTTGAAACTGTAAAACGTGTCAACAGTGAAGCTGATTACTACATTGATCTTTTGAGTCATAAAGATATGACTGATAAAGACACTGGTAATTTCACTGAATATGGTATTGCTACCATTGGATTACACAAGACGAATTATGACAATTACATTGCGCAGGCAGAAGCATATCAGTCTGAATATGATAAAATTATGAAACAGATTGAGAAAGGTGAATTGTCTGCATCTGATGAAAATGTTATTCAACGTTTGCGTGATTTACAGGATGCTCATAGAGAGGCGAAGAAATCTGCTGAGGATGAGTTAGAGTCTATTAATGATCTTGTGAAACAGGGCTATGAAGCACAAACCGATGCGTTGAGTAAGCTTATAGAAAAATACAAGAAATTAAAAGATTCTGAACTTGAAGCCTATAGATATCAGAAAGAAATTGCCGAAAAGACAAAACAGATTGCTTCTTTACAGAAACAGTTAACAGCTTATACTGGCAACAATTCTGAAGAATCCCGTGCAACAATTCAAAAGTTAAAAGTTGAATTAGAGAATGCCAAATCAGATTTAAAAGATACGCAATATGAAAAATTTATTTCTGACACTGAGGACATGCTTGACGATCTGATGAGTGATTATCAGGAATTCATTGATGAAAAAATCAATGATACAAATACAATTCTCGATAGTATCAAAGAACTTCTTGGTGGCAATGATGGTATTATTGCAACACTAAAATCCTTAGATTCAAGTCTGACAAATACTACAAAAGATCAGATTGATTCTAGTACTACCAATGGTGGTGACGGAGGACAAGGCGCAAAGGATTATGTAAATAATACTGTTACTAATGATCGGAATACTATCAATTCATCTCATAAAACTGGACTTTTACGACCAACAGCAGTTGGTACTATAACTCTTGATAATTCCTTGGAGTCAAAAAAGAAAAATACAACTTCTATTGATGATAAGTTAAAAAATGAAAAGAAAGCAGTTAAAGATGCCATTAATTCTGGTAAATCTCGCAGCAAGAAATTAACTGATAAAGAGAACCAAGAACATGCTGACTTATGGAAGTATATTGTAAAGAATTATGGTAGAACTCCTACTAATAAAATGTACAAGAAGTTAGGTGACATACTAGGCGTAAAAACAGATGACACGGTTACATCGAAACAAAAAACTGCTATTCTTAATAGGATGAAATTTAATGGCTATAAAAAAGGTTCTGATCACATAGACAAGAGTCAATTAGCATGGACACAAGAAGATAAACGAGAAATGATTTATCGTGCTTCTGACGGCGCAGTTTTAACAAAACTTAATCCAGGAGATAAAGTGTTCACAAATGAGATGACTGAGAATCTTTGGAAAATGGCACAGATGAATCCTTCTTTATTGACCTCTGGTATCAACTATATGCCGAATTTACCTGAAATAACAAAATCTGCTGGCACTTCTACGATTGTTGAGGTTGGAGATATCGTAATGAACGGTGTAAATGATGTTGAAACCTTTGGTAGACAATTACGAGAAGAAATTCTCAGGAACGGAAAGACAACACAATGTATTACTGAAGCAGTTTCTGCCAAGCAACTTGGTAAAAATGGTGTAGGTAATGCAAGGTTATATAAGTAACCACTTTATCCCATGTAGGTATCATAGCCTATGTGGGATTTTTATATGTAAAAAAAATCGAAAGGAGAATAAGCAAATGCCAAAAATAGTTTTTAATGAGAATTTTGGTGTAGATGAAATCACACTTGTATTGGAGCGAAGAGATTTTTCTAAATACGGAAAGCTTAAAGATGTTACAGATATTGAGTATAAAGATACTATGAATGCACCCGAATTATCATTTAATGTATATAAAACTGACGATCCAATATGGAATAAGGTTAATAACTATAACTTGGTGTATATTCCTGAATACAAAGAACATTTTTCAATTAGTGTAAATACTACAGAAGAAAATACAACACGAAAATCGGTCACATGTACTTATCTTCCAGTTAGTGAATTACAAAATGTAAAACTTAGAAATATTCAGATTAATACAGAAGATGATATTGCAAGAGACGATTATGATGCTGATTATCCTACTATCTTCTATCGTGACTTATCTGCATATTCAGAAGGAAGTACAATGTATAAGAAGCTCTACAACGCTTCTCTTCTACACCGCATTTTGGATAAGGCATCTAATTATAAAATTGGACATGTAGATACATCGTTAAAGGATCTGAGATCGTGGTTTCAATACTCTATCAGCGACAGTAATATTTATGATGAATTGACCGGTGAAATATCGGACGACTATCAATGCTTATTCAAGTTTGATTCCAATACACGAACTGTAAATGTATATGATTTATGTAATACATGTCATGATTGTGGTTATCGTGGAGATTTTCATGACAAGTGTCCTGAATGTGGAAGCACAAACTATAATGGTGCTTATGGAGAAGACACATCTATTTATGTGTCAAAGGAAAATTTATCTACTTCTGCTTCTATTGAAAGTAGTGAAGATAGTTTAAAGAACTGTTTTTATATTGTTGGTGGAGACGATTTAATGTCTTCTGCTGTTGCTATCGCAAATCCAAGTGGTACAAATTATATTATCAATTTTTCTGATGAAATGTATGAGAATATGCCGAGTGATTTAGTCGAGAAAATCAAAGCATATAATGCAAACTATCAAGAATGTATAAATAGCAGAGCATTTAACTTTTCTTCGAATGAAGTTAACCAATATAATCAGATTGTCAAATATGTAAATGAACATTATCCAAAAATAGATGATGACGGCAATAAAGTTGATAGATATAATACTATCTCATCTCCTATTGTTGGATATAAAAATATTGCTTCGCTATGTTTTGACTGCATTGATATTGGATTAATTTTGCAGACTTCTATGGGCAAAACAATAGAAATGGACAATCTTACAATTCAGGAAACAATGAATTTATTGACATTCACCAATTTATCGCCAATTGCAGTGAAATCAAATGTATCATGGGTTGCAACAAGCGTCGTGTCGAATACCGTGTTAGGTGCTTGCAAAGCATTAATTAATACTGCATTATACAAAGTTGAAATTGTAGATGCCTCTTATTCTAAAGATAAACATGTTTGGAAAGGAAAATTTAAACTTACAAGCATTGAAGATAAGACGATTACTCTTATTGGAAGCGAAGTATCTATTGCAGTAAATAATGATATGGAAAAATATCTTAAGCAAAATATTCAAAGATGCTTAAATAAACTTGATACAAATTATAAAGATCTAAAATCTTTAGAAACATCTGATTCTGATTTTCAATCTGAATTGGCTTATTACAGTTTCGATTATCTGAGTAGTTTAAAAGATTCTTTTGGAGATGTCTTGGGAATTATTTTAGAGTCTGAACAGGATGAGTTAAAAAATAAATATCAGACTTGGTATAGTAATCGAGTTGGGTGGCTTGAATCAGAAATGAATAAAAGACAGTTACAAATTGATGCTGTCCATAGATTATATAACTATGATAATAAATCTGGCACTGTATATGATATTCAAAATTCTCTGCAAGATGAATTAAACTTAGAAACATATCTTGGGAAGGATATGTGGACAAAATTTTGTGCGTTTCGTATGGAAGATACCTATCAAAATGATAATTATATTTCTGATGGATTGGATAATGGCGAATTAGTAACTCGTGCAACAGAACTTATTGATACTGCAAAAAAAGAATTGTATAAAGCAAGTCATGTACAATATACTGTTTCTTCTACTATTAATAATCTTCTTGCGTTAAAAGAATTTCAACCTATCGTAAATAAATTTGAAATAGGAAATTGGATTCATGTATGCGTGGATGAAAAAATATATTATTTGAGATTATTATCTTATAAGATTTTCTATTCTGATATTTCAAAGATTGAAGTTGAATTTTCGACTGTTGAGAGAACATGGTCTGGTTCATCTGATGTTAAAAGCGTAATTGAATCGGCACAAGCTATTGCTTCTTCATTTTCTTACACAACTCAAAAGGTAAAAAATAATACAGGTGCATCAAAATATGTTCAGGATTGGGTACAAAAAGGAATGAATGCAACTGTAACGAAAATCGTGAATAACGCTGACAATCAAAATGTTGTATATGATTCTAGTGGTATTTTGTGTAGAGCCTATGATGATTTAACAGAGACTTATGATTTATGTCAGTCTCGATGGATTAATAGCGGTCTATATATTACAGATGATGGATGGCAGACTGTAAAAGCTGCTATTGGTAAGTATATTTATGTTAATCCTGAAACTGGTAATGAATTAACGACTATGGGAGTTATAGGTGACACTATTGTCGGTAAATTAATTATTGGGGAAAATCTTGGAATTTATAATACGAATAATTCCATGACTTTTAACTCAGATGGTTTAACTATCACAAACGGAACTAATACATTTATTGTAAATCCAAATGATGAAAAATTATTTAGAATAACAAAATCTTCTAATGATGTGTTATGGGCTGACAAAAATGGTAATCTGAATCTAACAGGAAACATCACAGGTTCTAGTATAACAGGTGGAAAAATATATGGAACAACAATTAGCGGTGCTGAAGTTAGTTCGTCATCTTTTATTGGTGGAAATATTAATATTGGAGATGATAATTTTATTGTAGATGCTGGTGGAAATATCACATCAAAAGGAGTCCTTAATCTTGCTAACGGTGGAGTTACATATAATTCTAAAGATGGATTAAAAGTTACTGGTACAATAAATGCTAACGGTGGTACATTTTCTAATACTATTACTTGTACTGGCACTATTTCTGGTGGAATTATCAAAGCTTCACAATTTTTAGCAAATAAATTTAAAGCAACATCAGATGGTAATGCATATATGATTTCACCGTATATATCATCTTCTATTTATATGACAGGATTAGGAGATTTTGATGATAATTCAAATTACAAAGAAGTAATAGGGTCAACATTTATACATGGTGTATTTTATCCAATATTGTCTGGAAAATGGTATGCAAATGATTTATTTGCGTCTAGTTTTCATATAGATGCTGGTGACGGATATGGTGTAAATATAACAAATTCTGAAATTTCTATCGTTCCATTTTCTGTAGGATCAGCCACATCTAAAATTAATTCTAAAGGAATTGAGACAACAGGTAATATCACATGTCTTGGGACTATAAATGGTAACTCTTCCACTGCAACAAAATTAAAAACTCCACGCACTCTTACGATAGGTCGTGCTGGAAGGGTTTTTGACGGTTCAGATAATATCGGGTGGACTTTGGCAGACATCGGTGCTGCAACACAAAATGAAGTCAATAGTCTAAAATCGAGAATAGAAGCATTAGAAGGTAGAATAAATAGTTAATTATAATAATAAAAAGGAGTCAGAGGATGAAATTAAAAGGAATTGATATCTTAAATATCAGTGAGGTATTTTCGTTTCTTGCTACTAAGGAAGTAAACTTAAATACCGCTGTTACTATTGTGAATAATATAAAAATATTGTCTGTACCAAAACAGGTATTAGATGAGAAAAGGAATAAAATTGTTGCCGATTGCGCATTAAAAGAAAATGGACAGGTTGCTACAAACGATGATGGTTCTGTGAAAGAAATTATAAACAAGGAAGAATTCTACGAAAAAATGAACGCTTTGTTTTTAGAAGAAGTTGATATTGATGAAATGAAACCTGTGCCAGCGAAGTCATTATCGAATATTACTATTTCTCCACAGATGCTTGCAATTTTAATGCAGTTCAATTTAATTAAAGAGGAATGATTATGAAAATATGTACAGACTTTGAATTTGCTGGCGAAATGTTATCTGATTATGGTATGATACTATGTTCTTTTGATAGTGGCGGGGGAATTGAAACTTTTTCGTCTGGTGCAGATATCACATTTAATCAGATAAAGCCAATCGGCAGCAATCGTTTTAATTTATATTCTTCTACTTACGATACAGCTTTATCAGCTACTTTTCAGATTTGTAAGAATCCATGTCGATTAAAAAATCAAGAAGAAATGAGACTTTCATTCGAGGAAGTTTCAGCTATACAACGATGGTTGTGTCGTAAAGATGGGTACAAACGCTTTAAATTAGACAAGGAAGGCTATGAACACGTATATTGGAATGGAACATTCAGTTCAAAACAAATCGTCTTAAATGACCAAATATTAGGCTTAGAACTAACATTATATACGGATGCACCATTTGCTTTTATGGATGAAGTATCTACTGAGTATGAATGCTCGGCAGGTACTTCTTTTAATTTGTGGGATAACTCAGATGAGACTACAGATTTGAACAATTCTCTTAGACCAGATATGGAAATTACTATTTTATCAGAAGGAAATTTTAAGTTGACAAATTCTATGGATACAAAATTTTTTATACTAAGAAATTGCAAATCTGGTGAAGTAATAACAATTGATGGGAAAAATCAACTTATTACTTCTTCTCTCTCGTCTCATAATTTAGCAAATGACTTCAACTATTTCTTCCCACGAATTATTAACAATTATGAAGAACGGTGTAACACCTTTACGCCTAATTTAGATTGCAAAATTAAAATAACCTACTCTCCTATTCGGAAAGTTGGAATTTAGGAAGGAGATGTATACAATAAATGAGTTTAGTTTTTAATCAAAAAATCACATTGGACTTGACAATATCAAGAGTGCAGAATGTGCATTGTAGTCAAGATGATGCAGATTCAAGAAATATTCTTATTACTTTGTCTGATAATGGGAAACCATATAGTATTCCTTCAGAAGTAAGAATACTTTTAAAAATTTCAAAACCAGACAATACATATGTATATATAGATGAAGACGATGCTGATCATTTGTTTAGGAATGATGATGGTACAATATCCATTATATTGTCAGAACAAGCAACATGTGTATCAGGTATTTGTGAAGCAGAATTACAGTTCATAACTCCAAAAGAAACTATATCTACAAGAAAGTTTAATATTATTGTTAAAAAATCAGTAATAAATGATGAAGAAATAGAATCTGTCATCGAATCTAATATTATTCAAAAAATGATTCGACATTTGATTGATTTTATGAATCCACATAAAGTAAATAAAGAACAAGTTGGACTCGGCAATGTGCCAAATGTTACAACAAATGATCAGACACCAACATATGAAGAAGCTGAGGAATTTGAAAATATCTCTAGTGGAGAAAAATTGTCTATTGCGTTTGGAAAAATTCAAAAAGCCATCTCTTCATTACTTGGACATATTAATAATTTCGATAACCCACATAAAACAACAAAAAGTCAGATTCAATTAGGGAACGTTGATAATACTTCTGATGTTGATAAACCTGTTTCCACAGCACAACAGAAAGCAATTGATGGTGCTTATGCCAATTCAAATAAATACACAGATCAAAAAATAGCAGATTTAATAAATGGTGCTCCCGAAACAATGGATACATTAAAAGAAGTTGCAGATGCCATCGAAAAAAACAAATCTGTTGTAGAAGCATTAGATAAATCTATAGGAACAAAAGCAAATCAAAATGAATTAGATACTCATACAGGAAATGACACTATTCACATTACATCAGATGAAAGAACTAAATGGAATGACGCAAATAACAAAAAACACACACATTCTAATAAATCTGTTTTAGATGGTATTACTTCGGAATTGGTTCAAAAATGGACTGAAACAAGTTCAAGTTCTGTTACCGGAATCAAAGGTGTAAATGAAGATTCTTTCCGTAGGGGCAATGTAGAACTCACAGCAGAAAACGTCGGTGCAGTGTCAACCGGGGGAGATACAGCAGAGAATACCACAGCATTTACAGCAGCATCCGCAAGAGAAAATCTAAAAAGCGGTGAATCCCATGCAACTCTGTTCGGAAAGATTGCAAAGTGGTTTGCGGACCTGAAAGAAGTTGCATTTACAGGGAAAATTCCATGGGCGGATGTCACAGGAAAGCCAAGTACATATACACCGGCTAGTCATACTCATGATAATCAGTATTATAAAAAAGAGGAAAGTGACGCTACACTTGCTGCACTTATGCAATCTTTAATAAAACGTGATGAAGATGTAAAAGTCGAACTAACAACTGGTTATACGACAGCAGATGGTGCTCTCAATAATAGGATTACAGCGGTTGTTAATGAATTGAAAAAATATCTTCCATTGGCGGGCGGAACGTTAACGGGAAGTTTAGATATTGCATCTGGAAAATATATCCATGGAACACATACAAACGGAACAATTCTTGACATTCTGGGATTAAATAAGAACAATAACTGCCATGTCGGGAATAATACAACTCCGACGTTTCTTCATGGAGCGGGGTATCAATTAGATATATCTGGAGCATTCATTTGTCCGAATGTATCGAACCAGATGTCATGCGGAACAAAAAATAAATTATGGACAACTGTTTTTTCGAAAACAGGCGCTATTAATACCTCTGATCGTACAAAAAAACATAATATTATCGATTTAACGGAAGCGTATGAGCAGCTGTTTTTAAAATTAAAACCGAAGTCATTTATTTTTAACGATGGCGATCGTGTACATATTGGTGCTATCTCACAGGATGTCGAAGATGCTATGCAGGAACTTGGAATTGAACCGAGACAGTTTGCTGGGTTCTGTAAGGATATCCGGTACGAATATACGGAGTACAACGAGGAAGATGGAACTCCTGTGGAATCTTCGAAAGTTCCATGTAAAGATGAAGATGGAAATATCATTTATGATTACGCATTGAGGTATCAGGAATTTATCTTTCTAACAGTTCACATGGTGCAGAAACTTTGGAACCGTGTGGAAATATTAGAAAAAGAAAATGCAGAGATGAGAGATCAGATTAAATCAATGCAGCAGGATATTGCAGAATTGAAAAAAATAAGAGCCTAAGAGCCGATTACATGACCATGTGTTGTGTAGCATTGAATAATTTAAGGGAACTACGTTTATTTGTAGTTCCCTATTTTTTACGATTTTTATAATATTTTTCATACCAACGTTCTTTACGAACATATCCACAGTCAATTTTGGGATCTATCTTTTCTTGAAAACTGCACTTAGATTTTGATATGCACTCCTCTTCTGCTGGTAAAAAATATGGACATTTGTTTATATCTTTATCGAGAAAGCATTTCATTTTAGGAGTTCCTTTACATAAATAAATTCTTTATTTTAATTTGTATATATCTCATATAAAAAACAGTTTTAACATCAGATATATACAAATAATTAGGTTTGATCTTTTGCACCAATTTTAAAATATTCTGCACCAATTTGACACCATTTAATGCCTACAAAGTAGTATTTTATAGGACAGTATAGTAAATATATTAAAAAAGGAAAGTACAGAAACCTTTGTATTTTCAATACTTTCCTTAATTATACATCTTTTTACAGATTCTTACTTCGCGTAATCTGTTACCCTTGACTCACGAATAACATTTACCTTAATCTGTCCCGGATATTCCAATTCAGCTTCGATCTGTTTGGAAATATCACGCGCAAGCAATACCATATCGGCATCGCTGATCTGCTCCGGAACAACCATGATTCGAATCTCCCTGCCCGCCTGAATAGCGAAGGATTTTTCTACACCCTTAAATCCGTCAGAAATATCTTCTAACTGTTTCAATCTGTTTGAATATGTTTCCAGTGTCTCTCTTCTGGCACCTGGTCTTGCTGCACTAATTGTATCTGCAGCCTGAATGATACATGCAATTAATGACTCCGGTTCTACATCACCATGATGCGCTTCTACCGCATTGATAATAATTGGTGACTCTTTGTATTTTCTACATAAATCCACACCGATCTGAATATGGGAACCTTCCATATCATGATCGACAGATTTACCAATATCATGTAACAATCCTGCACGTTTTGCAGTTCTTACATCTACACCGATTTCAGCAGCCAGTAATCCGGAAAGCTGTGCTACTTCAATGGAATGTTTGAGAGCATTTTGTCCGTAGCTCGTCCGGAATTTCATCCGGCCTAAAAGACGCACAAGCTCCGGATGGATTCCGTGAACACCAACCTCTAAGGTTGCTGCCTCACCTTCCTCACGAATCATTGTCTCGACTTCTTTCTGAGCCTTCTCAACCATTTCCTCGATTCTTGCTGGATGGATACGACCATCCACAATCAGTTTTTCCAAAGCAATTCTGGCAACTTCACGACGAATCGGATCAAAACCGGATAAAATCACTGCCTCCGGCGTATCATCAATGATCAGATCCACACCTGTTAACGTTTCTAACGTACGGATATTACGTCCTTCACGTCCGATGATTCTTCCTTTCATTTCGTCATTCGGAAGCTGTACAACAGAAATCGTCGTTTCGGCAACATGATCCGCAGCACACTTCTGAATTG
>OJMH01002113.1_pt1 | contig 17517 bp, 15 predicted proteins | sample 1597111 | NCBI WGS metagenome assembly OJMH01 (sample SAMEA2452115, study PRJEB22498) | human gut metagenome | reverse complement strand
TCTTCCTCGCCCTCCAGTTCCTCGATTTCGTAGTCGGCGTATTCGGCATGGAGATTCTGCACAGCCTCCGCCAGCAAATCCGAAAGGCTTTCGTCCTCAAAGGGCTTGCAGGTGGTTTCCTTGGCGTTGCCATACATCATGTCGTCAAAGGCCATTTCGCCCAGCACCATCTCCGGGTGGTCGATAAAATACTGGTTGATTGGCACACCGTTTTCCGTCTGCCCGAGATGCAGCCATTCCAAACCGGAATCCGCTTCCGGCATACTCACGTCGATCAGCTTTTCACGCTTTTGCAGGAAGATAATGTCTGTCGTTACCTGTGTACCGGCGTTGGCGTAAAAGGCGTTGTTGGGTAAACGGATTGCGCCGATCAGTTCGGCGCGTTCCGCGATATATTTGCGGACATTGGGATTTTGCTTATCCATCGTCCCTTTGGAAGTGACGAACGCTATAAGCCCGCCCGGGCGCACCTTATCCAGTGCGCGGGCAAAAAAGTAATCGTGGATCAGGAAATGGTGCTTGTCATACCGCTTGTCGTGGAGGGAATAGCTGCCGAACGGGACGTTGCCGATGGCAAGGTCGAAAAAGCTGTCCGGCAGTTCGGTATCCTCAAAGCCCTGCACCGCGATACTGTTCTGCTGGTAAAGCTGCTGGGCAATCCGCCCGGTGATGGAATCCAGTTCCACGCCGAACAGCTTGCTGTCTTTCATGCTCTCCGGCACCAGCCCGAAAAAATTGCCAATCCCGCAGGATGGCTCTAACACGTTGCCGGTGCGGAAGCCCATGTTTTCCACCGCCTGATAAATGGCCTTGATAACGGTGGGAGAAGTGTAATGGGCGTTTAAGGTGGTTCCTCTGGCGGCTTCGTATTCCTCCGGGGAAAGCAGTCCATACAGCTCGGCAAACTCGTCCGCCCACTGGTCGTTGTTCTCGTCGAACGCCTGCGGCAAGCCGCCCCAGCCCACATAGCGGGACAGGATTTCCTGTTCCTCCGTTGTGGCAAGCCTATCGTCAAATTCGATTTCCTTCAAGGTGCGGATCGCGGCGACGTTGTTTTTGAATTTGGTTTTTGCGCCGCCCTCGCCCAAATGATCGTCGGTAATACGGAAGTTATGGCGCTCGCTGGTGGGGATTTCCGGGTGCAGCACAAAGGGCGAAACCTTTTCCCGGCGAACAGTCGGCGGGGCGGGCAGTTCTTCTTTTTTGGCCGGTGTTTCTTCCTGCGCCGGTGCAGTCAAATCAATGACGACAGAACGCAGTTTGACCGGCTCCTTCTGTTTTTGAGGTTCCTGCTCCGAAAGCAGCCGCCGCACCGTGTCAATATTCTCAATACGGTTGATGGGAAAGCCCACACTTTCCTCAAAGGTCAAATCCCGCAAACTGGCCTTGCCGTCATGGACGTTCTCCACCACGAAGCGGCGTTCATCTATTGAGATTTCTTTCCCAAGAATCTCGTCATTTTCCTTTTCGGGGGAAACCGTCATTTGCTGTTCATAGCGGTCAATATCCTGCTCCGAAAGCCATTCCGGTTTTTCAGGAAGCGCAGCATACAGCTCCCGCATTTTAGCGATCTGCTTTTCAACGCTTCCCGCCCAAAGGTGTTTTTCTGACCGCCCGCCAGCGCCCAAATAGTAATTGCAATCTGTCCGCAGCCGGTCTAACAAGCGATAGTCATTAGAATAATCCCGGCGTTCCGACTGTTGCCGAATATGGCCGCTTCGCAGATTGCTCTCAAATTCTTCCCGCCGCATGGAAACAGGGGCCTGCTGGGGAAGATCGGGGAAAGTGTACCAAACCTCATTTTCCTCGATACGGGTGAGGACAAATTCGGAACTGCCTTTCCCGTCCTCGCTGAAAATGACAAAGCGGTCGCCTGCCGCATATTCCAAGGGCGGCAGCTTTGCCCGTTCTACCGCAAGCCATTCGGCGGATTTCTTTTCGCTGACCGCCTTTTTGACTTCCTCCAGATAGGCTTGCGCCTGCCATTCGCTGGTGAACTCCTCGCTTACGCCCTCGTCGTCCACATAAATGGCTTCTGTTTGATCGTCCCAAATTGCATAACCGCTGTCGGTTTCCATCAGGGAAAACCGTTCCTCCGGCGGCAGCGCGCTGGCTGCGGCGATTTGCTCCGCCTGACGCAGCATTTCATCGGCGTGGGAGGCAGGCTGACGGTTTTCGTACTGCTCCTCCGCAAAGGCGATCATCTCGTCAAAATCGAGATTGGCAAGATATTCGTTGAGGTCGCTCAAATCCTTGCAGGAAATCGTGCTGACGGTTTCCCCGTCCACCTGATACACCAGCCGGGAATCCACAAGGTCGGCGCTGATTTCAATAGTGTGCTTTCCGTCATGGGTTCCGGCCAAAGCCAAATCAACGTGATGAAGGTCGGAAAAATCCGCTTCCTGCTCAAATACCTCCATACAGTAACCGTTGATCAGGCGTTTTGCTTCCATGAGGGCGGGCGGCTCTGTTTCCTCCGGCACAATCAGGTGGTCGTTCATGGGATTGTCCCGCACCTTCGCGTCGAACTCTGTCCGTGGCAGCACCTTATTGATCAGGGGGAAGCCAACGTCAAACAGCCTGACTTCGTTTCCGTCAAAGGCAAGGATTTCGTATTCCTGTGCGCCAAGATAGACGGTATCGCCCAAATGGTATTCGTACCGGGCGTTTTCTTTTTTTGCCGGTGTGTTTTTCTGCGGGGCGCGGCTCAAAATCTCCCGCGCCGCCGCAGCTTCGGCGGCTCTCTGCCGCATTTCCTCCGCCTGTTCCAGATAGGCGGGGTAATGCTCTTTTTCCTTGGGGGAAAGGTAGCGGTCAAGCTGTATCAGTTCCGCAATCCGCTTGGCCGCTTTATTCCATGAAAGCGTAATGCTCGCAGTGGGGCTGGAAATACTGCCCCTGCTAATCCTGATTCCTTTTCCGTCGTGCCATTCATCGATCCGGCTGGCTGCAATCTTCGGATATGCGCCGCCAATCCCATATTCTTCTTTGAGAAACGCGGCGTTCTCGCTTTGGGACAGGCTCTTTTGAAACTGCTCATAGATACGGTATTTGCCATCTTCAATGCCGCTTCCGTCCTGCAATACCGCGTCAATGTCCTCTTGGGAAATGGAAAAAGCGGAGGCTTTTTCTGCGGCTTGTGCCGCTGCCTCCGCTTCAATGGTATTCTGTTGTTCTTCCGGGGTGGGTAAAAGGGTTAATTGTAGATTAACTCCCTGCGGATCACTTCCTCCGCCGAGTCGCAGATCGCGTTCATCCTGCGCACCCATTCCATCTGGTCGCGGGCTTTCAGTTCCTCCGTCACGCCCTCCTGCGCCGCCATCGCTTTCACGATCTGCTCCATGCGGTTCTGCGCCGCTTCCTCGATCTCCATCAGGTGCTCGGTCAGCTTGCCCGAGGTGAGAAGATTCGTGAACAGAATCCTGCGGTGTTCCTTCAGATACGAACGTCGGAGCAAGGCGTATTTGCCCAAGCGTACCTGCGGCTGTTCCGGTACTGCCAGATTCGGCAGACGGTAACCGCCCTGATTGGTATATGTCAGTTCCATGTTCAGCACTCCTTTCCGGCTGGTTTGTTCTTTCTGTGTTTTCAGCATACCGCGCCTTCGCTGTTTCTGCAAATGTGCGATTTGCATTTTTGCCCGCCCTTTGCAGATTGCGGACGGTGCGGGAAATCTCCGCAAGCCCGATTTCCGCAATATCCCGGGTAGCCACGCCGATGGCGTTGACCGTTTCCGGGGTATTGAAATTCAAAAGGGGTGCAAAATCCTCGCGCCCCAGATATTCGTCCGCGTTCAGGCCGCACCGTGTAAGGAAGATATATCCCACGCTGGCTTGCAGCGCGTTCCGGTAGGCGACCCCGACATTCAGGTCGTCCAGTTCTTCCAAAAAGCTGCCCTCGCGGGAAATCAACAGGTCGGAAAGGTAGTCCGGCATATTGTCCTCGACAGCGTTTTTAGCTGTGGAGAGCAGCGCCGCCGCCAAGTTTTCCTTGCTTTCCAGTTCCCCAAATCGGTTTTCAAGGCTTTCGATCACGTCCGCTTCCTGTCCCGGCTGCACCTCCCAAAGAGGGACGGGGCGGGCAAACCGGCTTTCGTGGGTGTCGGAAATATCAAAGTAATATTTCAGCCGCGTCCCGTGGACATATTCACGGTCAAACACCGCGATGCCGGTTGCACCCCGGTTGACCCACCGCCCAAACCGCTTGTTCCATCCGTTTTTGCCCTCAATCGGCAAAACTGCGGTAGCGTCCGGGCGCTGCGCGTAGATGAGCACCAGTTCGTCAAACGGAAGCCGGTAGTTCCGGCAGGCGGAGCACAGGAACGAAGTCCAGTTTTCAGGGCGGGAGGTAATTTCCCGTATAGATTGCCGGTACAGTTCGGTAATCTGTTCATATCTCCGCGCCATTTTCGCACCTCCTCATCGTTCATATTCCCGGTTTTTCTTTTTCGCCGGTTTTATGGGATTTCCATTGTCGTCGTAGTTTTTCGGGTCGGCGGCGGGCGTCTGCCAGCCGAACAGGGAACCGGTCAGCATAGCGGCCTCCTGCTTCTTGGTAACGCCGATGGTGTCGTTTGCAATATCCGCCGCTTCCCGTGCGGTTTTCCCGGCAATTTGCATTTCGGAAGGGATATAGCCCATTTCACCCTTTTGAATGATAATGAGCTTATCTGCGGAAGGGAGGGTGCTGAAGCACTTTTCCGGCAAAGACGAGCGCATGGGGATTACCTTGCTTCCGGTTTCCTCCATCATCTCGGCAAACTGACAGATATGATACAGGTTATTGCTTCCGATCTCGGCATGGGTTTCGTCGATATACCGGCACGTCCGCAGCGTTTTTTCCCCGTTAGGGCGGGTAATTTGGATTTGCTCTCCGTCTGCGATTCGGAACAGTTCCCGGTATTCGGGGGTGATGAATCGGATTCCGTTTTTGGCTTTTTCCATGTGGGCGTCCAAATGCTCTTTGACGTAGCAGAACACATAGAAATTGTAGTCGTCCACCATCGGGTTGCAGCGTATTAAGAAGCTGTGCCGCCCTTTGTCGATACGGAAACCGAATTCCTCGCAGTAGTTGCCCTGAAAGGCGCTGTCCGGGTTTTCCTTGCAGAAAAGCCGCATGGCATTGCGGCTTCCAAACAGCCCGCCGCCCACATCTTCAAAGCGCAGGGCATTGACGACCTTATCAAACTCGTCGCCAAAATCATCGGAACGGAAGCTCTTGATGTGATCCTGCCATGAGGTATAAAACTCCGTGCCGGTTTTCCCAAAATCGCCGCGCAGATACCCGATACTGCCGGTCTGCGCCCGAATCTGGCTGCTTTGCTGATAGGCATACAGCCTTTCCTCCGGCTGCATGGGTTTGATTGTAAGCTGCATTACCGTTCACGCTCCTTTTTCTTTTTTTCAGGCTGCTCCTGACCCCGGCTCTGGTATTCCAGTTCCTGCCCGGCGCGTTCCAATAAGTCCCGTTCCGCCGCTTGGCGGGTAGAAAAATAATGCCCCCAAAAGTAGTTGTCGCCATTCTTACACTCCCATGTTACAAACGGGGCCGGAGCGTTCGGCATTTCCCCGATGACAAACTCCGCTTTTCCAATATGGACGGAATCGGTGATGGTATATCCCGCATTTGTACGCATTTCCATTTATCGTGCCTCCTTGTCGCTTCGGCGCTGTTCTTTTTTCGCCTGTTCCTGCTGCAAAATCCCGGAAAGGCGCTCTTTTGCCCATTCGGGCAGTTTATCCGGCTTTACTACGCCCTGAATGTCATACCGTTCCCATCGGATATGCCTGCCGGAATACAGGTTGATACAAAAACAGGCGTTCCCACGGGCGTTTGCCTGCGCGCCATTGCCGCCTGTAACATACACAAGCTGGTGGTTTGCTGTGCGGTATTCCGGGGCAAGGGCGCTGGTCTTGACCGCCACGATTTTTCCCTCGATACATTCGTCATAGCTGTTGGGAAAGCAATCGCCGGGGGTTAAGGGCGCAAGGGGGACAGCCGCCTGCTCCTGTTCTGCCAGCACCTTTCCGGCCTGCTGCTGGATTCGCTCCCCAAACAGCTTCATCATCTCGGCAAAGTTATCGCCCACCATGCAATCGCTGTATTCATAAAAAAGCTCGTTGGCGGTATATAAGGCGCAGAAATATGGCTCGGCATTGGTTTCATCCACGCCGAACACGACCTCCTTGCCGCCGATCCGCACCGCTTGGGTGATTTCATAATTTTCCGCCATCCGTTTTTCCTGATCTGCTTTTGGCATAGCTACGCCTCCCATAGCAGATACATTCGGATATACCGCTTGACCAGCGATACATCGTCAAAAATCCGCGTTGTCCTCGTGAGGTAATAGACCGCCTCTTTCCATTCCTTCAACAGAAAAGCCGAATCGTCCAGCAACAGCAGATCGGCCAGCGCTGCGCGGCGGTTTATCGGATTCAGCCGAAGGTCGGAAACAAAGCAGCCCTGTTTTTTCGCCAGTATGTCGAGTACATGGGGTTTATCCATTATCCCGCCTGCTTTCTTCGGCCTTTTGCAGCAGTTCTTCCACCAGCCTGCCAGCCCGCAGGGTGTTCTGTTCGGCAAGCACCCTGTTCTGCACACATAAAACTGCGCGGATATTGGGGACGGTAATGCCGGGAATCTCCACCATTTCCTCCGGCGTGACGGTCAAAAGCTGTACCGGCGAATAGCCCGCCTGTGCGAAAATGCGGAACAGCCTTGCTTCAAATCGTTCCTTTTTCATTGAGAATCCATCTCCTTTACATATTTTTAGGGATATGTAAAGGGCGGCTTTTCAGCCGCCCACAGGGAAATTGCTATTTCTTTTTCCTGTTACGCACATACAGGAATACCAGCCCCGCCACAATGAAAACGACAAGGCCGATAGCGATGATAGATTTCAGTTCCATTATTCAGCGTCCTCCTTTTTGCGTTTTTTCAGGCCGATCACGCCGAGCGTAACAGCGCCCGCAGCGGAAACGCCCATCAGGGCAGCCCACAGCCACGGTTTGCTGTCGTCGCCGGTTTTCGGCGTATCCCGCAGTTCGTTGTGCATTTCGGCTACGGTGGTCTTATCGGCCAGAATCGTTACCGTCTTATCCGCAGGCAGCACATAGTTGGCGCTGGCCTCGTTGGACACCTCCGAAACGGTGTAATCGCCCACGCGCAGTTCCACATGGATTTCACCATTTTCGTCGGTCACAAAGGTTTCGTCATAACCGTTCGCGCCGGTAATGCGGAAAGAAAAGCCCTCCAGCTTTCCGTCGCTGGACGTTTTCTCGATCCGCAAAGCGCCGGTTTGCGCCATATTCACAAAGCCAATCCCTGCCTCGTTTTCCACCTCGTAGGTCTTATCCTGTTCGGTGATCTCCACATAGTAGGCGTTTTCATCCAGCAGGAACGAATCCGGCGCTTTGGATTCTTTTACGAACACGCCGCCATACTCCACATGGGTCATTTCATAAATGCCGGTGCTGGTTTCCTCCATAAGCCCCAGCAATTCATCTTCCTCGTCCATTTCCTGATTCCCGTTGCTGTCGCGGTACACTTCAAATTCAGCGCCCGTCAATTTGTTGCCGGGGTAATCCTTATCCACCTTGGTCAAGCGGAGATTGCCATAGATTCGCTGGTTTTCGATGGTAATTTCAACCACAGCCCCGTCCTCGTCAATCGTCACGGGGAATACCTCATCGGAAAGCGCGAATCCGGTCACGCCCTGCACCTCTTTTAACAGCCAGTTTCCGTAGGGTACACTCTCAAAACTGAAGCTGCCATCCGCCAAAGAAGTTGCAGTAAGGATTGCGTTTTCGGCGGTAAACTCGGTTTCATCTGCTCGGAACAGCCCGATTACAGCGCCCTCAAGCCCTGTACCGTTTTCATCGGTTTTCATGCCCTTGATTTCGCCGCGAATCAGCTTGTTCTCGATTGCCTCGCCATTGTTGGCCTTGATTTCCACAACCGGAACGGAAGCGCCCGCATATTCAAAGGTAAAGGGGAAGGTTTCGCCATTCAGCAGATAGTGGCTGTCGGTCGAGAGTTCTTTCAGGTAAAAGCTGGCGGAAGGCAGATCGGTCTGGCAGATGGCGCTGCCATTTTCATTCAGGGAGAGGATTTCAATTAAACCGTCTGCGGGGATCACCGACCCGTCCGCCGCTACAATTTCCTCCTGTGCGAACAGGCCAAAAGTAACCGCCGCGCTTTCACCGTTCATGCCGATCTGGAATCGCTCGTCCTGCTCCAGCACCTTATCCAGCGTTACCTTTACTTTCTGGCGCTCGTTGTAGAAGCCGGTGCTGGTTTCCGTGATTTCGATTTCCTGACCGGCATAGGTTAATTCCACAATCTGCGGCTCCGCACCGGTATCGGTCATGCCATAAGGAAATTCAGTTTCGCGGATTTCAAATTTTCCAAGGTACAAAGGCTTGCTCCGGGCTGTCCCGTCCGGGCCGGTGGTGATGGTATCGACAATCTCGCCTGCGGAATAGCGCAGCGTCCTGTCCGGCGTGTAAACATCTTCCACAGCGGTGATCTCAAATACTGCGTCGGGCAAGCCCTGTACTTCATAGACGGGCTGGTACACACCATTGTTTTCCGTAACGGAGGCAAACACCTCGCCGGTTTTGCTGACCTTGATAACGCCTTTCTGCGCGACATTTTCCTTGACGACCTCAATGATGGTCACGCCGCCCTCCTCGCTGGAAGCGTCCTGCGTTACATCAAAATACACCGGCTCGGTGGAAAGGGTGTACCCATAGGGGGCCTGTACCTCGACCAAAGAAAAGCCGGTGCCATATTCAAGCGGCTCCGGCGTAATCAAATAGCCCTCCGCATTGGTGTAAAAGGTATCAATCTCGGTGATTTCGGGATAGGTGAAAGTCTGCGTAATCAGGCTCCCGTCCGGGTTATATAGCTGAAAGCCAGCGCCCGCGTAGGGGATCACCTGTCCGGTTTCTGCGTCTACCTTGACGATCTTGATATAGCTCTCAAAGTTGGCGTTGTTGATGAGATAGCGGTAGGTCTGCCCGTCCTGCGCGATATACACATCAAAATCGGGCATGAGTTCCCTGCCGGGCCAGCCCACCGTCTGGTGAACCGTGTAAATCCCGTATGGGAGATCGACGCTTTGGCAGTAGCCGTTTTCGTCGCAAACAAGGTAATCGCGCTCGGATTCCTTGGCATTTTCATAGCTGCCCGCCGATTTCAGATAGATTTCAAACTCTGCGCCTTCCTCCGGCGTTTCGACCTGTGTTTCACCATCGTCGGTATGCTTGATGATGGCGATATTGCCCTTGATGATTTCTTCCGTTGCGTCGATGGCGGTATCGTTCAGTTCAATCTCATACAGCTCCGGCTCTGCGCCCACAGGGTAGACGGTGGGGTCTAACAGATAGCCCTCGCTGGGGTTGATTTCCCGAATCGACCAATCTGAATCGCAGACGTAATACTGGGTTGTGAACTGACTGTTTTCATCGGTGGTATAGCTGTCGATCAGGGTGTCGCCCTTGTAGATTCCATAGGTGGCTCCGGCAAGGGAAGCGTCGCCCTGTGCTGTCCCGGTTTCGCTGTCGCTCTTGGTAACGGTAACACGGAACTTTTTGAGGATATTCTGGAAACTCTTGTGGGTGACTTCATTCCACTCGATTGCCGCGCTCTGCGCTTCGGGGACGACGTAGCGGATGGCGACGTCCACCTCCTCCAGCACATAGCCCGTGCCGATCAATACGTCCTCAAAACGCGCCACGCCGGTGGAATCCGCCACCGCATATTCGTCAACCTCCAAACCGGAAAGGGACGTACCATACAGGTGAAAGGTCGCGCCCTCCACAAGCCCGTCCTCGCTGGTCTTGGTGACTTCCAGATCGCCGCGTTTGAGGATATTGCTGAAATGCACGGTAGCAGTCTGCCCGCTGACGATGGTAACGCGCTGGGACTGCTGCGGCTCATAGCGGTCAATCGCCTGCTCGGTGACGGTATAAACGCCCGGGTTGAGATCGGAAATGTCGATTTCACCCGCCGAATTGGTCGTCCTTGTTTCATGGAAGCCCTCGCCGGAAATGGTAAAGGAAATGCCCTCCACCTTACCGTCCTCCGAGGTCTTGATGAGCTTCATGCCGCCTGTCTTGACCTCCAGATTCAGATAACCGGTAACCGGGTCGGAAACCGTTACGCCATAGGTGGTGTAGTCCTGCTGGCCGCTTCCGATTTTCCCGTCCGTCCAGACGACTACGCCGCTTCGCTGCCCGTTGATCTTCTCCGCTTTAATGGAAACCGAGCCTTTGATGGCGGTATCAGAGGAAATCGTCAGCTTGTTGCCGCTTGCGGAAATATCCAGCCCTGCGGCGCTGCTGGTAAAGGTGAAATTGGAAAGGACGTTGTTTTCGTCCGTCAAAGTTACGGAATATTTTTCACCGTCCCATTTCAGTTCATAGGAACCGGCGCTGGTGCTGCTGTGGGAAAAGAAACTGGGCAGCATGGTATGGCGCTGCACCTGATTTTCAATGGAATCGTACTGCTCAAAAATCAGGTCGTACAGGGGGTGATTGGCGCTGATATAGTCCGTAACGCTGTCCTTGCCCTGCGCCGCAGCGTTCACATGGTTAAACTGGCTGTCGCGCTCACCTACGACGGTTTCCCACACCAGAAGCTGTGTGGCGATATATCCCGCGATGTCCTCCGCGTCGGCAGGGTCGCGGCTGTCCCATGCGGTGCTGGCGTTGCCCTGCCAGCCATATTGCATGATCCGCCCAAGATACTCTTTGATAGTGGAGGGTGGAATAGTGGGGTTCATATCCGAGGGGTAATTATCCCAATAGCTTTCATCCCGTCCCTGATACTTGTCGCCGGTATGAACGCCGACGCCCGGCTCAATACAGTACACCGCGCGGCCATTAAAGGAATCCTGCGCATGGACGGTAAAGTGGTCGCCTGCGTCCACCGTCCAGCCGCCCATCAGGTTGAGCGCCGGATGGCCCCAGCCGGTTTTCTGTGGGTCTGCGCTGCGGGGAAGGTCGATAAGATAGGTGGTCATTTCTTCACCGGCGGCAAAGGCCGTGATCCCCATCCCGGAAAATACTCCAAAGCACATGAGCAGTGCAAGAAGCATGGAAAGGGGCTTTTTCAATGCTTTCATTAAGTTACCTCCTTCATTTCAGGCACAAAAAAAGCACACCGTTTTACCGATGTGCCAGTCTGTGGATATTCATAGTTGATGACATAGAAAAAGGCGGCGGGGCATTTTTACCCTACCGCCTTGGCCAGTCAGCACATTTCATTTACCCATTCCTGAACGTCCTCCAGCGACAATTCATAGCGGCTTCCCGCCGCAACGGAATTGCTGTCCAGCGAGATAATCATATACCCGCCGAAATTGTCCGGGGAAACTGCACGTGGGGATTTGTGAAGCGCATAACCGGCTTTCTGCAAAACACGACGAAGCTCCCGTTCTTGGGAATATCCTGTACGCATGAGAATACCTCCTCGTTCGATATTCCATGCCAAACCACGCCACGCCCGTCGTTGTTTATGGGTTTATTCTAACACGCTTTGATAAAACAGGCAATTACCTGCCAAAAAGAACGGTTTTTGTTTCTCACCGCCTTTCCTTTACGCACAGCCGGTATGCCAAAGGCATTTTCTACGGTAAGTGCTGGCTTTTTTCACGGGAGCATTTCTTCTTTCACCGCCATTGCAGTGGATTGTGGAAAACCGGCAAGGGTACGGCTTCTGAAAAGCGTTGACTGCTCCCCAGTTCTTCTTTTTTAGCTGGTTTAGCTGGTAATCGAGGGGGAGAGGTGTGGAGAGGGGGAACAGCGCAAACCGCTGGTTTTATCAAATGGGCGCACTGCTCCCTTGGCAGTCCGGCTATCGCTCCATACTGCGCTGCCGCTTGCGGTACAGTTCCAGCGCCTTAATAATGGTATCTTCGATTTTCTGCGCGGGCGTCCCCGGCGCAAAATACCGGCTGATCCGTTCCTTTGGGATTTTGATTTGTTCCTTTTGATTGGGCTTCTCCTCCTGCATAATGGATAAGATAACGTCCGGGTTCAGCTTGCCCTCCTGCGAAAACTTCCGCATTTTGATAGCTTGGGCGTGGGACGGGGTGCAATCCTCGCTGAACATGGTATCCAGCAAAAAATGCTGTTCCTTTTCCGCCAAATAGGATAATTCCACAGCCGGACGGAGGGCGATTTTTCCGTCGTCCACCATATCCAGTATTTCGGGAAGCAGATAGGTGAGGCGGATATAGCGGCGCACTTGATCTTGACTTTCACCAACAACTTTTCCCAGTTCTGCTCTTGATGTTAACTTCTGTGCCAGTGGCACAGAAGTTAAATCTGTACGTTGCCCTTGCCTTTTCATTGCGTCCAGCCGCATTTTGTAGGCAAACGCCTTTTCGGACGGGAGGATTTTTTCACGCTGCAAGTTGCTGTCCACCATAACAATGATGGCTTCATCGTCGGTGAGATTGCGGACAATGCAGGGGATTTCCGGCAGCTCGGCCAGTTCCGCCGCACGCTTTCGCCTGTGTCCGGCTACCATTTCATACCCGCCGCCCGGTTTTTCCCGCACAAGGGCAGGCACCAAAACGCCATGCTCCTTGACACTTTCCGCCATTTGCTGCATTTCTTCGTCCATCCGCACCTTAAAAGGGTGGTTGGGAAAATCGCTGATTTCACCCGGCGACAGATTGATAACGCGCTCCAGTTTGGCCTCGTCGCGGCTTTCCTGCGTGGAAAACAGGTCATCTACCGAGGTCAGCAGACCGGCTACGCTGTTTTTCGCCAATCTCCATCACCTCCTGTACCAAAGTCCGATAGGCTTCTGCCGCTTTCCCGCGCGGCTCATGGCGGAAAATGCTCTTATCCGCCGTACTGATTTCCGCCAGACGCACCGTTGCGGGAATAACCGCTTGCAGGACGGGCAAATGCTTTCCGAAGTTTTCCTTGACCGCCGAAACGACCTCCTTGCGGAAATTCGTTTCGTTTGCCATTGTCAGAAATACGCCGCCGATTTTCAGATTGTGGTTGATTCCCTTTTTTACGTTCTGCACAGTGCCGACCAGTTCCGTCATATCCTCCGCGGCCAGATAGTCGGCCTGTACGGGAATCAACACATAATCCGAAGCAGAAAGGGCGTTGATGACCAGCATACCGAGGGACGGGTTGCAGTCGAGCAGCACATAGTCGTAGGGCTTCTTGATACTGTTCACATAGCGCCGCAGCACCGTTTCCCGGCTCATGACGTTCACAAGGCTCACTTCCACAGCCGACAGGGTGCGGTTTGCCGGGACAAAATCAAAGCCCTCGTGGTGACGCAGGATTTCCGGGTGGCTGCTGTTTTCCGTATCTGCCACAACGTCATTCAGCGCGTTGCCAAGCGTTACAGGCAGGTCGTGGGGCTTTCGTTGTCCCAGCATTTTAGTGAGATCGCCCTGCGGGTCAACATCAATCAGCAGGACATTTTTTCCGTTCATGGCCAGCCCTGCGCCGATGTTATACACGCTGGTGCTTTTCCCAACGCCGCCTTTCTGATTTGCTACTGCAATGACCTTTGGTTTTGCCATAGGCGGGTTCCTCCTTTTTCATAGATTTAGCCCACCGTTGGCAGGACGGAGGGCTATGTACGGAGGAAATGGAAAAGCCGCCTATTCTGTGGAAGAATAAGCGGCGGTTTGCGTCGATATGTTGTTTTCAGATTTTCTTTACAGGGGCGCACATCACTTTCAAAAGCAGCTCGTCAACGCAGCCGGAATCCCTGTTTTCCCGGAGCAGGGCGTTCCGCAGCCGGTTCAGGCTCTGGATTACGAGGGCGGCTTCCTCCGGCGTATATGCGACAAAGTATTTTTGTTTCTTCATCTGGCCTGCCTCCTTTGTGCTTCCATTATATATGGCGGGGAGGATAGCCGCAAATGTGCGATTTTCCGGCTCGGTTTAAGCCATGAAGCACTCACACTATTAGATTTTTTCGGTGAAATATATTCGTCTGCTGCCAAAAGCCTTGATTTCATGCGGGTTTGCGAGAGTGTCGTTATGAACATCGGTACCATGCAAAAAGCCTTATTTGTCTATTAGACAAATAAGGCTTTTTGCAATGATATCCGTTCCCTGCAGGAACGGATGATATACCCTTTAAAGGGTATGATATCTGCTGCGCAGATGATATACGCTTTGGCGTATAAAGGGAACGGATATTATATCATGCCTGCTTTGCAGGCATATCATACGGCGCAGCCGTATATCATATCGCGCCAGTGATATATCATTGAAAGTAATATTAATTTATGTTATAATTCTGAGAAAGGCGGTGATTTTATGGCCGACAACAAATTGCTTGACTTATCCTTTGAATTTGCAGTTGCTGTTGTAAATCTTGTAGATGGCATAACGGCGCCCAAAAGTTCTTATATGATTGATCAACTGGCGAGAGCCGGCACGTCTGTTGGTGCAAATATTCACGAAGCACAGTATGCACACAGTAAGAAAGATTTTATTGTAAAACTAGAGATTGCGTTAAAAGAATCCAATGAAACAAGTTATTGGCTGAGATTGATGTACGAAACAAAAAGAATTGATTTTCAAACCTATAAATACACAGAAAAACTATGCAGCAATATTCGCAGACTGCTGATTGCCTCCTGCAAAACAGCTAAGGGGAATTAAAACTATCCCTTTTTTTGTGCGCCGCATTTTCAGCTATTCCATACAATTCAATATCTGAAGTATTTTTATCAAAATTTTTCAGCTTTTTTTGCAAAAAATAAATAACGGTTCAATAACCGTTATTAAACCGTTGCCGTATATTTTACTCTGTTTATCTGCTATTATATCGTTATATTGCTGAATGCATGAACTGCAATTTAGGCGATAAATAAATCATTTTAGCAAAGGTGATAACGCTATGAGTCAGCTTAAGGTTAAAGTAAGCGTCACTTTGGACGAGGATATAATAGATATAATAAAGAAGCTGTCTGTGAGGGACGGCCGTTCCTTTTCCCAATACATAAATCTGGTTTTAAGAAGGTATATTGAATATCTCAGTGATGAGAAATTTTTTAAATAAAACTTTTTAAGGCAGCCGGGGGATTAAAATGCTTTGCCGGGGAGGACGCGGCCGTATGGGCGGCTTGCTTGTATTTATGCCGGCCTTTAATATAAAAGCACGTTGAATATGCCGGGAATATATGATATAATAACTTAAACAATGCAATCAGAATATAATATTTTTTGCTCAGAAGGATACGCTCGTTTTTCTGAACGGGCATAAATATGTCCTGATGTGTCTTTGTCAGCGTGTATTGCGCCGGCTGAGAGAGTGTTTTTAGCTGGCCGCACAGGAGAATTTTAACAAAAGGCAAAAACGGAACATCGGGGTATTGCTGAAGTGCCGCAATCAAGCAAATTAGGTAATTGCTCCTTCTGAGATGTATTATACTTTGATTTTATTGTTTTATAGTTAAGCGAGAAAAGGCAGAGAGGAGAAAGATTGCTCATGGCCATTTTAATAACGGGCGGCGCGGGCTATATAGGCTCGTCCACCTGCATAGAGCTTTTAAACGCAGGAGAAGAGATAGTAATTGCGGATAATTTTTCAAACAGCAAGCCGGCGGCGTTAGACAGAATCAAGGAGATAACGGGGGCCGATTTTAAATTTTATAAGGCGGATATGCGTGAAGAAGACGCGCTGGAGGAGATATTTGAGCAGAATGACATACGCGAGGTAATTCATTTTGCCGGCCTTAAGGCAGTGGGAGAATCGGTTGAAAAGCCCCTGATGTATTATGATAATAATGTGGCCGGTACGGTTAATCTGCTTAAAAAAATGAACGCTCATGGGGTAAAGCGCATGGTGTTCAGTTCTTCGGCGACTGTTTACGGCGCGCCTAAAAGCGTGCCCATAAAAGAGGATTTTCCTTTAAGCACTACCAATCCCTACGGCGCTACAAAATTGATGATAGAGGATATTTTGAGGGACGTATGCTTTGCAGATAAAGATTTTTCTGCGGCCCTGCTTAGATATTTTAATCCTATCGGCGCACACCAGAGCGGGCGTATCGGGGAAAATCCCAACGGAATACCCAATAATATAATGCCCCGCCTGCTCAACGTAGCCCTGGGCAAGCAGCCCTATATGACGGTATATGGCGATGATTATCCCACAAAGGACGGAACGGGAGTAAGGGATTATCTGCATGTTACAGATTTAGCGGCCGGCCATCTGGCGGCTTTAAATTGGGTGCGTAAAAACAAGGGGGCGGAGGCCTTTAACCTGGGCACGGGCACGGGCTATTCGGTGCTGGATATAATTCACGCGCTGGAAAGGGCGATTGGCCGGGAAATACCGTTTAAGGTGACTCCGCGCAGGCCGGGAGACGTGCCCGAATGCTATGCGGACGCCTCTAAGGCGTTTAAGGTGCTGGGCTGGAAGGCTCATAAGAATCTAGAGGATATGTGCGAGGACGCCTGGAACTTTGCCCGCAATAATCCGGACGGATTATAATTTTAGAGCCTTGTTTCCTTAAATGCACAGCGCTGCATTAACAGGCTTAAACGCGCGCAAACGAGCCGAATAAGTATTGTCTTTAACGGAATTTGACGCACTAAATTATTCCATATTAAAAAACTGACGGCGCCTCCGGCGCGGCGGGCTGTAAATAATAGAAACGGAGAGAGAAAGCTATGGTTAAAGCCAAGCGCAACGAGCGGATAGCAGTGATAACCCGCATTCTGTGCGAAAATCCGGGGAAGCTTTTTAATCTTTCATATTTTTCCTCCCTGCTGGGAGCGACAAAGTCCAGTCTGAGCGAAGATATTGCAGGACTTAAAGAGCTATTTGAGGTTCGCGGCCTGGGCAGAATAGAAACACTGCCCGGTGCGGCGGGAGGGGTCAGATATATTCCGGTGGTTTCAGACGTGCAGCAGGAGGAATATCTTTTAGGGCTGGCCCAGACGCTGAGCGATTCGCGGCGTGCGCTTTCGGGCGGATACATATATATGGCCGACTTAATGAACAATCCCGAACAGCTGGGCTGCATGGCGCAGGCGATGATAAGGCCGTTTGTGAATAAAAAGGCGGATTTTATACTCACTATGGAAACAAAGGGCATTCCCATAGCGCTTATGACTGCCAGGGCTTTGAACCTGCCGCTGGTGGTGGCGCGCAGGGAGAACAGAATAAACGAAGGGCCGCAAGTGACTATTAATTATCTGTCCGGCTCAGGTAAATCAATGCAGGCCATGTCCCTGCCCAGACGGGCGGTTTCGGCGGGTCAGCGGGCGGTTATAATAGACGATTTTATGAAAGCGGGCGGTTCGGTTAAGGGCTTATGCGATTTAATGAAGGAATTTGGCGTAAGCGTTGAGGGTATAGGCGTATTGGTGGCTACAAAAACTCCCGAGCGTAAATTGGTAGATAAATATTATTCGCTGCTTACTCTGTTTTCGGTAGATGATTATCAAGGTATTATAGATATACGGCCCACCCGGCGCTGAAAAGCCCTGGGGCAGTCCCGCCGCGCGCGCC
>OJMH01002100.1_pt1 | contig 17597 bp, 8 predicted proteins | sample 1597111 | NCBI WGS metagenome assembly OJMH01 (sample SAMEA2452115, study PRJEB22498) | human gut metagenome | reverse complement strand
GAGCAGACCGCCGACGTCAGCCTTATTGGTGAACTTGTAGCCATTGGTGAGCGCGTACAGCGTCTGCGCGTCAACGGTGGCGTTCGTGAGCTGGTGGAACCCAGCGGGGACGATACCGAAGGAGAGCATGAACTGCGTCACATACTCGTTGCTGGCAAGGCCCAGAGCGGCAGAACTCATGTCGAGCGTGTAGTTCTTGGCAGTGCTCAGGTTGTCGTATGCGGTGCGCCACTGGCTGTTGAGGTTAGTGGTGAACGTGACCTTGTAAGTCTGCGTGGTGCTGTAAGTACCAGTCACCAGACGGGTCAGACGAACAGCGTCAGTAGGCAGGGTATCTCTCCAGTAGAAGCTCTGGAGGGAAGTGGTGGAGTCATTGCGGACGCCGCTGACGGTCCAGCGCATGACGTTGTTATTCATCGTCTGCGCGTAACCGGTCTTCTTGATGGAGACGCCGGCCGTGATAACGGGGTCGGTCACATTCAGCTTAACGACCTGTCCGGCAAACTCGATGTCAGCGGTGAACACGGTGGGATTCAGACCGTAGTTCGCGGGGGCCTGAACTTCCTTCACGGTATAGATACCGAGCGGGAGCTTCTTGGAAGAGCCGATGCCGTTCTCGTTGGTCTGGAACTTATCCACGACGTTATTCTGCTTGTCATAGACAGCGAAGATAGCGCCGGAGAGGGGAGTGCCAGCAGGAAGACCATTGACGGAACTGTAGCCCTCAGAGGTCTTGATGACCTGAATTTGACCAAGTTCGGAAGTGTTCTCCCACTCAATCATAGCAGTATCGCCAGCCAGAACCGTGAAGCTCTTGACCTTGTTATCGAGGATGTAGCCCTCGGCTGCCACGATTTCGCGGACGTAATACTTGCCGTCCTCAAGGGTCTTGTTCAGGTGGACATAGCCCTGGTCGTCAGACTCGTATTCGCCGATGGGGGTCATGGAGCTGTCGTACACGACGAACTTAACGCCCTGGATACCCTTGCGGGTCACGGAGTCGATTTTGTGGATAAGCATGGATGCGGAGGCGGTGTTCTCAAACTCGAAGGTCTTGGTCTCGCCCTTCTTCACTTCGACTTTCTGCGGAGTGGAGTCGAGCAAGTAGCCCTTGGGGGCCTTGATTTCGGTCAGCTGATACCAACCGTCATCGAGGTCGGGGAGCTGGATGACGCCCAGCTTATCAGTCACATAGGTGCCGACGATTTCGCCGTTCATCTTAGCAACTTCAATCTTGGCACCTTCCAGACGCTTGCCGGACTCAGAGTCAACCTTGACGATGGTAAGGCCGCCGAGCGGCGTATCGTAGAAGGTGAGAGTCTGCGTGTCGTTCTTCTCAATCTTGACAGTCTGAGAAGGAGCGTCCATCAGATAGCCGTCGGGCGCGGTCACTTCCGTGACAACATAGGTGTCAGGGTCAAGGTCAACGATGTGGATTTGACCGTTGGCATCCGTGGTATAGAGGCCGTTGGTAGAGGTGGCACCGCCATCCTGTGCGACGAATCTGCCGTCGGAGGTCGTCACCTTAAAGGTAGCACCAGCCAGAGGCTCCTTGGTCACGCTGTCGCGCTTCTCAATGATAAGGCCGCCGGGTTTGGTGTCCTTGAACACGATGGTCTGCGTATCGCCGGACGTTACGGTAATCGTGCGGGTCGGGTCATCAATGAGATAACCGTCGGGAGCCTTGATTTCCGTAATGATGTAGTTGCCGGGACGGACGTTGGTGATGGTGATTTTACCGTCAGCGCCGGTGGTGAAGATGCCGTTGCTGGTGAGGTTGGTATCACCGATGACGCCGTTCTGACCGACTTCGCAGCCAGCGGCGGTGGTCACGCGGAACTCAGCGCCGGGGAGCAGCTCGTTGGTCTTGCTGTCACGCTTCTCGATGATGATTTTGCCATAGGGAGCGTTGGCGAAGGTCAGCTGAACGACCTTGCCAGCCTGCGTGGTAATGGTCTGAGGCGTTGTGTCGATAGCAAAGCCGTCAGGAGCCTTGGTTTCCGTCACAACAATGGCCTTGTTCGCTTCGAGACCGGTAATCAGGATAGTGCCGTCAGCACCGGTAGTGAACACGCCGTTGGAGTCACCGACCACGGTGCCATCCGCGTAACGCACGTCAAAAACAGCGCCTTCAAGCATCTTGTCGGGGTTCTCCGTGCAGACCTTCTTAATGAGCAGGGAGCAGGTGCTGGGGTTGGCGAAAGTGATGGTCTGGGTATCGCCAGCAGTGATTTGAATGGTGCGGGAAGCATTCTTACCAATCAGGTAGCCATCAGGTGCCTTGACCTCAGTAATGGTGTAGTGGCCGGGAGTCAGGCCCTTAATGATGATGCGTCCGTCACCGCCGGTCACGAAATGGCTGTCAGAGGACAGCGTGCCGGACTCGATAGTGAGGTCGTTATGGATGTTGCCATCTGCGCCGACTTCAGTACCGTCGGACTTGCGGATGATGAACTCAGCACCGGGGAGCAGCTTACCAGTTGCGGCATCGGTCTTTTCGATGACCAGTTCGCCCTTGGGTGCGTTCTTGAAGGTGATGGAAACGACCTTGCCGGACTTGATGTCGATGGTTTGAGCCTGACCGTCAATGATGTAACCGGCAGGAGCCTCAATCTCAGTCACGATGATGGTCTTTTCCGGTTCAAGACCGGCAATGGTGATTTGTCCGTTCTCGTCGGTGGTGAAGATGCCATTGTCATTGCCGAGCAGCGTACCGTTGGTATACTGAACACGGAACTTAGCGCCAGCGAGCACCTTCGTGGGATGCTTGGCATCGACCTTCTTAATCAGCAGCGTACCGTCAGGAGAGTTATCAAAGGAAACCGTGATAACGTCTTGCGCCTTGCCGGAGATATAGACGGTCTTGGGGCCTTCAACGATGTTATAGCCGGGAGCGGGCTTGACTTCCTCGACGATGTAGGTGCCAGCCTTGAGGCCGGTCCAGGAGCACACGCCGTTCTGGTCGGTCACTTTCTCACCAATTACCGTACCGCCCGTACCGGACGTGCCGCCGAGGTAACGGAGCTGGAAGGTAGCGCCGGGAAGCGCCTTGCCATTCACGCCGTCCTTCTTCATCACGATGATGGCGGAGAGCGGAGTGTCCTTAAAGGTAAGCTCTGCGTTATCGTCTCCCTTGAGGTAAATCTCCTGCGTGGAGGGTTCGTCCAGCTGATAGCCTGCGGGAGCTTCCACTTCCGTGAAGCGATACCAGCCTTCCTTCAGGTGGTCGAGATGGATAATGCCGTTTGCGTCGGTGTACTTGGTGCCGAGGCTCTCATAGGTTCCTGCGGGAGAGCCGGTGCCGCCAGTACCGGCGTAGAAGATTTCGAACTTTGCGCCCTCAACGCCGCCGCCAACGATGGAATCGACCTTCTTAACGGTGATTTCGGGCTTCTTGAGGTTCACAACATCAATACCGACGTTCGTGACACCTGCGTTGACCTGGAACTCATGCGGAGTCTTGTCGAGGATGTAGTCGTCCGGGCAATCCGTTTCAACAGCAACATAGATGCCGGGTTCCAGATTGGGAACCGTCAGCTTGCCCTGACCGTCCGTGGTGAAGTGGCCGAGAGACTGGCCGCCCTTCTTGGAAATCTCGAAAGTCACACCAGCGATGGGGTGGTTGTTCGAGTCATGCTTGAAGAGGGTGAAGTCAGTCTTGGGGACGTTCTCAAAAGTGAGGGTAAAGGTGCCGCCGGCAGTCAGCTCAACCGTCTGCTTCTCAGGGTTCAGGTTGTAGCCCTTGGGAACGGCAGTTTCTTTCACTTCGTAAGAACCGGGCGTCATATTCTCAAGGAAGATGCGGCCGGCACCGTCCGTGGTGAGAGTCTCGTGGTAGGTTCCGTCGATGCTGCGGATGTCGAAGGTGCAGTTGGCGACAGGCTCCTTGGTCACGGAGTCGATTTTCACGATTTCGAGACCGGGCTTTCTGTGGTTGGTCGCCTCGACCGTAACGGTCTTGTTGCCCTGAATGTCAGCCGCGCTCACATAGGCCGTCACAGGCTCGCTGTTGACGACGTAGCCCTCCGGAGCGTCCTTCTCGACGAACCAGTAGGTGCCTTCCGTCACGTTCGGGACGGTGATGGTTCCCGCAGCGTCAGTCACAGCAGAGAAGAGGGTTTGACCGTTCTTAATGACCGTGAACAGGCATCCGGGAAGAGGATTATTGGATTCGTCCTTCTTCAGAAGCTGAACCTTGACCTTGGAATCGTTCTCGAAGACCAGCTTAACCTCGTTCTTCTTGTCCCAGTAGAATTCCTTCTTCTCATGGGGAGAGGGGAGGATGTAGCCTTCGGGAGCGCCAATCTCCTCGGCTACATAAGAGCCGACAGGCATCGTGTCCCAAGGCACATCGGTGAGAGCGCCGCCCTCGACCGTCTGACCTTCATAGGTGAAGTTATTGTCAATGCCAGTGATGCGGATGGTCGCACCGGCCAGTCCCATCGTCGGTCTGTCCTTATCCACCTTGCGGATGCTGCCGCTGGCGAGGGTAATGGGCGTGTCCAACGCGGTCACGGTAACGGTGTTCTGCCCGTTGGTGGGAAGCGTCACCGCGTAGGGGCCTGGGTTGTCGATTTGGTAGCCTTCCGGTGCCTCGGTTTCCGTTACCTGATAGGTGCCGGCTTTGAGGTTCTTGAACGTGTATGTTCCGTCCTGCCCAGTAACGCCGGTCAGGGTTTTGGTAGAGCCAACCATCGTAAGAGAGAAGGTAGCACCAGAAAGTCCCTTGGTGGGATTGCTGGAGTCAACCTTCTTGACAACAATCTGGTAACTCTCGGCAGTAGGGATAGAAGGCGTGGCAACCATGATAGCCTGAGTGTTGTCATTGGTGTAATGCTTCTTGCCATCCGGAGATGTTGCATTACCGCCAATGTAATGATACAGGGTCACATCTACATCGGGCCAACAATCCGTGTTATCAAGGACCTTTTCACCCTTTTGATAGAAGGTGGTGGTTCCATATTTGTCCGTATAGATGTCAGAGTAGCTGGTGCCATTCTTTGCATTCGCAATATACATCAGCTCTTTGGCAATCGCGACCTTCTGTCCTTCTGCGTCAGAAGGAATTGCAGCTCCCTGACCCAACGCACGCCAGCAGAGCGCCTGAATCCATGCGTTGTGATACCGAATCAGGTTTTGGTCGGTCCATAGTTCGCCGCCCCACTTCTCCTTATAGGCGTCGGTCTGGTACTTGGCGTCCGTCATGCAGTAATAATAGCCAATCATCATCTTGATGAAGCTATTTGTTACTGGCTCCGGATTGCCCCACTTCTTACCAATCAGCGTGTTGCCAAGCTGCTTGCCGTGCTCAGCACAGAAGCCAACATTGGTCTTCCCGCCGACATTCATGTTGATAATGTGGAGGTAGAGCGGTTCGCCAAAACTGGGAGAGTTGTACGTCTTACTTCCATCTGTGTCGAGAAAATAGTCACTCTTCTGCAACGTGATTTCACTCGGCATACTTCCAGAAGGAGCCGCAAACGCGCTGGTTGGAATGAGGCCAATGACGCAGATTGCCGTCAGAAACAAAGACAGCAATCTTGTCCCGATTTTTGTTCTCACAAAATCAATCCTTTCATTGTTATTTTAAGGAATTCAGCATTATCCCTCATTGATGATAATTATACCACCTTTTAATTCAGTAGTCAATTTTTTGCTTTGATTATTTGCGGGAATTTTTCAGTATTATAGAGCGTGTGATAATAAGTAAATGAACAGCCGTTGTAGTTTACACTACAACGGCTGTGTCGGCATGGGTTTTAATTTCACTTTTGGATGTGCATTATCAAATGCAATCCGCTGCAATAAACTTAAACGAGTTAATCGAAGTATCCGGTTCCGGAATTGTAGTCGCCAAACATCTGGACACACCAATAATATCCGTTTGCATCCACAGCAACGCCGACACCGATATTATCGGCAGTCGCATCAATCATGGCCTGAAAGTGCCCATCAGAGTTTACCCAATTAGTCACAGACTCTTTCGCAACAGTTGAACGATTACTACTCGTGGAGCCAGTAAGATTAGTCATAAATCCATACGTCATGCCAGCATTCTGAGAGCACTCATACTCAATCTTGCGATTATGCCCATTCCAGCCATCACCAGACATCGCATAATACTCCGCCGCAGCCTGCGCCGCATTCATCACGGCAGAATCCGTGGGAAGCTCAGACACCCCATTTTCCTTACGAACCTCATTCGTCAGGCGGACAATTTCATTACGGATGTCCATATTGGCATTGAAGTCAACAGAGTTATAGTCGAACTCACCGCCCTGATTGCCGGTGCCGCCGGGATTGGTAGAGGTGCCGCTGGGCGTCGTAATGGCGACGGAGCAGGTAGAACCACCGACGCGGATAACGACGGTGCTGAGCGTACCATTCGTTTCATCGGACTTGAAGAGGTTCACAACCATAGTACCAGACTTGTAGCCCTCGACCATGACACTGCTGGAATCCACATCAATTCCGACAAAGCCAATGTCGGTCGCATGGTTATAAAAACCATTGCAGTCCTTGATATTGACGCCAAGGATTTTGCCGGAGCTATCGGACACCTTAAAGTAAGCCTTCTGGCCGACGGGAACATTGACCTCAAAGTAGGAGCCGAGAGCACCAACAGCCTTAGACTTGTACTCGGCAGTTACATCAGCGCCAGTATAGGTCTTGGTCGTACCGTCGGGCTTCGTGGGAATCTCGGTGGAGGGATTGGTTTCCGCGCCACCGGAAGCGAACTTGGCTTCATAGCGATAGAGCATCACGACGGCCTGTGCGCGGGTAAGGGTGGAATTGGGGGAGAAGTGGGTCTTATCAACGCCGTTCACAATGCCGTTGGCATACGCCCAGTTGATAGCGGTGAGAAGCTCGGAAGAAAGGCCCTTCACATCGCTGAAAGGAGCGGTAGAGGCGGTCTTGCGGTCAATGCTCTTATAGCCGGCGTAGTTATAAACCATCGCGCAGAACTCAGCACGGCTGATGGGCGTGTCACCGAGGAACTTATTCGAGCCAGAGACAGTAGAAATCAGGATGTTATTCTTCTGCGCCCAGCTTGCAGCGTTTGCGTAGTAGATGGAGGACTTCACATCGGAGAAAGAGGAAGCGCCGCTCACGGCAGGCTCGCCGGCATAACGGTAGAGAATAGCGGTCATCTGGCCACGCAGGGTTTTGTCATTCGGGCTGAAGGTCGTGGCAGACGTGCCGTTCACAACGCCCTTATCAACCGCCCAGGCAATCTCCTTGGAAGCCCAGAAGGAATCAGGGACATCGGTGAAGCGGAGATGCGCCGTGCCGATGCTGACACAGAACAGGGAAAGCACCATTGCCAGAACGAGCAGCAGCGCCTTCATACGGGAGGAACACTTAGTTTTCATAGAGATGCCTCGCTTTCTTGATTTAATATTGAGAAATGGCGGGAGATAACTCCCTTGTTTTCTATGGTGCTATTATACCACACATTAACTCGTTTGTCAATAATCACTTCCCTGGAATTTGAGAACCTGAGAACTTAGGAGTGCAAGGACTTGAAAACTGTAGGGTCTGAGGAGGAGCAACCTTGCCGGCTCTTTGCCCGGAAGATGACGGCTGCGCCGTGGACATGGTAGCACACAAGCCTTGGGATTGCAACGGATTTCGCGTTTCTTCGCAGAATGTGAACAAGGAACCTGAGAATACGGGTAGACAAGTTCCGCCACAGACCGAAAGCAGCCGCCTCACGGCTGCACAGACAGATTCGAAAACCAGCAGATTAGTAGGGATGCCGCTCAGATGGAAGCGAAGAACCTGAGAGGGCGGGAATCAGAGAACCGAAGAATCTGGAGCAGAGAATTCAATATTGACTTTTTTACGAGAGTGGGCTATGCTGACATTAGAAATAGGGGCGCTACCGGCAAACGATTAGTACCCTTACAGTGTTACAGAAGTAACTGTGTGCTTGGGGGCAGGGCAGTTACTTCTTTTTGTTGAACATTTTGTCGAATTATGGTATATTACTTCTGGCGTTGCACGAACGGCAGGCGGTTAGCACTTCCCTGTGGAGGGAGGTGATGCCAATGGTTACTTATGAATCGCTTTTTGCGTATTCACTTGTTATCATCGGCCTTGTAGGTCTGATAGTCCAGATTTACAAACGAAAATGACCGCCCCGGCCAAGGTAAGCGGTCATTTTCTTGACTGATTTCCAAGGCTAACCGCTTGTCGCAGCGCCTTTTATAATTTCATTATACGCAGATGCTCAACGGATGTCAAGTATTCCGTGCAGTCGCTTCCGCGAAAGAGGAACCTGAGAGGACAGGAATCAGAGAACCGAAGATTGTCCTTGAAGTAATCGCCGAACTGGTTCAGGGAACGGCGGTTACTTCTTTTTTGCTTCAAAAAACTAAAGAATTTGAGAGGGCAGGAATCCGATAACCGAAGAACCAAAATTCAATTCCAAGGAACTTGAACTTTTGGCGTGCGCGCGGTATGTGCCCCTTATTTCAATTTCACAGGCAAATTAAGACAGCAAGATATTATACCATATTTCAAGAACCTAAGAGCCAAAGAATTTAAGAACTCAGGAACTCTGGAACCAAAGGATTGAGAAACCCACCACTCGCGCCGCTACGGGCATAAAACTGCGCCCACGAGTTTGCACTTTTGAGAAAAAACGGATACAGCATGGCAAACAAAAAGGCAAATATGAGAACCCGAGCACCGTGGAACGGAAGAACCTAAGAGCAGCAGAACTGGGGAGCCGTGGATTACGGGTTCCAAAGAACCCCAAAGATGACAAAGCCCTGCCGGAGCAACTCCATAGCAGGTACAAAACGATATGCGGGCGCGTATGGCAATGCCAGCCGCAACAAAGGATTCTCAGGAAGGAAAGAACCCAAACTCCCCGGTTCTTGAATTTTCAAGTTCTACGCAGCGCGGATAACACGGACGAAAGTATCACCATCTTGGACGAGGGCTATCTTCACGCGAGGCGGAGCGGATTTCTTGAAGTTCGGCTTCTCTGTAATCGTGAAGCGGATACTGCCGACCTTTCTCCTGTCCTCCTTGCTTCGAATGGACTCGCAGGCCACGTTGATGCCGGTCCGCTCGTTTATCTCCTTGATAGCAGGAGCGAGCACACGCTTATAAAAGACCTTGTATGCAGAATACGCTTCGCACTGTCCCAGCAGACACTTCAATTCGGAGAACCCAACTTCCCAAGAACCCATACTCTTGAAGGAGCAAAAGAGGGGGTAGAGCTTCAGAGCATTCAGACCAGTCATTTGTGAAATATCAGCAAACTGAAACGCTGTAAAATTCTTCTGCTGATGAAGCAGGAACGGCGCAAGCCATTCTTCCAGGACGATTCGAGCGGACGAACGCCCATATCTACTTGTGACGGCAAGAAGTTTGAACCACGTCAGGCGCCTTGGCAATTCGCCCTTCCACGCAGCGGGTTTGAGCGGTGTGAGCTTACTCTCCACCGCCTCGCGTAAGAGAGCATCAACGTACTTCTTTCCATATCCGGCGGTGTAATCACCGTTTGTAAGACGGTAAAGCGTTTTGTAGTCCACGTCAACGACATAGAACGAGTTATCGTTCTTTTCAACGGTCCCAATCAGGTAATAGAACAGCTTGAGCTGGTTGACCGACATTTCCGTTATAAAGCTGCGGACAAGGGAATTTCCTTGTACGACAAGATGCGATGTCGATTGCAGCGTTGATTTGGAACCGTTCGGTTTGTCCTTTGCGTTCATTTCTCTTCCTCCCCGGCGCTCATGCGCATATTTCCACTTGCTGATATGCAGTTCCCATGGCCGCATCATCACAAGGCGTGATTTCCCCAATACAGAGTTTTGGAATACGCAAAGATACCGGCTGCCGCTCCACAACGAATTTTGTAGCAACCTTCAGGCTCGGAGCCTTCTCCCAATTTCCCCCAATCGGCTCGACGGACTTCACGCAAATGTCCGTCATGCCGGTCAGTTCCAAACAGCAGGGGCGAATGACCTTCCGGAACAGGTCCTTATACCGGCTGTACTTCTCCGGATAGGCGACAGGTTCTTTTTGGCCGAGATGGAGAACCTCTCTGAGCCTCTCAGACGAAATGACCATTTCTCCGGCCTCCAGCGCCCCTGTGAGCAGCGTATGGAGTCGGTGGGATACGGACACGCCATAGAGTGACGCGGCGCTTGCAGCGCGTCTGCGGCCGCCTGGGATACAGGTTTTGATGAAGAATTCATTCAGGCGAAAATGAACACCTGCGTCTTCACCGCATTCGATAGCGCAAATCATCGGCATTTCAAACCAGTCCCCGGTCTTTTGCTGGACAAACAGGCAGGGAATGGGTCGCCGGTCAAAGATGGCAAGCGTCAGCTTGGCAAAATCGTCATTGGACAGGTTCATATTGGTCAAATAACGCACAGTGTCCCACGAGAAGGAAAAGATTCTGCCCAAATCCTCTTCAGTCTTAGACGCGGCGATAGCGGCCATGACAAGGCGTTCATACAAAAGCGATGCCGTGACCTCACCGTGCTCGGCACTGCGCGGCAGACGGACATACTTGCTCAGGATAGAAAGCCGTTCTTTACCTGCATCAAAATCAAACATGAAAATCCCCCTTTCAAGATTGCCTGCCTATTATACCACACAAGCGCAACTTAGCGCAAGAAATTGTTGAAAAATTTCCGAACGTCACTGGGCGTTCGCTTGTGAACGTTCGCGGCAATTCTTTCAGCCTGGGGGTTCAGGTCTGGAGAAGGTACATAGAGGGGGAACTTCTGCGCTCGGAAGGGGTCGAGCTACATCCGAGCGGGAAAAAGAACTTTGCGCAGGTTTTCGACTCTCCGAAATTTCAAAATTTTGAGGACGCCTATTATACAAGAGTTAGAACTTCTTAGGAGGAGAGCTTTAGCTCTCCCCAGACCGATAACAATTATCCAAGATAGCATAAAGATAACGGCGTGTTGCAAATGTTTATTTTCCGATATAGTAAAACTATTCAGGTCTATTATCAGAACTTTTTGGAGGAAAATAAACATTGCAAATTTTTTATTTCATTTCGTCTTACTATACATGGGATACTAAGTAATACTAACAAGAAACATTTCCGCGTGCGTGCGTGCGCGTGCGCGTGCGCACGCGAGGATAACGAAAAAAGAGCTTGAATCCATTGCAACAAAAGACATTGAGAAGTTTACATAAAAAATATCAGATAACGATTTTTATGGAATTTTTCGTAAAAATAGGGGGTACACGTTTTTCGACTTTTCGCAAAAATAGGGGGTACACGTTTTTCGACTTCCAAGAAAGCAAAAACACGGATTTTTGCAACTTTTTCGGCACAAATTAGAAAGGTCTAACTGCTTGAAATCGCAACTGTACGCATCTGAAAACTGGGAGCTGCCGTTCCGGGAGACTGTCCCGTTCACGGAGCGCCTCCGGCATCGCGTCCCGTGGGCCTGTTTTTTGCAAAAAATAGGGGGTACACGTTTTTCGACTTTGCATCTGCGAGTTCTTTGAAACCGTTGGTATAACTGGCTTTGTGGGCTTTTTCTTCTTTCACGGAAGATACGCATTTAAGGGGAAAATAAGAGGGTATCTTTTGCAAATTTGGACGCCTCACCTGGAGCAGGTGGTAGTGAATGCGCAAATGTATTATTCTTTAACATTTGGTTCAAAGGAGCACTTCTATACGCCGAAAATTGACAACAAAGACGTAATGTGGTATAATAAGAAAAAGCGATAGGAGGGCTTTTGTTTTGAAATTGATTATCGCTGAAAAGCCTGCTCTGGTATCGGCAATCGCGGACGCTCTTGACGGGCCGCGTAAGTCGCTACAGGGCAGTACCTATATGACCGTCGGGGACTACACGCTGATATCCGTATTTGGACACTTATTGGAGCTGAAGGAGCCGGAGGATTACGACGAGTGCTATAAGGACCGCAAGAACATCAGTCTTCTCCCCATTTATTTCGATGACTGGGGCCTCAAGGTTAAAGAACCGGATGCAAAGCACAAGGATTCCCCTCCAGAAGAACGCCTCAATGAAATCGGACGTCTGCTCAAGCAGTGCGAATATGTCATTCATGCCGGAGACCCGGATGAAGAGGGGCAGCTGCTCATTGACGAGGTTTTGCGTTGGTTTCACTACAAGGGTAAAGCATATCGGCTTGACACACTTGACCTAACGGAAGCGGGGATGCGCAGGGCGCTCAGGAGCCTAACAGACAACCGCCTGCATGAAAATTCCGGCTGGTCCGCTTATGCCAGGAGTGTCGCAGACGCCATTGTGGGGTTTAATCTCAGCCGCTATTTCTCCGCGCTCAACGGGGTCAATCTTCCCGTTGGCCGTGTGCAGACCGCTACGCTTGGGCTTGTATGTGCGAGAGACGAGCAGATAGAAAGCCACAAAAAGACGCTGTACTACGACGTGACGGCGGTACTGGACGTCAACGGTGTGCGAATCGACACGCAGTATGCGCCGGCGAAAGATGACGCAAATTTGACTGATGGGCGGATGCTCAGCAGGACTTACGCCCAGTCCAGGGCGGATATGCTCAAGGACGAAACGCTCAATGGCGTCACAGTAACGCGGAAGACGGTGAGCGAGGATGCCCCGCTTCCGTTCAATCTCGGTAAGCTGACATCCTTTTGCGGTTCAAAGTTTGGCTACAAACCGCAGGAGGTTATGGAAATTACCCAGTCCCTGCGCGAGAAGTACAAGGCTATTTCCTACAACCGTACCGACTGCCAATACCTCACGGAAACGCAGTATGCCGAATCCGGTCCCACAATGGATGCCGTTATCCGCAACATTGGGTTTCGCCCGAAACAGCTGGATATGACTTTGAAATCCAAGTGCTTCAACGATAAGTATACGACGGATAGTGGGGAAGCACACACGGCCATTATCCCGCAGAATATCAGCGTGGATATCCACGCAATGACGGAACCTGAACGCAAGGTTTACCTCGCCATCTGCCAGTATTACATGGCACAGTTCATGCCGCCCGCAAAGAAAGAGCGCTCGGCACTTACTGTCAAACTGAAAGATGGGGGTACGCTCAGCGCTTCTGCATCCAAAATCATCGAGATGGGATACCTGACACTCTTCAAAAAGGACGGTATCCGTAACGAGGAGAGCGCCCTGTGCGCAGTCCCTGTTGGAACCTATCAGTGCGACGTCCTCGACGCGAGCGTGGTGGAGAAAGAGACGAAGCCTCCCGTGCGATATACGCAAAACACGCTTGTTGCCGATATGTCCTGCATTGCCAAGTATGTCGAGGATAATGAAGTCAAGGCGCTCCTCAAGGAGAAGGATAAAGGCAAGCAGGGAGAGAATGGCTCTATCGGAACACCCGCAACGAGAGCGGCTATTGTTGTTGGACTTGTGAATCACGGATATCTGGAGGATGACGGCAAGCGTGTTATCTCCACGCCAAAGGCCCGCGAGTTTTATCGTATCCTGCCGGACGAAGTGAAGAAAGCGGACATGACAGCCTATTGGTGGGTCATGCAGGAGGATGTCCGAACAGGCAAGGACGACTATCACATTCTGACAAACAGCGTTCTGGAGACTGTTCGAACTATCGTACATACCAAGTACCCACTTCTATCCGAGGAACTGCGGAGTCAGCTTGCGGCCGCCTCTGGGCGTGAACAGACACTCGGCGTATGCCCACGCTGCGGAAGCGCTGTCATTGAAGGCAAACGGGGCTTCGGCTGCTCAGGCTATAAGCAAGGCTGCAAGTTCATTATCTGGAAGACACAGAAGACTTCGCTGATGAAGGATTGCGTCATTACGGCAGCCAACGTCAAGGCATGGCTGTCTGAACCGTGGGTAAATCTGCCGGATGGAAAAAAGAAGAGCGGAAAGAGTGTAAAGCTAAAAAAGCTGACATCCAAGGCAGGGAACCACTTTGAGAGTGAACTGTTCCTGTTGGATGACGCCAGTAGCGAGTACGGTCCCGGCTTCGTGTTCCCGGAGCAGGACGAAAAGGAGGTTCTTGGCAGATGTCCACGTTGCGGCGGTGATGTGACAGAGTTTCCGTCCGGCTTTTCATGCAGCGGGCATGAGAATGGCTGTGGTTTTGTTATCTGGAAGAAATCTAAGCTGAAAATGCTCAGCAAGACCACTTTCACGGCAAAGGATGTCCGGGCATTCCTGCTGGGACAGTCCGTGAGGAAAACCACTCTGCTGAAAAAGAACGGTACGAAGTTCACGGCTTCCCTTGTCATGCAGGACGACCCGAACAGTCCATACGGACCGAATTTTACGTTTGGGGAGGGGCTGGACAGATGACGTATAAGACACATCTGGTCGGCGGCGCAGTCGCTGCCATGCTGCTGACTTTGGCAGCATCCGAACAGGAACTTGGACTCAAGCCGTTTACAACGCCGGAGTTCTTCGGAGTGTTGACCGCCTCACTACTTGGCAGTCTTGCACCGGATATCGACCAAGGGAAAAAGAGTAAAGTCGGCGCGATGGTCAAGCCTGTTGCTTCCGTTTGCAGTAAGTGCTTCGGGCACAGAACCTTTTGCCATAGCGTCTGGTTTCTGCTTCTGCTGTACTTTATCATCCGTGGTATCTTTCCTTCAATGGCGTTTTTCGGTCTCGCGTTCTGCATCGGCGGTGCATCGCATCTGTTGCTGGACTGCTTCAACCCACGCGGCGTTCGGCTTTTCTGGCCCATTCCGCTGACTTTCCATTTCGGCAATGTTAAAACGGCGAGCGGGCGGGGGAGTATGTTGGAGAATTGGCAGGAGTATGTGTTTCGTGTGGCGCTGGTCTGTATGTTTGCGGCGCTGGTTCTGGTGGACGCCTATCGGCGTGCTGCCCCGTTTGGAGGAATTTGACTATGGATATGAACACAAAACTTGAAATTTGCAGGCTGAAATTCTGCGGGGAATCTGTCATTTCGATTTCTGAAATTACAGGCTTTACCAAGCAGTGTATCTATACATTCATTCGAAAATTCCCGCGTTCGGGACGTTCCGTACCTGTTACCCGTCCAAAGGACATAACGGAAGAGCAGGTGAAAGCCTACTGCCGCGACTACATCAGCGGTTACAGCCCGCAGGAGATTGCCGAGAGATACGGCGTCACGGAGGAAACTATTCTCCAGCTGTTCTACTACATCAGCGGACGCCGAGTCGTTTCCTCCCGCCCAAAGTATTATAACGCGCTGGCAAAGTGGATGCGTTCGCACGGCTACTCGCAGCGAACATTTGCGGCGGAGTTGGGCATTCCGATTTCCCGACTCAAGGATGTGTTTGCGGGCTACCGGCACATGGACGCAGAACTGGGCCAACGCATTTCCGATATGACCGGTATTCCATTAAAGGAGCTGTATGCCGATGTACTCCCGCCTAAATCCTGATTCATCTATTGATTTCGGCACGCGGCGGCCCTATGCCTGTATTCGGGAGTGGATGCGAATGAATCGTTGCTCCCAAAACAAGCTGGCGGGGCGAATAGGAGTATCGGGGCCATATCTATCCAGAATCTTGCGCGGAGAACGGTACATGACGCTTGACATCGGTCGGAAGCTCTCTGCGGAGACAGGCATCCCGCTCCGGCAAATCTTCATCGACATTCTAAACGAACAGCTTTGGCCGGAAGATTCCGCTCTTCCGATTCCCAAAAATTTCAGGAGGCTGTCATTATGAAAATAACCAATCCGAGAACTAAAGCAGCCCTGCATATTGCAGGAGCTGTCGCTGCCGTTGCCGCGCTATGCGCACTTGTTATCCTAATCGGCCGTGGCTGTCAGAAGGACAACGACACGCCGAACGGGCCGCAGCATTCTGTTGCGGATTCTGTGAACACGGACGGAGAGGATTCTCAGGAACCAGACCACTCCGGTTCTCAGGTTCCCGATAACTCAGAAACTTCCAATCCGGGCACCAGCGACAAACCACCACTGGAGGATTATGAGGATTTCGGGGACAATACGGAGGACGATGTGCCGGTCGGCACATATAAGAACGACAAAGTTCTGTCGTTCAATTATGGCAGCGGGACGCTGTATCTCGGCGTAGAGACGGATACCAGCGATGCCATTTATCTGAACCCCAGCTCTTCGGAAGCTGCCGCCAGTCCGGATAAGCAGATTGGCTTTTACATCATGTCCAGCAGCCCGGAACTGTCGTATTCCGAATGGGAAGGCGCTGAACCGACAGATAAGCTGAACAGCAACAGAGCGAATCTCGTATTCAAGGATGATAAGTTTAATACGGCGGTTCCTGCGGCGTATCACAACACGGTGGATTATGGCGTGAAGTGGTCTCGTTCCGAGCTGCAACTCAATGACGATGATGGCGGCACCGTCCTTTATATTCGCATCGTGCAAATCAACACCGGAAAGCTGCTGGCGGTCTGCAAGGCGACCATTGCCTACGACCCCGCAACGAACAGCCACTCCATGACATCTCTCACCAATAACAACATCACAGCAACCGGCGAATTGGACGGAACGGGGGAGAGTGCGGATGACCTCACCGCACAAGCAATCGAATATCTCAAGACGAAGGGCGGCATTGCCGCCACCGATGAAAACTGGAAGAAGGCTGCCAAGAGTTGCATCATTGAAAAGGTTCCGACCACCTATGCTTTCCGCTTCATTGGAACGGATGGGAATGAGACGAATATCGGGAACTATGAGAATTGCGATATCTACGCCGTCAATATTCAGTTTCCCGGCGACTTCAACACCGTTTACTTCGCTCCCAAAATGCAAATCATGGGCTTCGAGCGCCCGACCGAGCCGGGAAAGACGGAAATTCGTCTGCAAGTCCTTGGCATGGCCGCAGCAAACCACCGCGACTATGGGGCTGTCCGATAATTCGTGTGGGAACGCACTAAAAGTCTGACAACACAGGCGGATTGACGTTCGTAAGTATATACGTCCAACGTGTATATGGACGCACCCGCAGATTTTTCCAGTCTGCGGCACTGCATAGCGGACGCCAAGCCAGGGGAAACATTTACCCTGCTGGTCAAACAGCGGGAGTCTTACAAAAGGAGGTACGGACAATGGCCGCAGTCTATGTCATCAGCGCCAGCGGGAAACCGCTGATGCCTACAACTCGCTGCGGCCATATCCGTGGCCTTCTCAACGCAGGAAAAGCCAGAGTTGTAGAACGAGAACCATTTACCATTCAACTGAAATACGAGACGCCCGATGTGACCCAGCCTCTGTACCTGGGCATCGACCCCGGACGTACCAACGTCGGCTCTGCGGTCGTCCGTGAAGACGGCGAATGCGTGTTCACCGCGCAGCTCACCACCAGAAACAAGGATGTTCCGAAGCTCATGAAGGCACGGAAGCAGTTCCGCATGGCGCACCGCCGCCTGAAGCGCCGAGGCGTAGTCGATGGGCACAGACAGGGAAGCCGCGCCGCTCACGCGCTCGGTAAAGCGGAGAATATCGCTTAAATATCTGCCCTTCTTTACCTCTTTTTTATAGGAAAGCTCACATTCGGGCGAGAAGATATCCTCGCAGGCGGGGATTTCATCGCGGATATACAATTCGCAGTCGGCGCTCAAAATAAATTCCGCGTCGATCTTGCACTTGCCCTTTTCCTCGTCCGTGCCCGCCGTCAGCACCGCCGACTTTAC
>OJMH01002079.1_pt1 | contig 17769 bp, 13 predicted proteins | sample 1597111 | NCBI WGS metagenome assembly OJMH01 (sample SAMEA2452115, study PRJEB22498) | human gut metagenome | reverse complement strand
GCCGCCCCCGCCCCGGCGCCCCGGACTTTTTTAATACAGCAGTATATTATCATACTTATAGGCAGAATATAATACCGTTAAAAAGCCCGCGGGTTCCCACGCAGCGCTTATGAAAATTTATGAAAATATAATATAACCCTTGACTTAAATCCAGCCTTTTATATAATACCAGTAAGCAGTATGAAAACGATTTCAAACAAAGGAGGAAAATGTATGGCCACAATAAGAGACGTAGCTCAGCTCGCCGGCGTTTCCCCTTCCTCCGTTTCCAGATATTTTAATAACAAAGAGCTGTTAAGCCCGCAGAGCATGGAGCGTATTGAAAAAGCAGTCCGGGAGCTGAATTATTACCCCAGCTCTCTGGGACGAAATCTGCGTTTTTCCCGTTCAGGCAAGCTGCTTGCCCTGCTGCCCACTATCTCCAATCCGTTCTATCACCGTATCCTGAGCACTATAAGCAAGGAATGCGAGCAGTACGGCTACACAATGATAACCTGCACCACGGGCATGGACAAATACACTGAGCAGAATCTGTACAATATGCTGCACAGCCATTACGCCGACGGCGCAATAATCTTCGGCAGCGCACTGACCAAAAGCGAACTGGAGGGGCTTTTTAGAAAATACCCGATGGTGCAGTGCTGCGAATATATAGACGCAAATCTGCCCGGCGTTTCCACAGACGATGAATCTGCCTCCTTTGAGGCAGTTAAATATCTCATAGCCAGCGGCTGCCGCTCAATAGCGATGGCCTCCGGGAACCCCCGGTTCAGTTCAACCCTTAAAAGGGAAACAGGCTATAAACGCGCGCTGAACAGCGCAGGCCTGGAATTTCATCCTGAATTTATAATCCGAGGGGACTACGGCTATAAAGGCGGTCAGTCCATAATAAAGACCCTGTTCTCCCGGCCGGGCCCAAAGCCCGATGCGCTCTTTGCAATTTCGGACGCCGTAGCCATAGGCGCTATAAAAGAGCTGCATGATATGGGTATAGAGGCAGGCAAGGATTTTTCAGTCATAGGCTTTGACAACACTTCCCTTTCCGCCTGCTATATTCCCTCTCTTTCAACGGTTTCTCAGCCGCGCGAAGAGCTGGGGCGAACAGCCGCCAGGCTGTTCTTCGAGCGACTGGAAAATTCCAAGGCCGCACCAAAGCTTATTACGCTTGAACACAAGCTGATAATAAGAGAATCCACAATAAATATTTTATGAGGTGATTTTATGCAAAAAGTAAGAGCTGCTATCATAGGATGCGGAGGCATCGCCAACGGCAAGCACATGCCTGCCCTAAAGGAGCTTCATGAACAGGCGGAAATGGTCGCTTTCTGCGACATTATCCCTGAACGCGCCGAAAAGGCCAAGAAGGATTTCGGAACTCCCGACGCCAAAGTTTACGAGGATTACAGGAAGCTTTTAGAGGATAAAAGCATTGATACCGTGCATGTCTGCACCCCCAACCGCTCCCACAGCTTTATAAGCATAGACGCAATGGAGGCCGGCAAGCATGTAATCTGCGAAAAGCCCATGGCCAAGACTTACGCTGAAGCCAAGGATATGGTCGCCTGTGCAAAGCGCACCGGTAAAATCCTCACCATAGGCTATCAGAACCGTTACCGTTCAGACAGCCAGTTCATTAAAAAGATGTGTGTAGAGGACGAACTGGGTGAAATTTACTACGCCAAGGCAATGGCTGTTCGCCGCAGAGGCGTACCCACCTGGGGCGTATTCACCAACGAATACGAGCAGGGCGGCGGTCCCCTCATTGATATCGGAACCCATGCGCTCGACCTCACTCTCTGGATGATGGACAACTATAAGCCCAAGATGGTTTTGGGCACCACCTTCCGCAAGCTGGCCAATAATAAGGAAACCGGCAACCCCTGGGCGGACTGGGATCCCACTGTATTCACTGTTGAAGATTCAGCCTTTGGCTTTATAGTAATGGAAAACGGCGCCGCTATCTCCCTGGAAAGCAGCTGGGCCTTGAATACTCTTGAAGTGCGTGAAGCTCAGACTCTGCTCTGCGGTACTAAGGCGGGAGCTGATATGTTGGACGGAGTCCGCATAAACGGCGTACATCACAACAAGCAGTATATCGAGCGTCCCGACCTTACCGGCGCCGGCGTAGCCTTCTTCGGCACCAGCAGCACCAACGAATCTGTTGTTGAATGCGCCACCTTCCTGCGTGCAGTAACCGAAGGCGCCGAATTAATCGTTAAGCCCGAACAGGCTATGGTAGTAACCCAGATTCTTGAAGCTATTTATGAATCTGCCAAGAGCGGAAAGGCTGTTACCTTTGATAACTAAAAATTAAAGGAGCAATAAAAATGATAAACGTACTTATATTCAACGAATTTTCTCATGAAAAACAGTGGGAAGCCCTGCGCAAACCCTATCCCCAATATCTTCACGGCGCGCTTAAGGCTGCGGTGGAATGCGAGGATGTCAAGGTTGAATGCGTTACTCTTGAGGACCCGGACTGCGGAATTAACGACGAAGTGCTTAAGGAAACAGACGTGCTTATATGGTGGGGCCACGTTCTGCACCACCTCGTGCCCGACCATGTTGTAGACTGCATACAGCGGGCCGTCTTAAACGGCATGGGCTTTATAGCGCTGCACTCGGCCCACGTCAGCAAGCCCTTTACCCGCCTTATGGGTACAAGCTGCACGCTTAAATGGAGGGATAACGACCGTGAGCGCGTTTGGGTAACCTCCCCCGCTCATCCCATTGCTGCCGGACTGCCCGAATATTTTGAACTGCCTCAGGAAGAAATGTACGGGGAATACTTTGATATTCCCACCCCTGACGAAGTGGTATTTATGGGCTGGTTCGCAGGCGGAGAACTATTCCGCAGCGGCTGCACCTGGCACCGCGGCCTGGGCAAGATATTCTATTTCCAGCCCGGACATGAAGAATTCCCCATATATTATAACGAATATGTGGTAAAAATTCTTCAGAACGCCGTGCGCTGGGCCGCTCCTACCAAGCGGATTGACGGCTTTATCTGCCCCAATGCGCCTCTGCTGGAAAAAAAGGCCGATTGATTATCTCCTGCGCGGTCTAACTGCCGCATTTATGCGGGACTCAAAATTTAAATAAGCTGCCGTCCGAATATCGGCGGCAGCAAATAAATTTATAAGAAAGGAATCCGCTGATTTTCAGACGGATACAGGTAATCATTATGAAGCTTGGAGTATTTACCGTTTTGCTTCAGGACAGGCCGCTGGACGACGCGCTGGCCTATTTAAAGGATTTAGGCGTAGAGATGGTGGAGATTGGCTGCGGCGGTTTCCCCGGAAAAGCTCACTGCGACCCCGAAGTGCTTTTAAAGGACGATATGGCTCTAGCGCAGTTCAAGAAAACCGTTGACAAATACGGCATGGAAATCTCCGCCCTGAGCTGCCACGGCAACCCCGTGCACCCCAATAAGGCCATCGCAGAAAAATACCTTTCCGACCTTAAAAACGCCATTTTGCTGGCAGAAAAGCTGGGAATAGGCATTGTAAACACTTTTTCGGGCTGCCCTGGCGACTGCCCCGAATCCCAGCATCCGAACTGGGTTACATGCCCCTGGCCGGATGACTATTCCGAAGTATTAAAATATCAGTGGGACGAAGTATTAATCCCCTTCTGGAGAGATTTTGTCAAATTCGCTTCCTCTCATAACGTGAACAAAATTGCTTTTGAACTGCATCCGGGCTTCTGCGTATATAATGTGGAATCCATGCTCAAGATAAGGGAAGCCGTAGGCGAAAATCTGGGCGCCAACCTTGACCCCAGCCATCTGGTATGGCAGGGAGTAGATATGCCCGCCGTTATACGCAAATTAGGCAAGGCCATCTATCATTTCCATGCTAAGGACACCCGCATAGACAGCATCAATACTGCTGTAAACGGCGTGCTGGATACAAAGCCCTACAGCGACGAAATCAACCGCTCCTGGATATTCCGCTCGGTTGGCTACGGCTCTGATTATCAATTCTGGAAGGATATCATGAGCAACCTGAGAATGGTAGGCTATGATTATGCAATCAGTATAGAGCATGAGGACAGCCTTATGAAGAACAGCGAAGGTCTTGAAAAAGCCTGCCGCTTCCTGCAGGAAGTCATTATACGCGAGCCTATGGGCGAAATGTGGTGGGCTTAAATTAATGAGGTGATAAATAATGAGAAACGGACTTGTAATAGTAGGCTATGGCGGCATGGGAGAATGGCACGGCTATCACTTAATGACCAAAGTGCCCGAAGTAAACCTCAAAGGTGCGTATGATATACGCGAGGAGAGGCTGGAAGTCGCCCGCAAAAACGGGCTTCATACTTATTCCTCCTATGAAGAGGTGCTGTCAGACCCTGAGGTAAGCATTGTAATAATCGCTACCCCCAATAATTTTCACAAGCCCCTGGCCGAGCAGGCTATGCTCAGCGGCAAGGATGTTATCCTGGAAAAGCCCGCAACCATGAACGCGGAGGATTTTGCCCAACTCATGGAGCTTTCTAAAGTAACCGGCCGCCTGCTGACCTCTCACCAGAACAGGCGCTGGGATGCCGATTATAACATCGTTAAAAAGATATATAGAGAAAGGCTGCTCGGAGACGTATATATGCTTGAAAACCGCGTGCAGGGCTCCAGGCAGGTGCTTAACGGCTGGAGAGGCGTTAAGGAAAACGGCGGAGGCATGGTATATGACTGGGGCGTGCATTTGATTGACCAGTATCTGGATATGATTGATTCGCCCGTCACTGAAGTATATGCAAATCTCTTCTCCTTATATACTGAGGAGGTGGACGACAACTTCAAGGCAATCCTGAGATTTGAAAATAAGGTTTCCGCCCTTATTGAAGTTTCCATGAACTGCTTTATCCTCCATCCCCGCTGGCACGTCTCTGCCGAAAACGGCACGGCCATTATCAACGACTGGGATTTAAACGGCAAAATGGTAGCCCTTTCGGATGATAAAGAGTTGGTATGGGACGAGAAAATCGTATACACCTCAGCCGGTCCTACCCGTTCTATGGCGCCGCGGCCCCCGGAGACCACGACGGAAAAACCGCTGCCCCAGGTTCAGGTGGACAGCGCCGACTTCTACCGCAACGTGCTCAAGGCCTCGAACGGCCAGGAAGAGCTGGTAGTTAAGCCGGAGCAGACCCTGCGCGTGCTCAAGGTTATGGATGCTATTTTCCAGTCCGACCAGCTGGGCCAGAGCATAAGGTGCCGGATTTAATGACTAATAAGCGCGGCTGTTTTTATCTGCCGCGCTTGTTTTATTTTAACTTTCTTTATTGCACATCAGTAAATGCCTATTTTCTTCTTTCCCTCCGACACATATTATTATCTTAAGATTTTTATTTTTACCCGCATAGCTGGTGGATTTTTGCACTAAAGCTCCATTTAAATAAATATCCCCCGGCAGCTCCCTCTAAAATACCCTAAATTGACAAGGGGTTACGCGCCTTCAGCGGTCTGATTTCTGCTTTTTCTGCGTCATCGTCAATGGGTGTAAGTTCAGTACACGCAGCGAAAAGCAACACAGCAGGACACGGAAACAGCCCTGTCCTGACCGTATATGCCCTTGTCAAGTCAGGGTAGATATCTCCCCGGCATAACCGGCGTTACAGATCGCCTGTAAGCCTTTACTGCTATCAGCGCCCGCAGGCGCTTTTTATGTCCTGCCCTTTGGTCGTTATTTTGAATGTCCGCCTTTTAGTTCTTGATGCAATTATCAGGCCGCACTTTTATTCTGCCAAAAGGAGTTTTTATTTCTTAAGCATCGCTAAAGCTTTTTGACTTCCGGACACAGGATCTAATGACAAGAAAAGTCCCAAAACAAATTTGTTTTGGGACTTCAGACTGTCAATAAACCTGTAATTTAATATTTTTGAGGCGTTTAGCCGCAGTTTGTTTTGCCACACAGGCGCCGCGGGAAAAACTCCTTGTAAGCGCAAAAGCGCTTTATAAACGGTTCCCCGATAGTACTGGGGCAGTATTGGAGGAGATAGAACGCAGCCCGGCAAGCTTTGATTCCTGAGCGAACTGCATTCCCGGCTAAAAGCATGTCGGCTTTTTCGACACGCTCAAATCCCGCAACAAATTTATTTTGGGACTTTAACGCGATTTTATTTATTAATAATTATTGTTCTTCCTCTGCGGCCTGCTCCTCGTAAATGGCTTGTCCCTCGGCAGAAGCCGCACTGCTCTCAGGAGCAGTTTTATTCTTCATGCGCGATTTTTCACCTATGCTGAGCAGCAGATTAAGCAGTATGCCGAATATAGCTGCACCCGCTATACAGGGAACATTTATCCCAAAGAAAGGAATATTGCCATCAAAAGCATACTGACCGCCCAACCCTATAATAACTATGCTGGCAATTACCGCTATATTTTTAGAGCTGAACATATCCACATTCTTCTGTATCATTATGGCCATGCCCTGCGCGGCTATCGCTCCGAAAAGGTATATCTCCAAACCGCCTATTACTGCAAGCGGAATCCCATATATACCCTGAATCAAAGGAGTAAAGAAGGACATAATCATAGCCAGAATGGCCGCTACAAACAATACGGGTACCGAAAAGACCTTAGTAATAGCCATAGTGCTGATATTTTCACCGTAGTTTGTACCTGCCGGGCCGCCCACAAAGCCCGAAATCATATCGCAGATACCGTCTCCTATCAGGTTTAAATGCAGCTTATCGGCAATATTATATTTTTTATCAGACTTTTTCTTCTTGGCCAAATCATTGACATATATATCCAGCTGATATATATGCGCTGTAGACTCCGGAATGGTAGCAATAGCTATCGGCATAATAGCCAGAACCGCTTCCCAGGAAATCTTGGGCAGTGTAAAGGCAGGAACGGCCACAGGCCCGGCCGACCACAAAGAACCCATGGCCTCTGGATTGATAGTACGGAACAAATTCAGCGAATCGCCGCCGAAAGCATAGAGCAGACCAGCCACGGCACAGCCCACGGCCGCTCCCAGCAATAAAGGAAGCTGTCCCAAAAATCCCTTGAGGTAACGCGCAAACAGCACGGTAGAAAGCAGCGTAGCCAGCGAAACCACCCAGACCCAGTCGCTGCCGGCCGCTCCTGTTGCTGCTGTCTGAGGCGCTGCGTCAACAAGCGCATTGCCGGCCAGAGTAAGACCTATTATCATGGCCACAGGCCCGGTAATAGTAGGGGGCAGTATCTTTTCCACTGCATTCCTTCCCGCCAAGCGCACCAACAAACCGGCGGCTATAGAAACCAGACCAGACATTATTATGCCGAACTGCGCATAGGATATGGCCTCTCCCGGTATAACCGGCTGCAGATCCTTATTCGCAAAAAATTGTAATAGCTGTTCCTGCGCTTCAGGGCTAAGCTTATCAATTATGCTCTGAGTCGATAAGAGGCTGGAAACCGCAGTCAGATATGAAAAGCTGGAACCATAATAAAGGGGAATTTTTCTCCCGGTAATAAGGATAAAGCAGATGGTGGCCAGCCCGCTTGCAAAGATAGTGGTGGATACCTGAAAGCCGGTAACAAGCGCAACCGTAACCGTCGCGGGAAACATAACTATGACCTGCTGTATAGCATAGAGCAGAAGCTTCCCAAAAGGCGGCCGTTCGTCTGGCAAATAGCCTATAACCGTCTGTTTGCCTGTTCTCATGTGTTATTCCTCTCTTCCATATTAAATATTTGTTAAAAAACCTTTAACAAAAATAATATCACATAACAAATAAAAACACAAGCAAAATAGATTTTTTGTCTGAATTTCTTAAAGACCTCCCCTTAAAGAGGAAAAGAAACCGGCACATTAAAAACTCCATATTTTTGCGCAGTGAAAATTTACGGCGCCCTTAGGGCGCCCTTCCTGACGGAAGGCGCCACAGCGATATCCGTTCCTTGTCCGAATGGGTGTGCCTGCGGTATGCCATCCCTCTGTGAGCAATGATACATGCCTATGGCATATTAAGAAAGGGATATTACATCATATTTTCACGGAGTGGAAATATATAATACGGCCGAGGCTGCATATAATATCTCACCGGAGATATATTATAATTTGCGTGCCGTCAAAAGCTGTTCTTTATCAGGCGTTCGGACTAATTTTATTATGGAACTTAGACTCCCGAAAGGGTCAATTTCTGTTTATAAAAAACGGAGACGGTTTCTTTACGAAACCTCTCCGGTTGCGGCTGCCGTTTATTATAACTATATTTACCCTAAATTGACAAGGGGATACACGCCTCCAGCGGTCTGATTTCGGCATTTTCTGCGTCATCGTCAATGGGTGTACGTTCCAACACGGAGCGAAAAGCAACACAGCAGGACACCGAAACAGCCCTGTCCTGACCGTATATGCCCTTGTCAATTTAGGGTAGAATAATCCGGGCGGCAATAAGCTTATTTTATAAATTTTTTGCCGCTTTCCCATGCCTGGCCAATCTTTTCCCCTATTGCATAATAACCGCTGTTAAACTGGTCAAATATAAACGCATTCAATTTAACCGCGTCAACATTTCCCTTTTCATCCAGCACGCTTTCCTCCGCCAAAACATTTACAATTTCGCCCAGCACTCTAAATCCCCCTTTATCATGCTGGATTTCGGCCACTCGGCATTCCAGCGTCAGAGGAAATTCCTCTACAACCGGAGCGTCCACTATTTCGCTGCGCACGGCGTGCAGTCCGCTTTTCTCAAATTTATCCATGACTTTATTGCCCGAAACCATTCCAAAGTAATCTGCTTCAGCTAAATGCTCCCGGTCTGCGACACTGATGGTAAAAGCGCCTCTGGCCTTTATATTTTTAGCCGTTTTATGGCTTTCGGTTATATTGAGCGCAACCATGTTATTAGCGCATATACCGCCCCACGCCATATTCATAACGTCTACATTTCCTTCTTCCCCATATGTAGCAATCAACAAAACAGGCATGGGAAACAGATAAGGTTTAACTCCGAGAGATTTTTTCATATCAGCACCTCCAAATTTATAATTCCTATTTACCCTCAGTTTACAAGGAACTATACGATTCAAAACGGGATAATTTCTTTATTTTCCGCGTTATCCTAAATGGGCGTACTCCCCGGTACGCCTCCTTCGTCTGCCTTGGAAATGAAGAAATTCTCTACGTTTGAGCTCTCAGAATCATAAGGCATAAAATTTGTGTCGGGTAAAGCGCGCTTTTAAAAGACATGTACCTGGCATGTACCTGGCATGTACCTGGCGTACATGGAACGAAAGCAACGCAGCAGAACGCATATTTTATGCCTTCTGACCGTCTTCCTTGCAAACTGAAGGTATATTAATTATAAATACCCATGGAAAATAAAGCAAGCAATTTAAAACGGCACGGCCTAAGCTGCTAAAACAAAAGCCACTGCTTAAATACTAATTACCCCCGCAAAAAAATTAAAAGTTATACTATAATCCCAGCAGCCAGCCAAACAGCAGCAGCAAGGCCAGCATACCTGCATTAAATACCGTGAACCAAAGAAAATATTTTCTGCGCTTTTCCGGATATTCCTTTATCAGCAGCTTATAAGAAATCAAACTGGCCATAGAAGCAATCATAGTACCCAGGCCGCCGATATTGCACCCGACTATCAATTCTTCCCATTGATTTGTAAAGCCGGATAACAGCAGGGCCGCGGGCACATTGCTTATAATCTGGCTGGTCAGCACGGCCATCAGCCGGACATGGCCTTCCAGCAATGAAGCTATGATATTCCTAAAGGCCTCTATGTGCTCCAGATTGCCTATGAAAATAAAAAACGCTATAAATGTTCCTAAAAGTGAGTAATCCACTGCCGCAAGCAAGCGCCTGTCAGTGAATATGAGAAAAACCGCCGTCACTGCCGCAATAGCAACGGGAGGAATTATATTAAATATCCCCAAAAGGCAAATAATAAAGCCCAGCACGCAAAAAAGCAAATATCGGGGGCTTCCCAAAGTCGCAGCAGCTGATATTTCAGGGATTGAAGCATTCTTGCCAGCCGCCGCAGCTACAGCCAGGCATCCGCCTGAAAGCAGTACATAGGGCAGCATTAACAGGCAGAACTCCCCCATCCCCATTCCCGACCGGGCATATAAATATAAATTCTGCGGATTGCCCATAGGCGTAAGCATACTGCCCAGATTGGCCGCGACAGTCTGAAGCACCACCAGCCGCACCGTCCATTTTTGCATATGTGCCATACGCAGCACTGTAAGCCCAAAGGGCACAAAGGTTATCAATGAAATATCATTTGTAATTATCATGCTGAAAACAAACGGCAAAAACACCAGCACAAGCATTACGCCTCTGGAAGTAGCGGTTTTATTAAGCAAACCGCTTCCCAAATATTCAAACAGCCCCGCCTTCTGGAACCCCTTCATAACCGCCATTAAGCTAAACAGCAGCGCCAGCGTATCCCAGTCGATATATGAAAAATACGCAAGACTGGGCGGAACAAAAAAGCATGAAAGGACAGCCAGCATAACGGCTATACATAATACAGCTTCTCTGCGCAGAAATCCTAAGCAAAGTTTAAAAATCCTACTCATAATATAAGACCCCGCCTATAGCACAGCCGCAGTCACCGCTCCTAAATATATTGAACCACACAAAGCTGTTCGGTAAGCAAAAAATAATCATCGCATAGGAATAATACGGCCTTCAGAAACTAAATTTGCCTCCCTGCCGTTTTGTTTGCACTGAATACACACCCTGTATGTACGTTCCAGACGCCACTAAGAAGATAAATAAGCACCTTTATCGGCCCCGGCCCAAGAGCGTAGAAATCAACCTGTTTTAAGGCAGATAAAAAAAGCGTACCATTCAACAGCTGAGTATAACATAGAGAGCAGTCAATTTTTCCGGCTTAGGCACATATCTCCTGTCACACTGACGATAAAAAAGGCAGATTTCATAGAAAACTGCCTTTAAATATATGGTTGCGGGGGAAGGATTTGAACCAACGACCTTCGGGTTATGAGCCCGACGAGCTACCAGACTGCTCCACCCCGCGATATATGCTCTCTCTGGAAAGCTTTTTTATTATATATCCCTAATAATAAAAAGTCAAGTACTTTTTTATTATTTCCGGCTAGATAAAAACAATACTTAAAAAGCTCTTCAAAAGCGCTTGTCTTGCAGCAGCAAGAGGCGTAAAGCTCCAAAGCGATGAATCAGCTTAAAAGAGCAGCCTCTTTATCAGATAAAGCAATAACCTTTATGCACTCATGCAAAAGAAGATATGATTTAAAATATTATTTAAAATTATTATTGACATATTAGATATATTGTGAGATAATAATAACGTTAGACAAAAACTGTCTGCAAATAAGGAGGTTGAAACTATGAATCAGAAAAATCTTGCTCTTTGGCTCAAATTGGTCATTATAGGCATGGCAATATGCGGCTTGGGCGTTTATTTTTATTTGCTGCCGGTGCTGGGAGACAGCTTAAGCAAGGCTTACCCTGAATTTGCCAATCGGTATTATCCCTGGCTGATATTCCTCTGGGTAACCGCCCTGCCCTGCTACGCGGCCCTTTACTTCTGCTGGAGAACCGCTGTTCAAATAGGCCGTGATAACGCTTTTTCTGAAATAAACGCCAAAAACCTTAAAATAATTTCCCAGCTTGCTCAAGCGGACGTTTGCCTGTTTTTTATAGGCAACGCTGTAATGTTCGCGCTTAATATGAGCCACCCAGGAATATTGATAGCTTCCCTGCTGATTGATTTTGCCGGCATAGCCATAGCGGTCGCGGCCAATGCCCTTTCCTGCCTTATACAAAATGCCGCCAATATAAAGTCGGAAAACGCAGAAATTATTTAGAGGTAATAAACGATGATTATAATAAATATAGACGTAATGCTGGCTAAACGAAAAATGAGCGTAACACAGCTTTCTGAAAAAGTCGGGCTGTCGTTAGTTAATATTTCTATTTTGAAAAACGGACGGGCCAAGGGCCTCAGATTTTCCACTCTTAATAAAATCTGCGAGGTGCTGGATTGTCAGCCTGGCGATTTGATGGAATATAAAAAGGATGAAGAGCCGGATTCTGAATAAAAACATCCGGGCTGCATCTGCCTGGGGAATCTCCTGTTCATTCCGGCACACCCTGCGCTGTAGTGGATAGATGCCCATCCGTGAAAAAGTACAGGGCGGAGTCCTTGCTTGCGGTTGTCAATTTCGGGATGAGATCCTGCAAAAAGGAGCTGCACGCTTCATGATGGGATAATTCCTTCATTTTCTGCGTGATACCCCAATCGGCATACATCTAGTACGACTTCATCATTTGCCTTGCAAATGAATACCCTAAATTGACAAGGGCATATACGGTCAGAACAGGGCTGTTTGAGTGTCCTGCTGTGTTGCTTTTCGCTCCGTGTACGCCCGGTACACGTCGTTCAAGCGCCTTGCAGGGCAGGGAAGCGGCCGCTGTCTGACTCTTCGGCCTCCAGCAGGTTTGATTCCGGCATTTTCAAGGAAGCGGAATGAGGCATACTGAACGTACACCCATTGACGATGACGCTGAAAATGCCGGAATCAGACCGCTGGAGGCGTGTATCCCCTTGTCAATTTAGGGTAAGGTTTTTAGAACATATTATAGCTGTTTTAGCATGCGTTATAAGCTTGCGAGATTTTACAGCCAAGAATTAGTTAATGTAGTTTTAGAATGCTGCTGCAAGTATTTGTTTATTTGCAAGTCGGTTAAAAACATTTGAAATATACGCAGTCTCAGTTGTAGTAAGCTTTTATAAAAGTTTTGCAGCAGGGGATATTTAAATATTATTGTGGAATGTTTTAGCCGAAACCTGGGCATTTCCTTATGCTTTGCTTCAGCATGGAGATAGTATATATACTGCTTATTAATAATATCATTTTCAACAAAATTAGTCAAGGGTCAAACAAAAACAGATTTCAGCAGAGCTTCTTAAGAAGGAAAAAAGACCGAAGTTTCTGTCTGCTGCTTAAAAATAAAGGATTTTTGGGACAAACGCTTAATTATATATTAGTTTCTAATATTAACCTTATATGTATATGACAGCGGGCGCGGCCATATCTTAATATTTATCCAAGAAAAGATAACGGCTGTTAAAAAGTTTAAAGAGCAAAGGAGGATTAATGTGCGAGCGGATATAGAAAACTTTGAAATGGAGTATTTAAGCCCGTATGCGGCTAAGAGCGCCCTCTCTAAGGGACGTCTAATCCCTATGGAAAAATGTGACTTAAGAAGCGAATTTCAGCGGGACAGGGATCGGATTCTTCACAGCAAGACTTTTCGGAGGCTAAAGCATAAAACTCAGGTTTTTCTTTCGCCTACGGGCGACCACTACCGCACACGCCTCACTCATACTCTGGAGGTCAGCCAGGTAGCGCGTACTATAGCGCGGGCGCTTAGGCTGAATGAGGATCTTGTCGAGGCTATTTCGCTTGGACATGATTTAGGGCATACTCCCTTTGGGCATGCCGGCGAGCGTACACTTAATTCCCTTATGCAAGCAGGCTTTGAGCATAATAAGCAGAGCCTGAGAGTGGTGGATGTATTGGAAAGGCTGAATCTCACATATGAAGTGCGGGACGGCATCCTCTGCCATACGGGCAGCAGGCAGGCGGAAACATTGGAAGGGCAGATAGTGAGGTATGCTGACAGGATAGCTTATATAAACCATGATATAGACGATGCAATTCGTGCCGGCATACTTTCGGAGGGGGATATTCCTAAGCATATTTCAGAGGTGCTGGGAGATACTCACGGCAAGCGGATTGATTCTTTGGTGCGCGCCGTTATTTCAGGCAGCGGGGACGGAGAGATAAAAATGCCTCCTGCGATCCAGACGATAATGGATGAATTAAGGCAATTTATGTTTGATAATATATATAACAGTCATAGTTTAGCAAAAAAGGAGGAGAAGAAGGCAGAACGGATAGTGGAAATGCTGTTTGGATATTATATAAAGCATACTGACGAAATACCTCATTATACTGCGGAAGAGGGAGAACAGGCCGTCGGGGATTATATTGCGGGCATGACGGACGTTTATGCAGTAAATGAGTTTAAACGGATTTTCCTGCCTGACGCATGGAACAAATATTGATTCAGTAAATATTTTTGCAGGAAAAACCGTCTGCTTGTCGAATGTTAGCTAAGTGAATTTTTATACGAGTGAGTGAGATAGTTAACGGATGCCCTTTTTTTCGCAGGATTTTCTTGAGAGCCTTTCGGATAAGGCGGATATAGTGGATGTTGTCTCGGATTATGTCACCCTGAAAAATTCGGGGCGCAGCTATGTGGGGCTTTGTCCCTTTCATAGAGAAAAGACTCCGTCCTTCCATGTGGATGCGGACAAGCAGCTTTATCATTGCTTTGGCTGTCAGGCCAGCGGGAACGTATATACGTTCGTAATGAAAATAGAAAACCTGGATTTTGTAGAAGCGGTAAAATTCCTGGCTAACCGCGTAAATATGCCTCTTCCTGAAGAAGGGGCGGCCAAGGGGGTAAGCAGGGAGAAAAAGGCCCGGCTTTTAGAGGCCAATAGGCAGGCCGCCAGGTTTTATCATGAACTTTTATATCTTCCCGAAGGGGCGGAGGCGCTTAATTATCTGCGCGGCCGCGGCCTGACGGATAATATAATCCGGCGTTTCGGCTTAGGCTATTCGCCTAATGCCCGGAATGAACTGTACAAGCATCTGGCAAATAAGGACTTTGCTTCTTCCGAGCTTATAGAAAGCGGTTTATGCGTTATGGGGGACGCCGGCCCGCGGGATTTTTTCCGCAACAGGGTAATGTTTCCCATAATTAACACCTACGGCGAGGTTATAGCCTTCGGCGGGCGGGTTATGGATAAAACCGAACCCAAATATCTTAATACTGGGGATACTCCGGTATTTAACAAGCGTAAGAATCTTTATTCGCTGAATCTGCTTAAAAAGAGTAAGGCAAAAAAAGCAATAATAACTGAAGGCTATATGGATGTTATAGCGCTTAATGCCAACGGCTATGATTATGCCGTAGCTTCGCTGGGAACTGCCCTGACCAGAGACCAGATAAAATTGGTGAGCAGGTATGCGCCCGAAATCTATGTTTCCTACGACGGGGACAAGGCGGGAGTCAGCGCTACGCACAGAGCCATAGAGCTTGCGCGCGCTGAGAAGCTGAAGGTCAGGGTCATTGCGCTTGAGGGTGGAAAGGACCCGGACGAATATATGCGCGAATTGGGTCCTCAGGCCTATGCAGACAGTATGTCCTCTGCTAAATGGGGAATAGATTATCTATTGGATGAAGCACTGGCCCATTTAGACAGCGATGAGGCCAAAGCCAAAGCGGCCTTTGAGGGCAGCAAAATTGTGGCGCAGTATGCTTTTGACAGCATAGAAACCGAAATGTATCTAAAGCGCATAAGTCAGAAGACAGGTTTTAGCATAGAGGCGCTTTATAAGAATATAGGGGGCAGACAGAGCGAAGCTGCGCTTAACCTTGCTGGGGCTATAAGTGCCCGTCCGGCTTTTTCAGACAACACATCCAAGCGCCAGGCGACTGATATTCAGCTCCAGGCTGAAAGAGCGGTACTGAGACTGCTGACTCAATATCCGTCCTATATAGAAAGCGCCGTTAAAAGCGGACTGGAGGAATTATTGAGTCTGCCTGAGCATAGGGAACTGCTGGAACTGCTTAAGTCGAGCAGGGAACGTTCTGCGCCTCTGAGCATAAAGGATATTTCGCTGCACTTTGCTTCGGATGCAGTCAAGAGCGAAATAATATCGGCCGTGTACGTTGACAATACTCAATTTGTACAGCCGGCACAATATTTAAGCGACGCTGTTAAAAGGCTTAAAAAATCCAGGCTGGAGCATGAGCGGCGCAGACTTAAGGAACAGCTTACGCAGTATGCCTCTTCCTCTCTTTATTTGGAGGATGAGGAATTTAAAAAGCTGCTGAAGGATATAGAAGAACTGGACAGAAAGATTTCTGCCTTGAGGTCTGATTGAATATGGAGGGGATTTAATGGCTGAAAATACTGAAATAATGGACAAGCTTAAAGACAATGGACTGTCCGAAGAGGTAAATAAGCGTATTGCGGACGTTTATAATAAGGTGCATCAGGGTACTCTTAAAAATACGCTTACTTATTCCGAGGTTATAGATTTGTTTGAAGGCATAGATTATGATTTGGAAATTTCCGAACGCATCTATGATGAGCTGGAGAAGCTGGGAATTAAGGTAACAAGCGACGATATAGCTGAACTGGATAATATAATGGATGTTTTGGAAACTCAGCCTGAGGTAATTCCTAATCTTCCTGATTCGGTCAGCATAGACGACCCAGTGCGCATGTATCTTAAAGAGATGGGAAAAATCTCCCTGCTTACGGCTGATGAGGAAGTAGAAATAGCCACGCGCATTGCAAATGGGGATGAATCGGCGCGGGAAAAATTGGCTGAGGCTAATTTAAGGCTGGTTGTAAGTATTGCTAAACGGTATGTGGGCCGCGGCATGCTCTTTTTGGACCTGATTCAGGAGGGGAACCTGGGCTTGATTAAAGCCGTGGAAAAATTTGATTACACTAAGGGCTATAAATTTTCCACTTACGCCACCTGGTGGATCAGGCAGGCAATAACCAGAGCTATTGCGGACCAGGCGCGTACTATACGCATTCCGGTGCATATGGTGGAGACAATTAATAAGCTTTCCCGCGTAAAGCGCCAGCTGCTCCAGGAATTGGGCCGTGACCCGCAGCCTGATGAGATTGCCGCGGAAATGGGAGTTTCGCCCGAAAAGGTGCGGGAGATTATGAAGATTGCACAAGACCCCGTTTCATTGGAAACCCCTATAGGCGAAGAGGAGGACAGCCATCTGGGAGATTTTATTCCGGATGACGATGTTCCCGCTCCGGCGGAGGCTGCAACGGCGACTCTTTTAAAGGAACAGCTTATGGATGTGCTCAACACCCTTACTCCCCGTGAGGAAAAGGTGCTGCGCCTGCGTTTCGGTATTGACGACGGCCATCAGAGGACTTTGGAAGAGGTAGGCAAGGAATTTAATGTTACACGCGAGCGCATAAGACAGATTGAAGCTAAGGCTTTGCGTAAATTACGGCATCCGAGCCGCAGCCGCAAGCTGAGGGATTTTCTGGAATGATAACTGCGCGGCTTTATTAACAGCCGCGTTTTTTTATGGGAGGATTATCGTTGCTCAGGCTTACCGAGAGACAGAAAAAAATAGCGGGCATGCTGGATAAGATGGAATGTGTCGCTGATATTGGCTGCGATCACGGACGGCTGGGAGCGTATTTAATTCAGAGCGGTCTGGCTCAAAGGGTCATAGCTGCCGATATAAGCGAGGATTCGCTGAATAAGGCCAGAAATTTGGCGCGCAGGCTCCATATTGAGGGCAAAATGCAGTTCAGGCTGGGAGACGGCCTTGGGGTCTTAGACGGCAGCGAAGCCCAGGCGGCGGTTATATCGGGTCTCAGCGGGATGACCATAACCGGCATAATACAGCGGGGCGGAGCGGCCGGACGGATATATGTTCTCCAGCCCATGAGCGAGGCCTTTAAATTAAGAAGAGCGCTGCTGGATATGGGCTATGAAATATTGGATGAGGGTGTAGCGGCTGAATACAACGGCAGGCAGAGGTTTTACGAAATAATAAAATGCCGCTGGGACGGGATTAAACGCGGCGGGGAGGAAAAATATTTATACATACCGCAGGCGCCGCTGGTCAGACGGGACGGCGAGATGAAGGGGTTTTTAAAGCACAGGCTTTTGGTTTGCGAAAAAGCGCTGTCAGG
>OJMH01002078.1_pt1 | contig 17775 bp, 23 predicted proteins | sample 1597111 | NCBI WGS metagenome assembly OJMH01 (sample SAMEA2452115, study PRJEB22498) | human gut metagenome | reverse complement strand
AAGCATTTACCGCCCGAGCTTATAAAGATGATAATAAAAATCAAGGGCGCCGATAAAACTTTGCTTTGTACTGATAGTTTGGCGATAGCGGGAACGGATATAAAAGAAGGTGTGATGAGCGGCACTGAATTTATCGTAGAGGACGGCGTTTGCAAGCTGAAAGACCGTTCGGCATTTGCTGGTAGTATCGCCACCGCTGACCGTCTTGTGCGAGTGATGACCAAAGAATGTGGTTATGATATAGTAACCGCGGTAAAAATGATTACTGAAACGCCTGCGAATATATCAAAAATAAATGCGGGCAGTATTGAAAAAGGCAAAAGAGCCGATATTATCGTATTTGACGACGATATAAACGTCGAAGCAACTTTTGTTGTCGGACAAAAAATTGATTCAATACAAATTCAGGAGATAAAAAAATGGAAAAATTAAATCTTGCAATAATAGGACAAGGAAGAAGCGGTCGCGATATACATGGCTCGTTTTATCGTTCGGAGCGAAACTTGTATTACAAGGTAAAATATGTAATAGATTTCGACGAGGGCCGTCGAAAAAAAGCTGAGATATTATTTCTGGGTTGCGAAACTTTTTCCGATTATAAGGAATTATTTGATAAAAAAGACGTGGATCTTGTTGTAAATGCTTCTTATTCGGAAATGCACTTTGCCATTACAAAAGATTTGTTAATGCACGGAAAACACGTTTTGACCGAAAAGCCGTTTGCCCGCAATCAATTTGAGTGCGAAGAACTTATAAAAACAGCCTGTGATAACAACGTAAAACTAATAGTGTTTCACAATACTCAACCCGCGCCTTTCTATGTTCACGCGCTCGACGTTATAAAAAGCGGAATATTGGGAGACGTCAAACAAATAAGTATAAGATATAACGGGTTTTCTCGCAGATGGGATTGGCAAACGTTGCAAAAGAAGATGGGAGGCAGTGCATATAACACAGGTCCTCATCCTATCGCTATGGGGCTGGGCTTTTTAGATTTCGACGAAAACTTTAAAGTGGTTTATTCAAAATTAGACACTGCGCTCACAAGCGGAGACGCAGAGGACTACGTTAAAATATTGCTTACAGCTCCCCAAAAACCGCTTGTCGATATCGAAATAAATTCTACCGACGCATTCAGCAATTATACAATCAAAATTCAAGGCTCACGCGGCACGTTCAAAAACACGCCGGAAAGTTACACGATGAAATACTATAAAGACAGCGAAAACGAAAGTCATGCCGTCGTCGATACTTTTTTGGAAGATGAAAACGGAAATCCGATTTATTGCAGAGAAAAACTTAATGTTCACGAAGAAAGCGGAAATTATCAAGGGACGGCATTTGACGTCGGTACTGCGGCTATTTATGAAAACGCTTATTTTGCTATAACCGAAAACGCCGAACTCGCAATGCCTTTAGAGCATGCGGCTATGGTTATAAATGTAATCGAAACGGTTCATGCCGAGAATCCGCTTCCCCTCGAATTTCTATAATCGAATTACATAGCCTTATTGCGGTAAATAAAATATGTTTTCGATTTAAACTTATTAATAGCATGAGTAAAAAGCGCGACTAAGTCGTTTTTTGTTGACATAGCGAAAAATATTGTATAACATTAAACGCGTAGCAGATTTAAAGCAAGTCGCGATGAGTACGCATACGAAAGATTTTTGATAAACGGTAAATATTTATGGGTGAAAATTACGGAAAATTCAGCAAAAAACCGGGCGGTTACAGAATAGAAAAGTTACCCGAAGCGGGCAATTATGAGTACATCTATAAAAACGATGAAACATTAGTTAAAGTCGACCAGTACGGAATAATAACGGCGCAGATAAATCCGCCTGTAGGCGAAGCTGTTTTCAAACGTGAAGAACGTGAAGTCGGCTCGCCGGTTAAAGCTTATTTTTCGGACGGAGAAAGCGTATTCAACAATTTTGACGCGCTCCGCGCTGATAAGTTGACGATTGACTTTTTGCCCGAAAAATCGATCTATAGGCTGACTTTTGGTAAAACCGAAGTGGTAACCGAACTATTCGTAACCGAAAAAAATAAACGGTTTGTAATGAATGTTACGGTTAAAAACCTCGGAGAACAAGTAAAAGAATATTCAATTTTAAAGTGTGCTTTTCCGTACCTTAATGAACTTTTAATGGCTCCGTGGGATAAGCCGGAATGGTACACGAGAACGGAATATTTAAAAGATAAAAATGCATTTTTAACCACGAAATACAGCGTTGCAGGCAAAAAGGAAGAAAGAAGATATCTGACGATTGTTTCAAACGATGAAATTAATAACAGAGAATTGAGTCTTGAACGTCTTACTGCCTTAACCAAAAATTTCAGCGTTATACCGGATAAAGTCGGCGGAGTAACAGAAGATACGCTTTATGCGTTTAAACAATGCGTTTCAACTCTTGCAACGGTCAATCTTAAAGGTGGCGAAAGTTATTCGTTCACGCAGGTATTTGCCGTAACCGATGATGAAAAAAAAATAGTAGAAAATATAGAAAACTCTGTAAAATACTTCGATTCAACGGTTCAAAAAGCCGAAGAAGAAAAGCTGGCTGAAAAACACGCTGAATTATTCTCGGTGAGAACGGTTAAGACGGGCGATCCCGATTTTGATAGTTTCGTAAACGGATTTTTGCCGCTCGAAATGTACTGGGTGTCTTCGCTCGATCGCGGCTGGCCTACGGGAATGCGCGGCGTAAGAGACGCGGCGAACGATTTTGAGGGCATGCTTTGTTATGATAAACAAATGTGCAAAGGCGTAATCGAAAATATCTTCTCTAAGCAGCGTGGCGATGGTTGGTATCCTCGTCAGGTTCCGTTCGGCACCGGCACGAAATTCGATTTAAGAGAGTTTGTAGATTCGGCATGTTTCTTTACCGAATACGTTTACGACTATCTTGCATACACGGGCGATTATTCCATTTTAGAAAACAAGTATGGTTATTACGATTGCGAAACGCAGGAAAGCGGCTTAACGCACCTTAAAAAAGGTATGGACTATCTTTTATCGGATGACGCTTTGGGTGTGCATGGGCTTGTAAAAATGCGCGGCGGCGATTGGCTCGACTGTCTGAGCGGAGCAGGCAAAAAGGGCAGAGGCGAAAGCGTAATGGTGTCTTGCCAACTCGTAATGTGTCTTAAATATTTGGTTGAAATATTAAATAAAGTCGGACAGGTAAACGAAGTAGAAAAATACGAAAAGGCTGGCTATAGGTTGAAAAACGCCATAAACAAAGCCGCATTTAACGGTAGATTTTATAATGCCGTATATACCGATAACGATACATGGCTGTTCTCCGAAAAAGATGAGGACGGCGAAGAAAGGGTATATGTTCCGACTAATGCTTATGCGGTTATAAGCGGAGTGGCAAGCGGTAAAGAAAACGAAATCTTTAATGAAATCGCAAAGTTGAAAACTTCTGACGGATACAAGCTTTTCTCAAAGCCGCTCGGCGGAAAGTTCATAGACGGAATAGGAAAAATGGGCACGGGCGACTTTCAGCCGTACTTTGCCGAAAACGGAAGCGTATACAATCACGGCTCGCAGTGCTTTTTAATAAGAGCGCTTGCAAAGGCGGGAAGATATGAAGAAATATCCGACGTATTAGGTTATGCTTTACCGCTCTATGCAGATAAACACTCGCCTGAAAAAACTTGTTCCGCACCGTATGCAATTACAAACTGTTATCATCTGGTACCATCGTTTTACGGCAGATCGGGTTTTTCGTTTTTAACGGGTAGCGTGGCAATGATAGAGCGTGCAGTCTATTCGTGGGTTTTCGGTCTTAACTTTGCGTTGAATAATATCGTCATAACCCCATGCGTGCCGAAAGAATACGCGAATGCGGAAATAACCACGCCGTTTAACGGTCACAATTTAACGATAAAATACGTCGGTTACGGCGCGCAGATCGAAATTGCCGAAATCAGCGGCAAGTCGTTCGATGTATCCGCCGAAGGACGTTCGGTGTTGATTGATAAAGCATTGATTACCGATGATTTGACTATCATCATAAAACTCAAATGAATAAAATATTATAGAAATAATGTAAAAGCCGATTAAAATCAACTATGCGGAATATGCCTATGTGGAATATATAAGGATGATTATTTTTGAATGGTAGAGTTACACAACAGCAACAACGAAAGGCAATGAAATATGGGAACATTGATATATCTACAATTTCTTCCTAATGTCGATAAGCAATTTAATGTGTAATTTTGCTTGATAAATCTGATTTCATTTGGTATCATAGCAAGCGAAAAATAGAGTGTCGTTTGGCGTTAAATTTTTTGAAAACGGCTATGAAAATTGGTATTGTTTTTGGTATTATTTTAGTTTGAAAATTATTTTGAAATATAAAATTTACCGAAAAACCGAAAGAAATTAGCAGTTTTAGACGAAATATATTACTCAAAACGCCCTAAAATGCGCAATAATTGCCTATTTTAATAGAATTTTGAGAATTTTTCAAAACTCCTAAGGGGCCGTTGTGGGTTCGATTCCCGCCGGGAGTACCAAAAAACCGCTTGATTGAAAATAAAATCAAGCGGTTTTTCTATGTCTTTTTACATTTCAAAATCTCTTTTCTTTGCCCGTTTCATCTCCAAGAAATCGAGATATTCTTCGTACTCTTCCAAAGTTTCAAAGCCGAGCCTTTGCATTTCGGCTTTTATGTGTCTGAATTCAGCCACAGCGTCGGTTTCGTCCGTGTCAGATACAGTTTCTTGATCAGATGATTTAAGGGTTCCTGCGGGCTTTTCATCGGCTGAAAAGATACTGCCAAGTTTGTCTGCCGCCATCTTGTCCGTGCTGCGCAGCGCATAGGCGTAAATATCGCTGGTTGTGCTTGCGCGAGCGTGTCCCGCCCTCGCTGCAACGGTTACAATGGGAACGCCTGCGGCGATCTGCAAAGTGATGTTCGTATGGCGCAAACTGTGCAGGGAATAATGGTCGATATTCGCTTCCCGCAGCATTTTATTCAGCCACCCCGTGAATGTGCTTGGATAAAGCCTCTTTCCGTTCTCCTGCGTGAAAAGGTAATCATTTTCTTCCGTATAATCACCGAGTTCCGCGCGACGTTTTGTTTGCCATTCTTTGTACTCTTTCAGCGTTTCAAGCAAGACTTCGGGAATTGCAAGAGTCCGTTTGGCCATTTCCGTTTTAGGTTCTTTTTCTATCATTCCAAATCCCGTTACGGTCGTTACCGAACGGCTTACAGTAATCTCTCCCTTGTCAAAATCAATATCTTTCCATTCAAGTCCCGCCACTTCGCCGCGGCGAAAGCCTGCAAGCAGAAACAAAAGCATTGCAGATTTATAGCGAATATCGGGGTAGTCCAAAATAAATTTGTAAAAGCGTTTGGCATCCTCGTCGGACATACATTCGATTTTATGAGGCGGGCGTTTCGGAAAATTGATATAATCTGCCGACGCATAGTTATCCGTAATCAAACGGTTTTTCTTTGCGAGAGATAGGACGGCACGAATGATACGCTTGAATTTATGTATCGTTTCGTAGGCGTAAGGTTCTTCTGTTATTTTCTCGTCAAAGAGTTCATGGAAAGGAATACCCGTGCGTTCGGCAAAGTCGCTGCTCCAATTTTTACTGACGGCTTTTCCCGCGAAAGCATTTGCCAATGTACAACTTTGTATATTTACCTCATACCGCAGTTTCATATAGTTTAAGCCGTGTTCCTCTAATACAGAACGGAATTCGGGTTTCGGAAAAACCTTTAAAATTTTCTTTTTCATGGCGTCGAGTTTGTCGTAAAAATTCTGAATGATAGCAGGAGTAAGTTCTCTCAATTTATATCCGCCGATATACTCATTCGCAAGAGAAATACTGTCGCGCGCTTTTACATAATAGCTCAAAGAACAATCGCGTTTGATTTTTTCCAACCATTGTGCCGCGAATTCCCTGAATGTAATATTCGGTGTATCGACGGTCGCCGTGGCTCCGTTCATGGTTGCTTTGATTTTGCGTTCAAATTCTTCCGCAAAAGTCTGGACGGCGCGTTCTTCTTGCTTTGCGGTCATCTTCCCGTCGGGACGCCATGTCGTTGTTTCGAGTATTGTTTTCCCGCTGCCTTTATCTTTGAATTTGACCTGTACGGTATAAGCGTTCCCGCCGTTCTTTAATTGTCGTTTTCTTATTGTCGCCATATCAACAAGCCTCGTCAATGTCCAAGTTCAGATAGGCAAGCAACTCATCGTAGTTGATAAGAATTTTCTTTCCTGCACGGATAGACTTGATACAGCCGCTGTCGCATAGCTTGCGGATAAAATGATAGGTAACGGCCGTTTGGCTATCCGCTAGTTTCAAAAGTACAATCGCTTCTCTGATGGTACGAATTCTTGTTTTCCTTATCGGTGTATTCTGCATTCACATCTCCTTAAAATTTTAGAAAGAAAGGCAAGCGAATTTACACCCCACTTGCCCAAAGAAATCGGGTATCCCGATTGTCTTAGAATGTAAGTGAGACTCAAACTGAGTCTCACTTCTTATCCTGTTCCACAAAATAGGTCTTTTTGCTTCATTTTCGTTCGGTTTGACTTCACCCCTCAACAAATCAAAATTATCCGTCATCCGATTTATGAGATTGCCGCTTGCGGCTGCCCGTATAGACGATAATATTTCCGTTTTGTCGGTGCAGCGAATTATAACTCGGCTTTCGCTTGATCTGTCCGAATACTTCCAAAGCGGAGAGGTCGTCCTGTATCGTCCGTTCGCTCACGCCGAACTCTCTCGCCATGACCGCCACAGTAAACCGCCTCCCGCTGCGCCTGCGGATAAACCGCAAAAGTGCATCCCGCCGTTCGTCTTTTTTGCTCATATTTACCTCCTATGACAATATTTCGGGACATACAAAAAATCAGCCCGACAACGGACTGACTTTTCATACTCTATTCAGTTTTGAGAAAAGTCCCCTCATAATATAGCCATAAGGGGCGCAAAAAATCGTACCCCCTATAAAACAGAGCCGAAAATTGCTTCCAACAGTTTAACTTCTTTCTCGTTTGCTAATCTGTATTTCTGTAAATTTACTTCCGCTTTTTTAATAAGTTTACGGACTGCGCCTTCGGTTACGTTCAAATATCTTGCAATCTCTGTTTTCTGAATATGCAAATATTTATGCCGAAAGTACGCATCTGCTTGCCGAAAGGTAAGCAATGAAAAGATTTCCATTTTCTTATCGCCCAAAACTCGTCTGCAGAATTGTTCTTCTCTCCATTCCGATTTTTCTTGTTCTTCCTTATCGAGAACATCTAAAAAGTCTGTATCGTCAGCAGAGAAGTCAAAGCCGTTTTCCATAAGTAAATTTAAGGAAACATGCCGACGTGTTTCTTTGCGTTCTACTTTCTTTTCATACTTTTCCAACTGCGCGAACGCCGCAGCAACTTCGTCGGAAACCTCGATTTCTTCCGAATGCCCGTCGGCAAATTTGTATGTAATGAGTGGCATATACTACTCCGATAAATTTATCGTTTTTACTTTTTTCGGGTGATCGGTCGGCGTGCAGTTCGTATTCGTTTCTGTAATCACGACACGGATAAGTTTACTACAACGGGGACACAATATATCCACATCCGAGCCGCTTTCACCTTTGCATAATTTGTACCCGCATATCGGGCAAGACGCGTACATTTTCATTTCAAATATCCTCATTTAGTTTTTAGCAGATTGCTTTATCTGCGAATGATAGAAGTAATTTATAATGATGGGTTTGCCTGTGGGGTTGCGCAGGAAAGGTTCTTCGTCGATTACATACATGAAATCGTTTGCGCAGGCGTAGTCCGCAACCTTTTGGTCTAATATCTTCCAATAGGTCGTATCGTTCTTATTATAGATTTCGCGGTACAGCGGCAAAAGAGGGGGATACTTTTCCTCAATATAGTTCATGACGTCTGCCTTGAAATTGCCGCGCAGATTCAGATTTTCCAGCCAGATATAGTCGCAGAAGTCCTTGATTTTTTCAACAATGTCAAATGCTTCGGTGATTTCAGGGAATATGGGCGATATAAAGCAGGTCGTTCGAATGCCTTCTTCGTGGCACTTTTTCATTGCCGCAATCCTGCGCTCTATGGAAACAGCGCTGTCCATATCGTTCTTGAAATTTTCGTCGAGTGTGTTTATCGACCAACTTATAAGGGGAGACGGGAAAGTCTTTATCAAATCGAGGTCGCGCAGCACAAGATCTGACTTGGTGGTGATAATAAGGTTTATTCTGCTGCCCTGCATCTGCTCTAAAAAGGCGTGCGTCCGGCGGAACGTTTCCTCCTGCGGATTATAAGCGTCCGTGACCGAGCCCACGATCATCGTCTGCCCGTCGTACCTCTGCGGGTTTTTGATCGGCTCCCAATGCTTGACGTCGAGAAAGGTTCCCCACGGCTCGTCATGCCCCGTAAAACGTTTCATGAAACAGGCATAGCAATACTTGCAGGCGTGCGTGCAGCCTACATAGGGATTTACCGAGTAACCGGCTATGGGCAGGTTCGATTTTGTGAGTACGGTTTTTACCCGTATATCGCGTATCTTTACTTCGTCCATATCAGCCTCCAAGATTGTTGAGGATGCGTTTCAGATAGCTTTCAAATTGTTCGATCTCCTCGTCCGAAAAGCCTTTGTAATAAATATCTTCGATCTCTTTTGTCACGCCATCGTATTCATCTTTGAGTGCGGCGGCTTTTTCAGTCAGGCATACAAGTGCGCTGCGCCTGTCGTTTGCGTTTTCTTCGATGCGGATAAGCCCCTGTTCCTGCATTCGTGCAAGCATGGCGGTGAGCGTAGTCTTGGCAAGGCCGCTCTTTTTAGAAATCTCCGTCGCCGTCATTTTCCCTCCCTGCCAGAGTACATACAAAATTTTTCCCTGCGCGCCGTTGAAAGCGTCGATATTTTTTTCTTGCAATATCTTATCGAACCTGCGCCCGCCGATCTGTTTTATTTTGGAAATCAAAAATCCGCCCTGTCTTTGCTTCATATCCCGAACTCCTTTGGAAATTCCTGTATCATCTCATCGGTCGGCACGACGCCTTCCAGAGCCGCTTTCATAAAGACGGGGACGCCCCGCGCCTTTGCCTGCATACATAAATTGTCCGCCCATTCCTTTTTTGTAGGAATCTTTCCCTTGCAGTTTCCCGTTTCCGTGCCGATGACCGTCCAACCGATGCCCGAAAAATCGACCTCTCCCACGCCGTCGGAGAGCGGCTCAAACGTGACATGATAATGCTTTGCTTTTACATTTCGCCTTAAAATTTCTATGCGCTTTCTTTCCGCTGCACAGGTGACGGTCACGCCGAACCAGAGATTATCAAGATCGGTCTGTATATTCAGCCGTTCGGGGCGCTTTGTCAGAAAAAGGTATTGATTGTGCGGCGTCTGCGCCGCCTTTTCAAATACTTTTTCCGTCCAGTCGAACTGCCAATATGCAAGGTCGCTCATGCCCGTGAGCAGAAAAACTTTCGGCTCCTTTGTATCGAATAAACGAAGTTTGTTTTCAAAAAACTGCGGTTTGAAAAAGTCGTCCGTGATGTGAAAGCGGCGGCAGTTGTTACGCGCGTAGCAATATCGACAACCAATCGGGCAGCCGATAACGATATTCAGATTTTTGATCTTATCTTTGATGGGAAATACCATAATTTATTTTTTCTGCGCGGCGGCAAATTCCCCGTAGCCCTTCCAGCCGAATACCGCATCGACGCTTTCGTCCGCATAAACATTCTTTACGTTGCAGATATGCAGAACATGGTCGTCCGCATCCACGGTCTCACAGACGCTTGCTACAATGGCAAGGCGGGTTGCTTCGGGAATTTCGATTTCCGTGCCGGCGAGTTTCTGCATGGCAATGCCGAATTTTTCAACCTTATCGGTAGCCCTTCCCGAAGAGGTACCGCAGGCGATGAGTGCGCCCGTAAGCGAAACGCCGGGAACCGCAATAACTACTTCTTTATTTTTTGCAAGAAGTTCCAAAGTGTAAGCGCCCTTGTTCAGTGAAAACACGACTTTCCCAGGGTTGGTGGAAGCATACGTCCAAAAAGCGAGAGTTGCCATGTTCGTTTTCCCGTCCGCCTTCTTGGAGCAGATAAAAGTCATGGGATTAGGGGAAGTGAAAACGGGTGCCTGTGCGATCTTGATTTCTTTCATAACAGTGTCTCCTGGAATTATTTATACTATATAGTACGAATACATAATACTATATGGAACTAATCCTGTCAACTCTATTTGCTCTTTTTTCTAAAATTTTACATCCTTACCTTACACCCGAATTACACCCAAACAGAATAGTATATTATAAAAGTTAGCAAGCACAACGCATAAAGCGTAAAAAAATAAGCGTTTATAGTGGACAAAATGCCTTAAAACGGCTATAATGCACACTATAACGCTTAATTCTTATTGCTCCAAAGGATCAGTTATTCTACGCGTGTGGCGGCAACGGCTGCCGCCCGCACGCCCGTGGCACAAAGGTATTCGGCCGACCGCTAATCGGCGACGAATCGGAAACGTACTATTGCCGCGAGGACATTCTCGGGGTGTTGAAATTAGAGCTGTTGCCGGACTGGGCGCAGGAAAAACTCGCTGAATGGACGAGCGCGAAGGAACAAGCCGAAGTTTCCAAAGACCTTGGCAGGGGAGAACAAATATGAAAATCAAAATTTATCAGATCGATACGGCTCGGGACAAAAACCGAGTCAAATTCATGGGATTAAAAGAACTATCCAAATACCGGGGCATGAGCGAGCTCGACGCGTCGCTGTATAATGAAGTGTTTTCGGGCGAAGTGGACTGCAAGGATTTGGAAGAGGTTTATGAAATGTTTAATCTCGAGCCGCATCCGCTGCATCGTGGTCATTCGTTTTCGATGTCGGACGTGGTATTGACGGACACGGGCGCGTTCTATTGCGACCGGGTAGGCTTTGAAAGGGTAGGGTTTGAGGAAAAGCTGGCTCAAAAGCCGGAGAACCTTTTGAAAGTGGTGTACGTAGAGCCGAACAAGCCGGCGTATGCAGCGGAGATCGAGGCTACGCTCAAAGCACAGCAGCGTGCGGTAAAGGGACGCATACAACTTGTAGATAACGGCGATGATACGGCGATTGTGTGTAACGAGGACGCGAAATTGCAGGGTATGAAAGGCAATCGCAGGCTCGGGAACGGCAACTCGGTCATTGCGGGGCCGTTTTTTGTCGTAGGGATGGGAGGAAAGGACATTAGGTCCTTGACGGACCGGGAAATACAGAAATATATAGACCGGTTTTCTATGCCGGAAGAAATAACGCAAGAGGAGGTGGAAGCGGATACGGGCTATACCTTTATCCCGTTGGATTAAATGGATCAAGATACCGAGAACGAACAGAAGCTGACCTGCATGAAGAAAAAGGTCTATATCTGCGCGCCGCTGGGCGGGCAGGTGAACGAGAATATACAAAACGCCATACGGTATACGGAATATGCCTTGAAAACAGGCGCGGCGCCGATCACGACGCATTTTTACGCGCTGTGTTTGAACGATCATACCCCTGCGGAACGGAAACTCGGTATGGACGCGGGACAGAGTTTGCTCTGGTTTTGCGACGAGATGTGGATATTCGGCGGTACGATCAGCGCGGGAATGAAAGAGGATATCCGGTTCTGCAAAAACCTGCGTATCCCGATGAGAACGATCGGGGAGAAAGAACTACAAAGAGTATTGGGAGGAGAACTACATGAACAAAAAAAAGAAATATTCGAAATGGCTGGCAGTCGCGGCGGTACTGCTGCTGACGACGCTGATCTGCTTAACGACGAGTACCACCTTAGCCTTAGCTGAAGGGGACGTGGCGGGCGCGGTGGAGGAGACCTGGCAGGCGGCGCGGGAACAGATCAAACAGGTCGTGAATAACGTGATTTTCCCGATCGTGGATACGATTTTGGCGATTTTATTTTTCGTGAAAGTGGGTACGGCATATTTTGAATTTCGAAAGCACGGTCAATTCGAATTCACTGCTCCATGCATCCTGTTTGCGTGCCTGGTATTTACGCTCACCGCACCCTTGTATATCTGGAAAATCATCGGATAGGAGGAAAACTGAAACTATGAATTTTTTCGAGAAAGAACTGCGCGGCATGTTCCAGCACCGAACGTTGCTCAAGGATCCCGTCTTCTGCGGCAAGGCAATGCTTGCCAAGCTCGATGACGAATTACGTATAAGATTAGAGTTTGTAATTAGCAATACAATAGACAAATACACGGGAATCGAAGCAAAAATCATCAACCGCACGGGCGGAATGGTAGATAGGAACGTATTCCGCTTCGCGGACATCATCGGCATGAAACAAACGCCCCTGTGCGGAAAGCATGAACCGTATATCTGGGTGGAACATGACAAAACGGCAAGCTGGTACACGCCGGTAAACGCCGCGGAAAAACAACGGATTGCCGATGCGGTCATGGCGTATGTGGAATTATACCAAACCCCGCAGCAGGGACCGGAGATGAAGATGTAACAAAGAATAAGCCGAGCGTAGGCACGGGAGGAATAAAATGTTTGATTGGCTGAAAGAGCTGATGCAAGGGATCGGGGAATCGATCTCGCAGGCGTTTGCGGGGCTGGGGGAACAGATCTCGGGAAGTATCTGGAAAACCATGCTCGGCTGGATTTATGAAACGGTGTACGGCGCGGCCGCGGACTTTTTCACGAAAATGGGTAACATGGGCGCGGAGATCTTTGATTTGGAGTGGGTAGAAGCGACGATCCGGTTGTTCACGTTGTTCGGCTGGGGCTTATTCGTGGCGGGCGTAATCGTCGCTGTGTTCGATCTCGCCGTCGAATACCAGAACGGCCGCGCGAGCGTCAAAAACACGATGCTGAATATCTTAAAAGGTTTTTTCGCGTGCTCGCTCATCGGCGTGGTGCCGGTAGAGCTGTATAAGTTCTGTATCTCTCTGCAAAACACGTTCGCAGGGGAATTGGCGCGCTTGTTTTCGGACGGAAAGGTCGTGGATATTTCCGAACAGAGCATGCAGATCCTGCTTGAAAAGTTCTCCCCGAGCGCGATAGCGACGAGCGGGTTATTCAATATCCTGATCTTAATCGCGTTCGTGTACTGCGTCGTGAAAGTGTTTTTCCAAAACATCAAGCGCGGCGGGATCCTGCTCGTACAGATGTCGGTCGGGGCGTTGTATATGTTCTCTGTGCCGCGCGGGTACGCGGACGGGTTTGTGCAGTGGATGAAACAGGTGGCGGCGATCTGCTTGACGGCGTTCATGCAGACCACGCTGTTATTCTTAGGGCTGATGACGTTCCCGGGCAATATGCTTTTGGGTCTTGGAATCATGCTTGCGGCGAACGAGGTACCGCGGATCGCGCAGCAGTTCGGCTTGGATTCGAGTGTAAAAGTGAACATGATGAGCGTGATGCACGCGACCACGACGGCGGTGAATCTGACCCGAACCGTGACACGGGCAGGAAGGTAAGGAGACGACATGACAGAAAATAAAGAATTGGAACGCAGCGATCTCGCGATAGACCGTGAGATGGAGGTGGATGACGACAATCCGCATCAGATTAATTTTTATATAGAAACCTGGTTCGACGTGGACAGGAAATTCGATCTGAACATCAACGCCGAGGACGGAATATGGCTGAATATGTACGGCAAGTACGACCCGTATGCGAATGAATTACAAATCGAATGCGAGATCAGCCGCGAAGAGAGCGGCGGCACGTATTTCGACTATACCCCGACGGAGAACGAAACGAAGCTCATCAAAGACATGCTGGCCGAGGAATTAAAATTCGAGCATCATCAGACGCCGCAAGAGTTTTGCGAACAATACGCCGACGAGGAACAAACGTTGGGAGGGTAAATGAAACAGGGAAGATCAGGCAGGAAGGCGGTAGCTGTTCTTGCCGTTTTTAATGTAGTCTTGCTTTGCGTCAGTATATTCTGCATGATCCGTACCCATGGGAATAATCAAAAGATAAACCAAGCGGAACGGGCGTTCCAATACTCGGAAACCTCAGATAAGGTCGTGCTGACGCTCGCAAGCGGCCGGGAAGCGGAGCTGGTATTCGGGCAAACGGCGGTACGGATCCTGCGTGCGTATCAGTACGAGGATGCTAAGTACGAAATACTGTTATTTGCGCGGGAATACGGCTCGAAGTACGGATATACCTTCCAAAGAAACAATACAGAGCTATTGGGCGAGTTCAAACTGCACACGCTCTTATATCGTATAGGCTATAAACGGGAACAGACCGGGGACTTGGATTGGGACTATGGCAGTGATCCGCGTTGGTACGTAAACGCGGCGAGCAAAATCCTTGGGCACTGCGGGGTATAGAAAAGGAATATCATCAAACGCCGCACGAGTTCTGCGAACACAGCTACGGAGCAGAACAGACCTTAGGCGGATAGGAAAGGAAGGTGACCATAACAATGAAACCATATTTGTATCCAAAGAATTTGAAAGCCAAAGCGAACCTGTGGCTTTGGGGGATGCGGGATTTTATCCTCCTCTGCGCGTCGGCATTGCTGTCGATCCTTGCGCTGGTGGAGCTGGGCTGGCTAATCCCGGCAGCGCTGACGCTGTGTTTCGCGTTTTTGACCGTCCGTAAAGACGAGATGACGGTCTTGGATTACTTGAAATACGCGATCCGATATTTTTTGACGGATCAGCAGTATTACGAGTGGAAGTAGCGTTTTTTTCTCGCATAAAAGAAGCATTCACTTGACTTTTTCGGAGCTTGCCGATATAATAAAGACAAAAGAAAACAAAGCGGAAGGCGGGAAGAAACATGGAAACAGGGGAACAAAAAAGTGATAGGCTTCTAAGCTTAGAGGAGGAACGGGAACGCGCGTATGAATACGGGCTGCCGGAATACCTACAGCATGACCTGGACGCGTATAAAGAGGGCTTGAAGACGGGCTCGACGTTGATGGATTGTTTATGGGGCGAATTATACGGAAGTATTAACAGCGCGGAGATAGACGACGGCGCGATCACGCCGGAACATGCGGAGTATTTACGGCAAAAATATCTTTGGAGGTAACGGCGGGATATGATAGATTTTACAGGCTGTAAGCGCGTGGCGCATAAAGCGTATAACGGGGCGAACGGCAAGAAAATAGCCATAGAGTACGACGGCGGGCAATATATGTTAAAGTTTCCGCCTTCAGGGAAAGATAAACCGACGGAACTGTCTTATACGAATAGTTGTTACAGCAAGTATATCGGCAGCAGCATATTCAATATGCTTGGGATAAACGCGCAACAGACGCTGTTGGGCAGTTTCGAGATCCACGGAAAGAAAAAAATCGTGTGCGCGTGCCGGGATTTTACGTGGGGCGGGAAAATTCTGTATGACTTTTGTTCGATCAAAAACACGGTGATTGATTCGGAGCACGGCGGGAGCGGCACAGAGCTGGACGATATCACGGAAACGATCGAAAAACAGCAATTTGTTAATCCGCAACGTTTGAGCGAACATTTCTGGGATATGTTTATCGTGGATGCGCTGCTGGGGAATTTTGACCGTCATAACGGGAATTGGGGCTTTGTCGTAGATCCAATCTTACAAACTACGGAACTTGCGCCGATTTACGATTGCGGGAGCTGTCTGTTGCCGCAGGCGGATGAGAAAATCATGCGGCTATTACTGGAAAACGAAGATGAAATGAATGCGCGGATTTATCGATTCCCGACATCGATAATAAAGCAACAAAATCGTAAGATCAATTATTATGAGTTTCTGACGAAAGCGGAAAACATAGATTGTAACGCGGCACTGCTTCGCATCTGTCCGAGGATAGAATTAGAGAAGCTGTGCGGGTTTATAGAGGAAATTGACGCGCTTTCGGGGTTACAGAAAAGGTTCTATCAAAGTTACCTTAAGGCGCGGCATGAAAAAATCCTCATGCCGGCATACGAACAAGTCCTAAAGTTAAGCTCAACTATAGAGCCAACGCAGAATTTATAAAAACAAAAAACGAAACCGGCATCGCAAAACGCGGTGCCGTTTTCGTTGGGAGAAAACAGCATGAATAGAGCAAGCAAACGACAGAACAAGAAAAGCGCTGCATCGGTGCAGGCATTGATCGGGATCAAGGCGTTCACGGACTACGGGCTTTTGACGAACAGCGGGGAGCTGTTGTTTTATCTCGTCACGCCGACGAATTTGTCGGTATTGTCCTCTTCGAGCATCGAGAGCAAGATCCGGCAATTGACGCTGGCGCTGTCGGCTATCCCGGAGTTGGAGATCGCGTGCACGGACTCGGCGGAGTGTTTCGACGACAATAAGGCGTACCTTTCGGAGCGTATGAACGCGGAAGCAAACGGGAAGGTAAAAAGCCTGTTAAAACAGGACATAGGCTTTTTAGACGAGATTCAGTTAGAGCTTTCAACGGCGCGGCAGTTCCTGTTCGTGTTCCGCTGCCTGGGGCTGAACCCGTCGCAGGTATTCGCCCAAGCGAACAATATCCAAAAAATACTCTCGGAACAGGGCTTTGATAGTAGGCGCATGAACAAAGAAGAGATCAAGCGTATGATCGCGCTATACTTCGACGCGTCGCTGTTCGGGGAACAGATGCCGGACGTGGATGGCGGTCAGTATTTTAACCTCAAAGAAAACGGGGAAACGATTTCCTAAGCAGCGGGCATAAAGTCTTGATTAAGGCAGGCGAATATGCTATACTCATATAAAACATAACTTTAGAAATCCCGATTGACAAACTTAAAATAAACGGGTATAATGAAGAAAAAAAGGAGGATGTTTCCCATGATGAAAATGCTGATACAGCTGGACGAAGAATGTGTAAAAAAGGACGGGAAATACAGCCTTGGGGATATATGGCAAAGCATAGACGGGAAATTTTCTCCTGAGTGTATAAAGGAGGAACAGCCGGACGGTTCGGTGCTATATTCCGGGAATCCGACTCGGGATTACTACACGCGCATTAACGTGGCAACGATGTTTTTAAAACGTCAGAAGTGGTTTGCGGAATATTGTGTTAAATGGATCTGGTACGACAATGACGATGATGAGGAAATGCCGTATCAGGAGATAGATGTATTGGCAAGACAGAGACAGGAAAATAGCTTGTTTACAATAGGTGTGAAATGGAACGCCGAAAAAAGAAAGCCATCAATTTCGATTTAGATACGGCAAAAATGAAGAAGTATTCTCTGTATCCCGCCGGTTATAAACTGCTAAAAAAGTCGTTTCAAGGACTCGGCTTTGAGCATCGTCAAGGCTCGGGATATATTTCCGCGGAAAAACTTGACAGCGATCAAATCAATGATATAATAGGCCTGATCATGCAGGAAAATCCGTAGCTTGCCGAGTGCGTAAGGAAAATAGACGTTACGGACATAGGTCGGCAGCATGATTTAACTTGCGTTGTAAAAGAGTTGCAGCTTTAACGGACGATTTGCAAGTGGCAGCCAAAACCGCAGAACTGCTCGAGGAGGGCGAAGAAGAAAATATCGCGGAAGAATATCTCCCGAACCAGTAAGACAAAACTCAATAAACACAGTTCAGTCGTTTTGCGAAGATGCAAGACGGCTGATTTTTTATGCCCATAAAAAGGAGGAACAATGAATAACGAATACCCGAAACCGTTCTCCCGGGAAAAGTCGGAACGGCAGGAGATAAAAGACTTTTTCGACTGCGTACTGCCGGGGACGGTGAAATTTTTATCGGATCATTATCTCGTCGGGGACAGTTACCGGTGCGTATGGTCGGTACGCGAATACCCGCCGACGACGGACGAGCAGGGCC
>OJMH01002074.1_pt1 | contig 17796 bp, 18 predicted proteins | sample 1597111 | NCBI WGS metagenome assembly OJMH01 (sample SAMEA2452115, study PRJEB22498) | human gut metagenome | reverse complement strand
CCCCCCCCCCCATGGGCGAAAATACTTGTATTACAAGGCTTTTCAGGCTTCCGGAAATTCTCTTATCCATATTCGACATCCTCACAGTTATTAAAAAACATCAGATTTTGTTTATTTTATATAATTATAATATAAATTTGATAAAATTGAAAGATACATATCCCGTGATTTATTTACTCCCCTTGCGAAGCCCCTGTAAAATGATATAATTAAATACACTAAGAGAGGATAGAATTTTATGAAAATTATGTTTGCATCTGCTGAGGTAGCGCCCTTTTCAAAAGTCGGAGGGCTGGCTGACGTTGTGGGGAGCCTGCCGAAAGTGCTCGAAAAAATGGGGCACGAAGTCGCAATTTTTACACCGCTCCATGGCTGCATTGACCAGAGCAAATACGATATAAAAGAAATCCCGAACTCAAAATTAACAATAAATTACAGCTACGGCGAATATTATTTCACCCTGAAAATGGCAAAACTGCCCGGCTCGAACATAAATGTATTTTTTCTCGACAACAGCAAGTATTTTGCGCCGTTTCATGAGGTTTACCCGAGATACATCGACACAAGGTACGAGCATGAACGTTTTATCGCGTTTTCGCATGCCTGCATTGAATATGCGCGGCTTTTGAACTTCAAACCCGACATAATCCACTCAAACGACTGGCACACCGCGATGATTCCGGTTTATATGAAAGTTAATTACAAAGATGACCCGTTTTTTGCGAACACAAAGAACGTTTTCAGCATTCACAACCTCGCTTATCAGGGGCAATGGTTTGATGATGTGCTTTATTTTGCGCAGCTTGACCACAAATACGTCTGGAATTGCTGGGGGCTTGAACATTTTGGCATGCTCAACTGGATGAAAGGCGCGATTAATTACAGCGACAAAATTATCGTTGTTTCGCCGAAATATGCCGAAGAAATTAAGACTTTTGAGGGCGGAAACGGTCTGGACTGGACGCTCAACCATAATGCGCACAAGCTCGTCGGAATTTTAAACGGCGTGGATTACAGCGTTTACAATCCCGCGACGGACAACGCAATCGCCGAAAAATATGACAAAAATCATCTTGAAAAGAAAGAAATTAACAAAAAAGCGGTGCTTGAGGAGTTCGGCATGCCGTATTATGAAGGGCAGCCTTTAATTGCAATCGTTTCAAGGCTTGTTGAGCAAAAAGGATTCGATTTATTCCATCCAGTGTGCGAGCAGCTGAAAAGCCTTGACGCAAAATTCATCATTCTCGGCACGGGTGCGCAGCAATATGAAGATTTATTCAGATATTTGAATGCAACAAGCAGCAATATTCGCGCAAGGATTGAGTTTGCGGCTTCTTTGAGCCAAAAAATCTATGCCGGAGCCGACATGTTCTTAATGCCGTCCGCGTTTGAGCCCTGCGGGCTCGGTCAGCTCATTGCGCTGAAATACGGAACCCCTCCGATTGTCAGAGCGACCGGCGGGCTCGAAAATACCGTTGTCGGTCATCCGCTGGAGGGTGCGACAGGATTCAAATTCTGGAATTATGACGGATGGGCCATGCTTGATTGCATAAAATACGCGATTGAGGTTTACAAAAACAAGCCAGAGTTCCAAATAATCCAAAAAAACGCAATGGAAGCGGATTTTAGCTGGGATTTGAGCGCGCAGAAGTATCTTGAAACTTACAAGGGGGCTTGCAGGGTGGTTTAGCAAAACCCGGAGTTATAAAATTTCGGTTACTTTTTCTATAAATTTTAAAACTTCACCCAGTGATTCTTTTACGGTTTCAGTATCAGGCGTATAAGCAAGGTCATAGTCACTTTTTTGTCTGAATTGATATAATTCGTTATAAATTTCTATCATATATGGTTCAAAAACCTTGTCTTCGTAGATGAATTTTTTATTAAACCATCCTTTTAGCTGACCGTGCTTTGAGGTAATAAAATCATTTTTATATGCAAGGGCTGTGACAATATAAAATAATGCATAATAAATTCTGTTTTGTGATGTTTCAAGATTTTTATTTTCGAGATTATCCTTAGCAGATTTTATTGCCTGATTTGATTTTTCAATGGCAATTTTTATTAAATCTTCCTTACGCAGCGGCATAGAACAACCCTTTTTCTACAACCTGACTGTGAAAAATTGTATTTTTTTCTAAATCTTGTTTTGTCATAGGGTGCAAGTCAATACTAACACTAAAATCGTATTCGACTTTAGAAACTATACGCCAGATAGCACGGCGTTTTTCTTTGTTTTCTTCCTTGAAAACAGCAACGATATCAATATCGCTGTCTTTGCGAAAATCCCCTCTCGCCTGTGAACCATACAAATACATCCCCTCAAAATCGTCAAAAGAGGAGTTAAAAGCAGTTTTTAAAGATGTAATTACATTTTTTACAATTTCCTGCATAAAAAAATTATAACCTATTTTTTATATTTATGCACTAAAAGGAATATTATAAAAATACTTACACCCAATCCCCCAAATTCTTCTGTTTTTTACGCCAATTTTTAGTAACCTTGACGTTCAATTCAAGATAAACCTTTTTATCAAGCACTTTTTCAAGTTCAAGCCGCGCCTGGGTGCCGATGGTTTTGAGCATTTGCCCTTTTTTGCCTATCATAATGCCTTTCTGGCTGTCCTGCTCAACATGGATATCGGCAAAAATACGGTCAATCTTCTCCTTTTCCTCGTATTTTGAGATAATAACCGCCACGCTGTGAGGTATTTCGTCCTGCGTGTTCACAAGAATTTTTTCACGGATAATTTCCTGCGCAATTGAACGCATACTCTCATCCGTAACCTCATCCGGAGGATAAATCGGCGGCGCTTCCGGCAGTTTTCTCATAATCGTCGAAATCAAAGTGTCAATATTGCGTCCGGTTTGCGCTGAAATCTTTGCCGTTGGCAGATTTTGCTCAAAAAGCGTTTTGTAAGTCAAAAGATTCATCTCTTTTTTCACAGGGTCTTTTATTTTATCCACTTTGTTAAGAACAATAATAACGGGCTTTTTGATATCCTTTAAAATATTTTCCGCAATCCATTTATCCCCTGCGCCGGCAGGTTCGGACACATCAACGAGAAAAAGAATCACATCCGCGTCAGGAACCGAGGATTTTACCTCGTCAATCAAAAATTCGCCCAATTTATCAAGCGGCTTGTGGATTCCCGGGGTATCAATGAAGACAATTTGCCCCTCATCATTTGTAAAAATGCCTTTTATCCGCTTTCTTGTCGTTTGGGCTTTGTCCGTGGCGATTACAATTTTTTGACCGAGGATTGTGTTTAAAAGCGTTGATTTTCCTACGTTTGGGCGCCCGAGTATGGCGGCAAAACCTGATTTAAATTCGCTCATTCGGTTGTTTTTCCATATTGAATTACTTTAGCAGCACATCCGTATATGTCGCTGCCGGCATTCAAATAATCATCATTACCGGTTTTGTCACCGCATCCGGTTTCAGCACCGGACGGAACAAGCCCTCTTTCAGGGATTAACTTAAACAAAAATACATCCTGCCCCCAAACATTCGGTCTGTTTGCACCGTTTACATCAATGCTTACAGAGGCTTTATATTTACCGGAGCCCATTCCCCATCTGGAAGCAAGATCTCCTAAATCATCAGTAATGGTTATTTTTGCGCAGGTGCCATCAGCGAGGCGATAGCTGTTTGCTGAGCCATAATTGGAGTCACCATCGCCGTTGGGGAATCGAAGAGCTACAGCAGGAAAACAGTCTTCACCGACAATATTCAGTTGTTTTTCCAGCTGTTCATAAGCCCAATCAGCTTTCCATAATGTCATGGGCAGCTGCGCCTCCATATAGTCAAACGCCTGAGCTATTGAGGCATAAGCTTTCGTCACTTTTGCGGCATTTTCTTTTCTTTGCGCGTCATCACGCAGAGAAGGAACTGTCATAACTGCAATAACTGCAAGAATTGACAGCGCAACTAGCAATTCAGCAAGAGTAAATGCACCTTTTTTATTTTCAACCATATATCTGTCCTTTACTAATTAGATTTTCCAATCTGAATAACCTTTGACGCACAACCGTAACTGTCAGTACAGCCGCTATATCCTGATGGAAGCAACCCTTTTCCATCGACAAGAACCAGCGCATACCGGTCATATCCGTATTCGTTGGGCTTTGTCGCACCGTTTACGTCAACAATAAAATATCCGTACAATTTATCGTCAGCATCCGCCCCAAAATCATCATTTGTGAGCTTTGTACCAAAATCTTTTGCTTCAATAGTCTGTCCATCGTTCATATAAAATTTTACTGAGGTGCCTGAAACCTCTTTTGTAAGGTAGCTGAGCCTTTTTGCGTAGCAATCCTGTGAGTTGTCATCTATAAAAGAGCTATTCCAGTACCTGATAGCCGCCTCCTGGCTAAGAATTTTTGTTGCCTGAGCCAGAGCTGAATATGTTTTTGAAATTTTTGCCGCAAACTCTTTTCTTTCGGTATTTTTCTTGAGCGTGGGCACTGTCAAAGCAGCAATCAAACCCATTATAGTCAGCGTAATCAATACTTCCGCAAGGGTAAAGCCCTTTTTTGTTTTTTTAATCCTCATATAAATTCCTTTATTATTAACTTAATTCTTTATTTAATTATATTCTATTTTCAGCTACTTCTCAAGGTTTATTTCTTCTTAAATTTTGAGAAAAATCCGCGTTTTTTCTTGGCCTGCGGCTGGGGCTGCGCGGGTCTTTGGGGCACAGGGCTCATTCTGGCGGGGCTGTTTACCTCTTTGAATGCACTGGTCAGGAGCACATCCGTATATTTCGGGTCAAGATGTGCATAATCAAACATAATCACGCCCGAAGCCTTAAGTTTTCTGCTCTGGTGAACCTGACGGAGCAAATCATCGGGGTTTCCGTTCATAAAAGCTACAAAAAGACCGGGATAAATCTTCGTTTTAGGCGAAGAATTATTTCTGATATCGCTTATTAAATAATCCGCCGTATCCCTGTCACAGGTCAAAATCAAAGGCGTAAAACCGTCAATATATCCATATTGTGACCATGTTTTCCAGTCTTGCATTTTTATTTCCATGCTTTTTAGGCGGTCAGGGAAAATTACCGCGGTAAGAATTATATTATTCTTTGAAGTAAGCTGTTTTGCTTTAAAAACAAAGCTTGTAATCTTCTCCATGCGATATTTTGCCCATGCATCCCACTGTGGAGTGTTATATTTTACGTCAACAGGGTCAACGCCCATTGCATTTTTAAACTCTTCGCGCGCATATTCGGTATAACCCCAGTTGGAAAGGTCATATCCGAGGAATTTTGCACTGATTGACTGGGGATAGCGGATATAATCAAGGTTTATGCCGTCCGGTTTGTAAGTTGTAATTATTTCTTCTAGCAAAGCAAGCAAATACGCCTGAACTTCGGGGTTTGCGGGGTCAAGAAAATACCCGTTGTGCTCGGAAATTGAAGAAACAGGCGATGGAGAGTCGTATTTTGCCTTTGTGACATTGCCCCATTTTGGATAAACGCTCAAAACGTTTTTAGGGTTGTTGAGAGGGTTTTCGTTGCCCGCATAAAAAGTTTCAAACCAGATATGCACCTTAATTCCGCGTTTGTGAGCCTGTTCTATCCATATTTTCAACGGATCAAAACCGCTGAATTCTTTTCTTTGCTCCTGAACGTTATATCTTGCGAGCGTAGAGCTCGGAAAAATGGTTTTTCCCTGAAAATAAGTTTCCAAAAATATATTGCTAATCCCGTAGCCCTTAATTTTATCAAGGGTTTTTTCGATTTCCTGGGGAGTTTTTTCGGTCGGGCGCACCCATACGCCTTTTAGCTCGTCTTTGTAGTAGGGCAGAGCATATTGCATGGCTTTATTAGCGTTTGCAATGGCTTCTGCGGAATATTTTTGCGTATCGTTCGGATGTCTTTCCGCACGGCAAAGATTATCCTCCGCTTTTTCAATAAAATTTCTGGAATTTTTATAATTGTAATAAGGGTCGTTTTCTTTGTAATATTTGATAATTTTATCAACTTCTTTAATTTTTTCTTTTGTCGCAAAAATAAAACTGTCATTCGTAAGGTAGGCATTGAGGGTATTTGTGCTTTTATCAATGAAAACCTTGGTTCCCACGATGAGATTTTCGTTCATCCATGTTTTTGCGCGCCCATGCCCGCTGATTACATAGCCGTTTCTCGGAATAATCGTGTCCGCACCGCTGATTTGCACGACAGTATTGTTAATCACAATCGCCTCCGCGCCAAATTCATTGGTTCCTGTGCGCAAACCGTTGTTCGGTGTATAAATAATAAGCTGGTTGTTGCCGCGCCCGCCGGGGTAGAAGCTGCCTTTGAAATTTGTGCCCGCGGTGGGGTCGGTTGCGTTGATTTTTATGGACGCCTGCTTCAGAATCCCCTCAACAGGAGGCTGGTTCTGCGGATGTTCAACAGGAACGGGCGCTTTGCTCCATGCCCTGTGCGCACTCGCCGAACAAAGTATAAACATCACTATTAACAGGTTAGCTATGATTTTTTTCATGGTTTTATTTTACTATATCATCCTGTTATATATTACGGCTAAAATTTAGCATAATTTATTAATAAATAATTAAAATCAACTAAGTAGTGCAGATTTTGTATTATTATAAAAGTAAAAGATAATAAAATTGCCGCCCAAAACTTGTTTTAAGGGCGCAATGACTAAAATATAAATGAACACAATTAAAATTAGGAAAACTTATGGAATATAAAGATTACTACGAAATATTAGGCGTAAAAAAAGACGCGTCACAGTCAGAAATCAAATCTGCGTACCGCAAACTTGCAAAAAAATACCACCCCGACGTAAACAAAACCCCCGAAGCGTCCGCAAAATTCAAAGATATAAACGAAGCTTTCGAGGTTTTGAACGACAAAGAAAAACGCCAGAGATATGACAGTCTTGGTTCCAACTGGCAGAACGGCTCAAATTTCACCCCTCCTCCGGGCTTTGAAAACATCAACTTCGACTTTGGCGGCGGCGGATACTCGCAAGGCGGGGCGTCTTATGCAGGATTCGAGGATTTGGGCGGATTTTCCGACTTTTTCAACACTATTTTCGGCGGTTTTACTCAAGGCGGTGCCCAATCACGCCGCGCCGGTTCGCGTGCAGGCTCGTTTTATGAAGATTTAGGCGCTGCTTACACAAAAAAATCCGCGCCCAAAGCCGAAAAGCTCGATTTAAACATCACGCAGGACTTATTTGTCAGCGCAAAAGATATTTTCAACCAAAAACCCGTTTCCGTGAAAGTCAGCAGCATGGAAAAATGCCCGAAATGCTCCGGAGTTGGTTCTGTTTGCTATGATTGCGGCGGTTCGGGCGTTGTGGTTCAATCCAAGCAATTAAGCGTAAAACTCCCGCCCGAAGTCAAAGAAGGGCAAAAAATCAGGCTCAAAGGCGAGGGGCAAACCAGCTCTCAAGGCAGACGCGGCGATTTATACCTCGTCATAAAATTTAAGGACAAAGAATACGAAATCAACGGTGTTGATTTAACAAAAACCATTGAAGTAACCCCTGCAGAAGCGGTTATCGGCGGAAACAAGGAGATTTCCACGCTCCATGGCAGCATAACCATCAAAATCCCGCCAAAAACCTCCTGCGGTGCAAAATTAAGACTAAAAGAACTCGGGCTGCCCAAAAAAGGCGGCGGTTACGGCAACCTGAACGTAAAAATCAGCCTCGCCCTGCCAAAAGAGCTTTCTGACAAGGAAATCGAGCTTTATAAGAAGCTTCTGGAGTTGGAAAGCAAAAAGTAATTATTTAATTTGCTAAATTATTAGATACGGGGGCGTTTTTCAAATCGTTCCCCATCCCAGCCTTCCCCGAGCCGGGGAAGGAGCAGCGCACGTTCCCTCCCCAACTCGGGGAGGGCTAGGGTGGGGAGCAACTGATTGACAAAGTCTATTGCAAGACAGTCCCCTGTAAACAGCCAACCTATCGCACGGGATAGATTCCGAAACAAGTTCGGAATGACATTTATATTTCAACAAAAATTCCTAAATTAGCCTTTTTTGCTAATTAAAATCTCATAACCATAAATATCTGCAATATTTTTCACTTCGTCATAGTCAAAAGAGCTTGCAGAAATACGATGAGAAATACTCTGGCGCGTGTATTTTTTACCTGTTTGTTTCGTCAGCGCGTCAGCAAGTTTCTGTGCAGTCAGTGCTTCTCTTGCGATTATGATTTTTACCTGTTCTTTTGAACTCAAATTTGTTCCCATATTGAACAATTATACAAATAGATGAACAATGTTGACAAATATAGAACAATATGTTAAATTAATTTCAAAATAATGAAGAATATTTCATTATTTTGAAATATACGAAACAAATCAAAGGTATCAAAATGAAACAAGAAGTTGTACAAGAGTTTTATGACATAATTCACACATTTGAAACAACACTTTATGCGCTAAAATGGCAACGACATGAGAATAGCAACCATTTTGGTTACGACGCCGAAATTGAAGTTTTTGGTTCAACCTTGAGAAGACTGAAAGAATTCTGTATAAATAATATTGGTTGTCCTGAAGAATAAAAATAGGTCATATTATTAAAAAATTTAAAAAATCAATCGTTCCCCATCCCAACCTTCCCCAAGCCGGGGAAGGAGCGTCGCACATTCCCTCTCCACCCTAATCTTTCATAGCCTCGTCGAACATTTTCTGGCGTTCTGCGTTTCTTTTTTGAACAGCCGCAGGGGAATAGTCGACGGGCTCGTAGTCGCCGTCATCGTACATTTTTTGTAAATCTTTGGACATATCTTTCAGTTCGCCAAGACTTTTGTTCACTTCCTGAAAATTAGACCTCTGCGATTGCATGGAGGCTTTTAGCTCCTGCACGGTCATATTGATTCCTTTAGGCTTAATCTCAAAAGAGGGATTTACAGAAGCGTTATTTCTGATGTCAGAAAGCTCTACGACAACCTCCCCTTTTCCTCTGGTAACGCTGTCTAATTGAACAATATCAAACAAATCCGTAAAATAGTCGAGATTTTTGAACTTCATATAAACAGGGAAATTCTCTTTGTTTACACAGATTTCCAAATCCGTAACATTCTTGTATTTCGCGCTGTACATTTTGCATTCGGCATTGACCGAATCCGGCTTTTTGATTTTTTTGACAGAATTTTTCAAAATGTCTTCGGGTTTTATTTTATTGAGCCAGAACAAACCTTTTTCATCTTTTGATTCCTGCGTGCTTCCGGAAACCACGAGGTAGGGGTTTTCCGAATATTTCGTTTCGTCACCCGCAACATTAACCAGAGTGGGCATTGTGTGGTATTTGTAATATTTGGAATAATAATTGCCGTCTTTTTTGTATTCTTCGATTCTCTGTGACATGTCATTCAAATCCATGAATTTAAAAGTCATAGTGACATTGTAATAACAGTTGTTGGCTTTATTATACGCCTCCAGAGAATCCATGAGGTTCTTTTCCGGATTTGAGCCCGCGTTGATAATCACCAGAATACACACAAAGACAGCAACAATAGCTAATATTATTTTCTTTTCCATACAAACTCCGATTATTTATTCAAAAACTTCACTAATGCTAACATTGCAAGCTTGTAACTGTCAAGTCCGAAACCCGCAATCTGCCCGATACAAACCGGCGCAATAAGCGAATCTTTTCTGAATTCTTCCCGTGCGTAAACGTTTGAAATGTGGATTTCTACGGCAGGCAAGGCAACAGCACTGATGGCGTCACGGATTGCCACGCTTGTGTGCGTGTATGCGGCGGGGTTTATGACAATTCCGGCGCAGTTTTGGCGCGCAGCTTGAATTGCATTGACAATTTCACCCTCGACATTGCTCTGGAAAAATTCAATATCCACTCCGAGCTCTTTTGCATATTTTAAAAGCTCCTTATTGATTTTTTCAAGCGTCAAAGTCCCGTAAACTTCCGGCTCACGCGTGCCGAGAAGATTCAAGTTCGGACCGTTTACAACTAAAATTTTCATAACTAAACCCTGCCGTAAATATCTGAAAGCCTTACGATATCGTTTTCATCGAGAATATCGCCTCTTTGGACCTCGATTACTTTGACCGGAACATCAAACGGGTTCTGGAGGGAGTGTTTTTCTTCGACATTGATGTTTATGCTGTCGCCCGGGTGCATTTCGTACTGCTCGTCCTCGCAAATAACGATTCCTGTGCCCTCAACAATAACCCAGTGCTCGCTTCGGTGGTGGTGGAGTTGCAAACTCAATTTTCCGCCCGGATTCACCTGAATACACTTTGTTAAAAAGCCCTTACCCTCGTTAATAACCGTGTACCAGCCCCACGGACGGTAAACAGTTTTGTGAACACGGCTTGTGCTGTCGTGTTTTTCGTTCAAAAGGCTAACAACTTTTTTAACTTCCTGCGTTTTTGATTTTTCACAAACCAAAAGCGCGTCCTCGGTTTCAACGACCACCATATCCTCAAGCCCTATTGTTGCAACGAGTTTTGAGGTCGAAAGCACCATGGAATTTTTGCTGTCCAAATCAAGAACATTGCCCTGAATGTAATTTCCGTTGATATCCTTTTCAGCCGTGTCATAAATCGCTTCCCACGAGCCCAAATCATGCCAGCCGCAGTCCAAAGGCAGCATAACAAGCTTTTTCGAGAACTCCATAATCGCGTAATCAAGCGAAATATCGGGCATTTTGTTGTAATCAACATAAGGAATTGTGGGTGATTGGGAGCTGATTTCGCTGTTTTGGACGATTTCATAAATTTCGGGCGCGTATTTTTTGAATTCTTCCATCATAACGGACGCCTTGAACACGAAAATGCCGCTGTTCCAGAAATATCTGGAGGATTCACAGTACTCTTTTGCCACATCAAGAATCGGTTTTTCAGTGAAAAACTCGACTTTGAGAGCTTCTTCGGAAATTTCTTTGATTTTTTTGTTGCATTTTGTACGAATATAGCCGTAGCCCGTGTCAGGTTTGTCGGGTTTTACGCCCAGAGTTACGATATAGTCCTCCTGAGCAAGTTTCACGGCTTCTCTTAAAACCCTTGCGTATTCCTTTTCGTTTTCGATTGTGTGGTCGGACGGCGAAACAATGATTACGGGGTCATCGTCAGGAATATCAAGCATTTGGATATATTTTATTCCCACAGCAACTGCCGGAGCGGTATTTTTCACGGCAGGCTCGGAAATCATGCGATAGCACGAACTTCTGCAAAATTTTTCCTGCAACTGCTCAAGCTGAAAACGCACCTGCGAATCGAGGTTTACGTTGGTCGCGGTAATGATATTTTTGTCGTCAACATTGGAAAGCAGCCTCAAAAACGTGGTTTTGAAAGTAGAATCATCGTCCGAAAACTGCATAAGCTGCTTGGGTTGGAGTTCTCTGCTCAAAGGCCAGAGCCTGCTTCCGCTCCCTCCGGCAAGAATTATCGCATAAACATTGCTTTCCATATCTTTAACCTCTTAGTGCTTTTTCCAATTGTATAAAACTTTTACGCCGTTGTCTAATACTTAATCATTGAAACAACTTCAATGTCTTGCGGGAGCTTTTCTCTGCCTTTCAGGTCGGAAAGTTCAATTACAAAAGCCGCGCCCACGATATTTGCGCCGGTTTTTTGAAGAAGTTTTATACTTGCGTTCACCGTACCGCCTGTTGCAAGCAAATCGTCAATAACGAGTACTTTTTTGCCCGGTTCAACGGCGTCAACATGCATTTCGATTTTGTCCGTGCCGTATTCAAGCGCGTATTCCTGCGAAATGGTTTCAGCGGGGAGTTTTCCGGGTTTTCTGATTAAAACAAGACCCGCTTTGAGGTTGTAAGCCAGCGCCGAGCCGAAAATAAACCCGCGCGATTCAATCCCAACAACATAATCGATTCCTTTGTCCTTGAATTTTTCCGTTAAAAAGTCGATTATCAATTCAAGCGCGCGTGCGTCTTTAACTGCGGTCGTAATATCGCGAAAAACAATCCCCTCTTTTGGAAAATCCACAATATCTCTAATTTTTGATTCTACGTAACTATTCATAATTCTCTCCTGTTATATTTTGTTTTTTATGTTTAAATTCTTGACCTGCTTTGCAGGGGATTCTGAAACAAGTTCAGAATGACGCCCGATTTTAATTTTTCTCCCTCTCCCTAGGTATTTATTTTAATTATTCTCCCTCTCCGATGGGAGAGGGTGCCCGTAGGGCGGGTGAGGGCTTCCCCGTAGGGAATTTACCAATCCATCATCCCCCCAGCGCCTGATTCACATCCTCAATAATATCCTCATAATCCTCCAGCCCCACAGAAAGCCTCATAAAATCATCGGAAATCCCGCATGCCCTGAGCTGCTCATCGTTCAACTGCCTGTGGGTCGTGAGGCACGGATATGTGATAATTGAGCGCGAATCGCCGATGTTTGTGGCATGAATCAGCAATTTTACCTTTTCAATAAAGCGTATTCCCGCTTCGCGCCCGCCTTTTACGCCAAAAGCAATTATCGAGGACGCGCCTTTTGGCAGATATTTTTTAGAAAGCTCATAATATTCGCCGCCCTCAAGCCCCGGATAGTTCACCCATGCGATTTTTTGGTGGGATTGGAGGTATTTTGCGACTTTCAGCGCTGTGTCAGAAACCCTTTGCATTCTCAAATGCAGCGTTTCAAGCCCCAAAAGCGTCAAATACGCATTAAACGGGCTCATGCAGCTTCCCAAATCTCTCAACAGCTGCCCGCGCGCTTTTACAATGAAAGCAGCCTCCTTAAAGGTTTCTGTATAGCTCAAACCGTGATAACTCGGGTCGGGGTTCACAAGGTCGGGAAATTTACCCGATTTTACCCAATTAAATTTTCCGGAATCAACAATCGCTCCGCCCATGGAATTTCCGTGTCCGGAAACGTATTTTGTGAGCGAATGCACCACGATATCCGCCCCGAAATCGAAAGGTTTGCACAAATAAGGCGACGGAACGGTGTTATCGACTATCAACGGAATCCCATGCCTGTGCGCAACCCCGGCCAGCGGCTCGATATCAGTGATGTTGAGCTTTGGATTGCCCACCATTTCGGTAAAAATGCATTTTGTTCTGTCAGTGATGGCCTTTTCGTATGCGTCAGGGTCTTCGGATTCGACAAAAATCGTCTTTATCCCGAGCTTTTCAAGCGTAACACCCAGAAGATTGAACGTCCCGCCGTAAAGCGTCGAAGAAGCAACCACCTCATCGCCTGATTTTGCAATGTTCAAAACCGCAATCAAGGATGCTGATTGACCGGAAGAAACACAAAGCGCCCCCACGCCGCCCTCGAGCGCTGCGAGGCGTTCTTCAAGCACCTGCGTGGTCGGATTGGAGATTCTTGTATAAATATCGCCTGCTGTTTTCAGGTCAAAAAGGTCAGCTGCGTACTGAACATTGTCAAAATCGAACGCCGTTGTCTGGTAAATCGGAACGGGTATGCAATGACGGTTATCTTTGGCCTTGTGTGCGCCCTGAACGAGAATTGTATCGAATTTCATGCCTTATCCTCTGATATTTCCCTTAATTATATCAGAAACCCACGGAAAATAGCTGTAACGCCCCATCAATGCCCCGATTGCAAGGTACAAAAGCACCAGAAATATCAAAAAGCCAATCACTGAATAGCCCAGCAAAAGCGGTGTGTTAAGGAAAAATGTGATTGCGCCGATAATATTGTTAATAATCGGGATAAAATTGACTATTTTCATTATAAGAGCGAACCCCGAGCCGATAATAAACAGTGCAAACGCAAGAAAAATCGACTGGTAAATATGAAACTGCAAAAACGGGCGGATTCCGCGTTTCATAAGCGCCGCGATAATCAGCCATACAAGCCCTATCAGGCAATTTACATAACTAAGTGCCGCTATTACTCTCTCAATCGGAGCCGGCCCCGTGTAATAAGAATCTCTCTGCAATTTTTTTCCCTTTTTTTAATCTAAAAAGCACAATTTTAAGCACTTTTTCTTTTTATGTACTCCTGAACGATTTCAAGATAAACGAGTTTGTTTTCATGGTTGTCAGCGTCGGCTTTGAGCGCTTTTCTGTAAGTATTTATCGCTTTTTCAAGCTCGCCGAGCATGTAATATGTATTTCCGATGAAAGTGTAAGTTTTCGGGTCATCGGGCTTAATCACCGCTGCTTTTTCGTAAAGAGCAATCGCTTCTTCGTATTTTTGCTCTTCAACCCGGATATTTGCGAGCAAAATATAGGCATTCGGCATATTCGGATTAATTTTTATTGCTTCTTCATATTTTTTGATTGCAAGATCGGTTCGTTTTTCATCCGAATACGAAATTCCGTGGCAAACGTACGCCTGATAGAAATTCGGGTCTAATTCGTAACATTTTTCAAAATATTTGTCCGCATTATCAAAATCTTTCATGGAAGAATAGCAGTTTGCGAGCGTAATGTAGCCTTTTAAGAACTTATCATCGAGTGCAATCGCTTTCATCAGGACATTTACAGCCTCTTTGTAAACCAGCATGGACATAAGCACCGTTGCCTTGCTTAAATAAGTTTCAGGGTCGGGTTTCAGGGCGATTGCCTTGTCATAATAAAGGTTTGCTGTTACATAATCTTTTGCGTCCTGATACAAAAGTGCGATTGCGCTATACAATCCAGGGTTTTTCGGGTCAATTTTCATTGCGCGGTTATAGTTGTGCATAGCCTCGTCGAACTGGCGCAATTCTGCGTATGCGTTGCCAAGATTGAGGTAGATTGTATAATTATTTGTTTCAATTTCGCAGGCGCGCGAATAATAGTTAATAGCGGCGTTCATATTTCCGAAATAAAACTGGATACTGCCTGCGTTTATAAGGGCCTGTGCGTTCATGCCGTTAATTTTAAGCAGGTTTTCATATACGCCGAGGGCTTCTTCGTATTCGGCGTTCATAATATGGATTTTTCCCAGTTCAATGTAGTTGTTTTCATCCTCAGGGTTTTGGAGGATTTTGTTCAGGAGTTCTTCTTTCAGGTTTTTTTCTTCGTTTTTAAATTTCATAGTAATAATATTTTACTACAAGATTTTTGTGCGGTCTATTTTAATTAAAAGAATAAATGGTTGACGTGAGAAATAAAGCATTTTATTATAGGATTAATGATTGTCGTTCTGAACTTGTTTCAGAATCCGGCCAATTAGGGGAGGGCAATTTAAAAGTTGCATTTCCCGCTCAATAGACCCTGCAACAAGTTCAGGGTGACAGTAAATATTGAACTTTTAAAATTTAATTGCCGATGTGGTAGGAACCAGCTGCGCATGACTGCTTGCAAAAAACAATTTGAGTATTGTTTTTTGCCGTTGGGCGCGGAATGCAGCGGAGCTGCTTCGCCACAAAGATACTGAAAAAAATGCTTTAATTGCCGATGTGGCGACTAACCGCAGCGAAGCGGAGGTATTTCAATTAGAACCATTTCGGCACAAACAATCGTACTTTTAAATATTATATGCCGATGTGGCGAAATGGTAGACGCACACGCTTCAGGTGCGTGCGAGGAAACTCATGGGGGTTCGAGTCCCTTCATCGGCAAATTTTTCTTTGAAAATTATTTTTTTGTGCTAAAATAATTTTTGTTGACAATTAAATAAAAATAACAACCAAAAAATGGTGCCTTGTCGGAGTGGCGGAATTGGTATACGCGCACGTTTGAGGGGCGTGTGGAGAAATCCTTGCGGGTTCAAGTCCCGCCTTCGACATTAAACTTTTTAGAGCTTTCTTGATGAGGCTCTATTTTAGTATTCAAGCCTCTTTGGCGGATTCCAATTAATCCATAAATAAAAGCACATAATCTTTAAAAAAGTATTTCTTATTTCGCATTTTTTCTTTGTTTAATTCTGCTAAAATTCCAAGTTTACAAAAATCATTTATAATCCTATTGGCTCTAGGATATGTTAAATTAAGCTTCTTAGCCACAAAATTTGTATCAATAATTATGTTAGAGTACAAAAGAGATAATAATTCTTTACCTATCTTTGCTCTTGCGCCTAAGTTCAATAATTTCTTTTCAGAATCTTCTTTGATTCGAATAATTTCTTTGAATTTATCAATAGATGACTGAGAAGTTGTTAAAACTCCATTTAAAAAGAACTTAATCCAATGTTCCATGTCGCCATTTTCTCTAACAGAGCTTAAGGAGCTATAATATAATTCCTTGTTTTTTGCAAAAAAGTTTGAAATATATAACGTTGGTTTATCTAAAAAACCATTTTCTATAAGTTGTAAAGTAATTAACAACCGTCCAATTCTACCATTTCCATCACAGAATGGGTGAATGGTTTCAAATTGGTAATGAGTTATAGCAATTTTAATTAATTCTGGCATTTCCAAATTAGGATTATTTATAAATTTTTCCAAATCTGAAAGTAAAACAGGTAAATCATCAGGATGAGGAGGAATATATTTCGCATCCATTATTGAAGAACCTCCAACCCAATTTTGACTTCTTCTAACTTCTCCCGGTAATTTATTTTTACCTCTAACGCCTTTTAAAAGGGTTTTATGAATATCACAAATTAATCGCATACTTATGGGTAATTTTTTTAATGCTTTAATTGCTTCATCCATTGAAAGTATATAATTTTGAATTTCGTGCCAGTCATCTTTTTTTTCAGGAGCAACATCTTCTATTGGCAATAAAGCATCTTCTATCTCTGTTTGGGTTCCTTCAATCTTGCTTGAATCAGTAGCTTCTTTTGTTATATGCATTTTTATAAAAAAATCTATATCAGGAATTAATTTAGAAAAAGCATTTAATTCTCCCAATGCGCCACGAGCACTTTCTAATAACACATTAATTTTACTATCATTCCACGTAAAAGTTTTATTTACTAAAGATGGATAAAAACTTTTATATTTATATTGTTGTTTGTATATTCCTGGATTATATCTCATTTGCACCTCAAAATGTTAATAAAAACTTCATTATTAACATTTTGGCACACAAAATGTTAATAAGCAAACATACTATTAACAAAATTTAAATTTTATATTTTATATTTTACACACTACACCCCTAGTGCCATTTGCATATTATAATATTCTTGATAGAATATTTGCTTTTAACAGTGTTATCGCAAAGAAAAAACCCTATAAACTCAACTTAATGAAAGTCGCTAGGGTCATGCACTAATATTATACACTTTAATTGCGCTATTTATCAAGTGTTTAGCCTGTAGCCAGCCCGTAGGACGGGTTGATAAAAACATATAATTATTGAAACTTACAAAAAACCTGATTCGGGCTGTCCACGCTAAGGGCGGAGCCGTCATCAGGTTCTATTAATATTATAAGCCATTCTTCAAAGCTTTCAACCCTACAAAAACCCATAAACTATATATCATCATTCAGATTCACATAAAAAATAATAAAGACAACTTGATTATGTGGACTTAAGCTTCCCCACTGTCACCGATGTAGGTCCGGTCGTAAGATTTACCGTATCAAGCCGTCTAACCATATTATAAACCATTCTTCAAAGTTTTCAATTGCAAAAAGCCCCCCAAGCCCAAAGATGAACCCCGCAGCCCATAGGATGAGTTTTTGATGGGTGGATGGGGTTATTCAACCTTTATATCGACAGTTGAAATCGAAAATTTGAGTAGACAAATTGATAATTTTTTTGTTGGGCTGAAAGCCCAACAAAATCGCTACTCGCTAGTCCTCTATTGAACGTATCCGGCCATCATACCTATAATTTACTCTTTTATCACCAATCGAACGTATCCGACCATCGTACCTATAATCTACTCTTTTATCACCAATCGAACGTATCCGACCATCGTACCTATAATCTACTCTTTTATCACCAATCGAACGTATCCGACCATCGTACCTATAATCTACTCTT
>OJMH01002066.1_pt1 | contig 17832 bp, 12 predicted proteins | sample 1597111 | NCBI WGS metagenome assembly OJMH01 (sample SAMEA2452115, study PRJEB22498) | human gut metagenome | reverse complement strand
CAGCTCCGTATTTCGACCTCGAAGTGTGGGATGACGGAGTCAGGCATTCCGGACCGAAAGCGCGGGCAGCCGGATTCGGCTATGAGGAATTGCAGCGGGCGGCAGTGCTTTGGGATAAGATAGCCCTCGTATCCAATAGGATCCCCGCCGGATCGGGCGGCAATACGGGCATAACTTTTTTATACGATCCGTTCGTCGCTGCCGGCAGCATGGTGGCTTTCGTGGGACGGCATACTGTCAACTGCCCTCCGTCCGCGATGATCGCGGCTCTGGACGAACGGAGCGCGACCGACGATCCGTCCGGAAATTTCTGGGGCTGTATACACGAGTTCAATCATCACTATCAGAAATTCGGGATAGACGGTTCATCATCCTATCCCAGTGAAGTGACGAACAATGCCGTCAGCCTCGTTTCATACAGTCTGTTCACGAGAGCGTCCGCGCGTCGCGCCGCCGGCGAGCCGGGCGAGGGAAGTTATGCCGACGGCTGGAACAGATACACCAATCCGAGCTGGGCGCTGCGGCAGACGGTGTCCCGCACGACGGCAAACAGCGGGCTGGATACCTATGCCGATCTGCTTCATTCCTTCGGACAGGATGTATTCGTCCGTTCGGCAGCGGCGTGCGGAGGTACGTTCGGCAGTGCGGACGTATGGTATTCGTCGTTGAGCGACGTAACGGGCTACGACATGACATATTATTTCGAAGATGTGCTGCATCTCGATATTTCGGACGAGCTTACCGCGGAGTACGCAGCAAAGGATATGCCCGTATTCGTGCCAGTCGCGACCATATTCCAGACGGGAAGGAGCTTTCTTTCGGGCGGCGAAACGCTGTATTCCCGCACCGTGCAGCCGTACGTAGTGGCAGAAGGAGAACCTTTTGAGTTCGATCTTCAGGGCAGCATAGTCGCGCCGGAGGGGATTGATGTGACTGTCAAAAGCGTTTCCGATCCCGAAAGCGGAAGGATAACGAGCAAGGGCGGCGGGACATATATCTGGACGCCGGACGGCGACGAAGATTCCGGAGATATCCTTGCGACCGTCAGCCTCAAGAAGTCCGACGGCGCGTTCGGGATAGAGGACGTGACTTTCGTGCTGTCCTTTTCGCAGGGGATCGGCGACGGGCGTTTCGAGTCCGAATATTTTTATACGCACGATTACGATTACTCTCATTCCGAGCCGTATGACGCGAACCAGACGTGCATATCTTCCGTCTATTCTCCATGGGATGCGAATTATCCCATATCCGCGCTTTTCGATGACGACGAAAACAATTATATCCATTCGGACAGAACGGACATAAGTGCGGAAAATTTTTTTGAAGTCACCGTCTCGCTGGATGATACCGTCCGCGCAAACGCGTTTACGGTGTACGGCGCGCCTTCGCGCCTGTACCTTCCGACGGAATTTGAGCTTTACGGCGGGATGAGCGAGGAGGATATGCGCCTGCTTGCGGACGAGACCTCGTCACGGCGTTCGGGAAGCGATCTTATCGTGACGTTTCCCGCTGCGGAAGTACGCGTATACCGTCTGCACGTTACCGATACGATGCCCACTGCCAACGGCGACCGATACATAGCATATCGTTACGCGGGATTTTCGTATATGATAGGCGGCGGAAAGAAGGTCTCGCCCGACGACGGTATGTTTGTATGGCGCGGCGATTGGAAAGTGCGGGGAGCGCTCGCTCAGTACGGGCATGTTTATGAGAGCGGCGGCAATGCTGAAGTGAGCTTTACGTTCGTCGGGTCGCGCTTTGCGATCTTGGCGTGCGGAGGAACGCCCGAAGCATATGCGGACGGCGTGCGGATAAGTTTCGAAGCGGTCGGCGAAGATGCGTGCGTATCCGGCGATCTCGGCAGCGGCTGCCATACGATAAGGATGATCTGTCCGTCGCTTGCAGTCGATTCGTTTGCGATATGGAGCTGAGCACGTTCGCTGCGCTTGATTTTTTCCCGCGGCAGTTGTATAATAACGATGAAAATAAATCCGGAGGTAAGTGCAATGCTGGATAAAAAGGTTGCAGAGCTGCTCAACGAGCAGGTGAACAAGGAACTGTATTCCGCATATCTTTATATGGAATTCGCCAATTACTATGCCGACGAAGGGCTGGACGGTTTCCGTAACTGGTACGAGGTGCAGGCAAAAGAAGAGCGCGATCATGCGATCATGATCCGCGCGTATCTCATAGACAGCGGCGTCAGGGTGACGTTCGGCAAGATAGACGCGCCCGACGCAAAACTCGGTTCGTATATCGATCCGCTCGAGGCGGGCCTTGAGCATGAGAGATACGTAACGTCGCTCATTACCGCCATATACAATGCGGCGGGCGACGTAAGGGATTACAAGACCATGCAGTTCCTCGATTGGTTCGTAAAAGAGCAGGGCGAGGAAGAGAAGAACGCCGAAGAGCTCATCAAAAAGATGAAACTGTTCGGCGGCGATCCCAAGGGGCTGTACATGCTCAATCAGGAGCTCGCCGCGCGCACATACGTGCCTTCGACCAACCTTCCCGCGAACGCCTGAAGTCTTTGCGGATGATATGACAAAAAGCGGAAAGCCGAGCGCTTTCCGCTTTTTCGTATGCGGTCATTCGTGTTTTTCCGGCGTTCCGAGCTGCCGTCTGCTCATTGCCCGCCAGCTGATGAAGCCGTATATGTCGTTTGCGAGGAATGCGGAGAAGCATACGACTACGGACAGATATTCCATGCTCTCCGCCGTAGCGAGCGACCATAACACGATGAGCACGATGTCGTTTGCGGCATAGGCGAGGGCATAGTACGCGCTGCGCCTGAACGTCAGATACACGGCGATGAAACTCGTCGTTACCGATATCGTGCTCGGCACGATGTTGGCGGTGTCGAACGCCGCGAGGATGAAGTAAAATCCCGCCGTGACGGCGAGCGCCGCAACAAACATCAGCGCGGTCTCCGCTTTGCCGATCCGGTTGACCGCGACCTGCGACCGCTGCCCCTTGTAAGGATTGCGCAGCCACGAGATAAGGGAGAACACCGCCATGGGCGCCGTCATGCCGAGGTAGGTTATCATCTCGCCGTAATACGCGAAGGTCAGCGATATTATGCCGTAAAGCACGCTGAACGTTATGGTGAGCGCTTGTCCTACGGGGTTGCCTTTCGCGATGAATATCAGCGACGTCACGCCTATGAGCGACGCTATGAACGCGAGCACGTTGGTCCTGTCGAACACTGCGAACGAAACGGTTATGAGCGCGACAGAAATGCACCACAGCGCGGCTTCCGCGATCGTGAAATATCCGAATATCTTTTTCAAAGAGACCTCCGAGAAAAAAAGAACATCCGCGTTTCCACGCGTCTGCTAAGGCCTGACGACGCGTGCGCGAATGCGATATCCTCTGCCCGGCGGCAGTATTTCCATGTACGCCGGTCATTATATCACATAACGCCGCCCATGTCAACGAAAATCGGGATACGGCTATAGCAAAGTCCGCGTTTTACGCTGCTCCGTTTTTGTTTCCGTATACCGTTTGTCGATATACAGATACTGTTCGTTGTATGGGTATTGACTTGAGGTGCGATGAGTGGTATCATAAATTATAAAGCACGGAAGCCGGGCGGCCGGATACGCCCGAAGCGATCGATGAGGGGAATATGTTAGAAGGTATAGTCATTTATTTTACCGAAGTATTGGATTTTGCTCATATCGTGCAGCTTGCGATAATATCGGTGTCCTGCGTCGCGGTGTTATCTCATCCGAAAAAGAAGTTTACGGCTGTCGCCGCCGCTATGGGCATGGCGTGCGGCGTATTTGCCGTATGCATGGTATTGGAGATGCTGTTCTTCGCGATATCGAAAGTGACGCGCGCGTTTGCCGGTATATGTTTTCCGCTTGCGTATATGATAACGGTAGTGCTGTACTCCGTACTGTTTTGCAGATTCTCTCCGAAATTTCGCATAATCATGTCCGGCGTGCTGTTTTCGTCCGGTATACTCGTGACTGAGCTGATCAAGCAATTCGCGTTCCTGATGCCCGTAAAGGGAGATGCGGCGGTGAGCGCGGTGGTGATACTGCTTAATATGCTGAATTTCGTGACGGCGTTCGTGCTTATAAGATTCAGTATCGTCAGATATGAGGATATTTCGGTTTCGGGCATGGCGCTCATCGTGCTCAGCAATTCCGTTATAGTGATCGCGGTGCTCATATACGAGATACTGATGATGCATGTGTTTACCGGCGATCTGGTAGCGAACCAGACGTATACGAGCGTGTCCGCTCTTTTCCTGTATGTGATAGAGATCGCCGCATATCTCATGGTTTATTTCATTTGTAAAGGCGACAGGGAGATCGTAACGCTGCATGCCGAGAACAAGATGATGGAGACGGACAGGGAACTCATCAGGATCACCGAAAAGAGTTTGTCGGATATGCGGCAGGTAAGCCACGACGTGAAAAATCAATACGCCTACATCGCTCTTTTGCTCGAGGGCGGGCGTTACGACGATCTGAAGAAGTATGTCGCGGAGATGGGCGGCAATATATTGAAACCGTTGTCATATATCGATTGCGGGAATAAGACGGTAAATACCATAATGAACGTGGAAAAGGCGAAGGCGGAATCCCGGGGACTGAAGTTTTCATACAGCATAAACGTCACGCCGGTGCTGCCGTTCAGGGATACGTCGCTGTGTTCGCTGATATCCAATCTTGTCGATAACGCGATAGAAGCGTGCGAGCGCAACGGACTCACCGACGCGGAGATCTCGACGACCATATCCATTCGTCAGGAGTATTTTTATATCGGAGTAGTCAATCCGCTGCCCGAGGGGATCGATACTGCGGAGCTTTTGTCGCTCAATACGCACAAAAAAGACCGGACGGTCCACGGGCTCGGAACGAAGATAATAAAGCGTATCGCCGCCGGATACAACGGATATGTAATGTATTCGGTAGAAAACAGTCATTTTATAGCGGAAGTGATGCTGGATATAATGTGGGAGGGAAAAAGATGATCGATCTTGAGTTTGCCGTATGCGATGACGATGAGGCGGCGCTGTCTGCCATAACCGGCGCTCTTATCAGCGTTTTTCGTAAAAACGGCGTACAGGTCAGGTGCGACGGGTATTCATCGGCGAGGTCGCTGCAATCCGCGATAAGCGGGAAACGTTATGACGCTTTGTTCCTGGATATAGATATGCCGGAGCTTGACGGTATAGCTCTCGGCAGGAAACTGCGCTCGGCAGAAGTGCATTCGGATATAATATTCGTTTCCAGCCGCGAAGACAGGGTGTTTGAAGCGTTATCCGTCCACCCTTACGGATTTGTGAGGAAAAGCAGTTTTCTGCGCGATATAACCGATCTTGCCAAGATGTATATCACGGAAAAGCAGTCGCAACGGGGGGGGGTAATACTATAGAAGTAACGTCGCGCGGCGTTATCGCGCATATCAAGGTGGATGACATCGTATATATCGAGTCGCTCAAGGATTATCAGTACATATATATGCTCGGAGCGAAAGAGCCGGAGAAGATACGTCTGTCCATGGACGGGCTGGAGAAACAGCTCGGGCAGTACGGATTTCTTCGCGTCCACAAAGGATATCTCGTAAATTACCGATTTATAAGACGCATAGACTGCGGAGTCGTGGTCCTTACTACCGACGTCCGCATCCCCGTAAGCCGCAGGAAACTTCAGGATACGAGACAGGCGTATATGCGGCTCAGCCGCAATTCCGGAATGATGAGACTTACATGAGCGTTTTCCGTGCGCCCGCACGCGAGCAATGAAAAGTCTGACGGCAAAAATACGATAATACGGTTTTGCGGATCCGGCTGTTCCGCAGCCTTTGATCCGCTATCGAAAAACAGACGCGTTACGTCCATGACGGCGCGTCTTTTTTCTATGCGGAGACGGAAGCCGCCTCTCGGAGCCGTATCCGTTCGTCCTCCCGTATGTTTCATCTTTTTTGCGTTCATCTACGTTCGGGCTCCGTTCCGCGATCGCATGGCTTCACGTTGTCGCAGTACGGCGTCTTGTTGTCCAAGCGGTATTGAACGTCGTGCGCGGATATCTTATACTTGTCATGCGGCGGAACGATCTGTCGTATGCCGTAGGGCGTATAGCGCGCTGCGGCGAAAATCCAAAGGAGGGTCCTTTTATGAACAAAAAGGGAAAAACGGCGTCTCGCCTGCGTATCCTGCTCGTACTGTTTATTTGTGCGGCGTTGGTACTCGGCGTATGCGCCACGTCCGTCGTTTTCAGAGCGGGCGCGATGATGGCAGGCGAAGGCCGCTATTACTCGGACTATACGAGTATGGAAGAAGCCCAGGCTGCCGCTGCCGAGCTGGGTGAAGAGCTTGGCGAAGAGGGGACGGTACTTCTCAAGAACAGGAATAATGCTCTTCCTCTTACGGGCAAGGAGAAAGTGACCGTGCTCGGCGTTTCTTCGGACAAGGTCGAAGGCGGTTCGACCACCGTCTTGAGAGCGCCGGATTCAGTGTGAATCCCGAGTTCAAACGCTATTATGCGTCCGTAGGCACGGAGTACGGCAGCGAGAACGTGAAAGACTTTACGGACACGGCTAAGAGCAGCGTCAGCATATACGACGACGTCGCCGTAGTCATCTTCTCCCGCACGGGCGGCGAGTCTAACGACTGCGCGACCGTGACGGACGAAGTCGAGGACAACAAATACGGCACCAAAGATCAGGGCTGGAAGCATAAGGCGCTCAAGACCGAAACGACGGGTACGGGAACTGACGCTAAGACGGTGGAATACAAGCACTATCTCCAGCTTACCGATTCCGAAGAGGAGCTTCTCGAATACGCTAAAGCAAACTGCAAGAAAGTCGTCGTACTCATCAACAGCTCCAACGTAATGGAGCTGGGCAATATCCAGAACGACGACGAGATAGACGCGGTGCTCTGGACCGGACGTCCGGGCGCCGACGGACTCAAGGCGCTCGGCAATATCCTTAACGGTAAGGTCAATCCCTCCGGAAAGCAGGTGGATATCTGGCCCGCGGACCTCACCGCCGACCCGACGTGGTACGGTTACGGCAAGGGCGAGCAGTACGCTACTGCCGAATCCGACCCCGTTTACGACGAGAACGGAACTATGACCGACCCCGGGCATGAGCTCCAGGAAGGCGAATATCCCGAAACGTTCTTCCGCAAGGCGATCAAAAATGCGCAGGGCGAAGTCACCGGCAGCGAGATATACGACCGTCAGAATCCCAATATGCAGGCGAATATCCCCGGCGTCAGCACCGGTTACTCGTTCACGATGTACAGCGAAGACATCTATATGGGGTACCGCTACTACGAGACCGTCGCCGCCGAGATAGAACTCGGACATCTTACATATGAAGACGGCGTGCTCGCCAAGTCCGATGCCAACGAAAACGGCGCAGCTCAGGCCGAAGCTTGGTATAACGACGCGGTCGTCTATCCCTTCGGTTACGGTCTGTCTTATACTACGTTTGAGTGGGAAAACGTGACTCCTGCGGAGAACGTTCAGAACTGGCAGACCAAAGAGACTATCGACCTGCAGGTAACAGTTACCAACACCGGCGACTATGCGGGCAAGGACGTCGTGCAGGTATATGCTCACGCGCCGTATTTTACAGACGGTATAGCTAAATCCGAAGTGTCTCTCGTAGGCTTCGGCAAGACCTCGCTTCTTGCTCCGGGCGCTTCCGAGACGCTGACGATAACCGTCAACGTTCAGGATATCGCTTCCTTTGACTGGAATGACGATAACGATAATGGCGAGACCACTTACGAGCTTGACGCCGGCTCCGGATACGAGCTGCGTTTCCAGTCCGACTCGCATAACGTCAAGGCCACGCAGTCGCTGTCCGATATCGCAGACGAAGCCGTTGTCCTCGGTGAGGACGACTTCAGCGGGGCGGAAGTAAAGGCGCTGTTCTCCGGCGACGACGAGTACAACCTGCTCGGCTGGGATCCCGCGGCAAACAATCCCGCGGCAAACAACGGTAAAGGCGCGACTCTCGTTGAAGAGGGTAAGATGACGCTTCTCGACCGCGACGATTTCGTGGGCACTCATCCCGCTCCGCTCGAAGCCGAAGATCTTGTCAGAAGCGACGAGTGGTTCGAGTTCCACGAAAACCTCGATCAGTACAACGCCGAGACCCAGCAGATATATCAGGAAAAAGAGGACGGTACGTCCGAATACGGTTGGGTCAAGACGGCGGCTGATACCTATAACAATAAGTACAAGTGGACGCAGGCTGCGTCTCACGCGGCTGATTACAGCGACGTGACGGTCAAACTTGCGGATATGGCAGGCATCGATCGTAACGACGATACGACTCAGCTCGGCGAAGGCGCTCCCTTCGGAGCGAAAACGGGTCGCGAAGCATGGACGAAGTTCATGAACCAGCTCACCTGGGACGAACTCGTCACGCTTGCGAGCAACGCAGGCTGGGGAACTCCCGAGATAGAGTCGATCGAGAAGCCCGCTACGTCGGATAACGACAGCCCGAACAACCTCAGCTCCACTTACAATTGGGGCGACGAGTGCCATATCGCGGCTACGTGGAACCTCGACCTTGCGCATAAGGAAGGTCTCATCATGGGTAACCTCGCGATGCACAAGGGCACGACGTGGTACGGACCCGCGATGAATACCCACCGCAGCCCGTTCGGCGGCCGCTGCAACGAGTATTACAGCCAGGACGGTTATCACGGCGGTATGATAGGCGCTGCGGTCATCAGCGGCGCGCAGGAAAAGGGAGTCATCTGCTATGTCAAGCACTGCGCGATGAACGACCAGGAGATCTACAGAATGAACCTCATGACGCTTGCGACCGAGCAGGCTGCCCGTGAGATCTACTTCAAGCAGTTCCAGATCGCGATCCAGGAGGGCGGATGCCAGGCGCTCATGACGACCTATGGCAGCATCGGCGAGTACTCCGGCGCGACCAACTACAACTTCATGACGTCTCTTATCCGCGACGAGTGGGGATTCGACGGCTATGCGGTCACCGACGCATGGATGCCTTGCAAGGACTACTGGCCTCTCGATATGCTCGTCCGCGCCGGCTGCGACGCTCCTCTCGAGAATGCGGGCGCTCGCACGATGGACTATGAGGCATACAAGGCTGCGATAGCGGCTGATCCCGATGCCGAGGTCGCATACGAATCGTATCTGCTTTCCGGCACTTATGATTCCGGTGCGAATAAGGTGTATATCAACCGTTATACAGGATATGACGATAAAGGCATGCCTACCGGGGATGCAACCAAGACCGAGAGCAATACCCAGTGGTACAGCGTCAGAATGTGCGCGGAGAGGATACTCTACACGCAGGCGAACGCAAACGTCATCAAGAACGGTTACGATATGTCCGGCTTTACGGGCAAGGCTCTTACCGCAGGCACGCAGGGCGTCGAGTACAGCGCCAATATCGGCGTTCAGCTCGATTCCGATAACGTATCCTATACCGTTTCCGGCGGTTCGCTTCCCGCAGGTCTTTCCATGAACGACAGCGGCGTCATCAGCGGCACTCCCGAGATTCCGGGAACTTACAATTTCAATGTGGAGCTTATCGCAGATAACTGGATAACTTCTTCCGCAAGCTACAGCATAACGATCGCGTCCGCATTCTCCGTAGACGCCGATGTGTCCGCGATGAAAGTGGGCGAAGCGTTCGACGGATACATAGAATCCGACGTAGTTACTCTCGACGAATACGACACGATAACTTACGAGGTGACTTCCGGCTCCATGCCCGCGGGCATCACGCTGAACGGCGAAGAAGGCAGATTTACCGGTACGCCTACCGAGGTGGGTACGTTCTCGTTCACCGTGCTCGTCAAGGCGGAGAAGGAATCGGAAGGCGGCGGCACTAAGGGTCCCAAAGGAGACTCGGGTCCTAAGGGCGGTCCGAGCACCGAGACGAGCGAGTTCGAATATGCCGTCACCATGATCGTGACCGGCGAATCGGTATCCGAGATCGACGCGCTCATAGCTCGCATAGAGGCTCTCGAAGCGGCTGTCGGCGATGCGGACATATCCGACGAGCTTACGTCGATCAAGGCCGATCTCGAAACGCTTAAAGGCTCGGGCGTTTCCTCTGAGGATATAGAAGCTCTCGAAACGAGGATAGCCGCGCTTGAAGGAAACGGCGGCTGCGGTAGCGCTGCCGGCGGAACGATGGCGATCGTCGGATCGGCGATAGCGCTTGCAGGTATCGTATTCGCAATAGCGGCAAAGAGAAGAAAGGAAAACTGAATTTTTCCGGCATGACCGGAACGACTCTTCCCCTGAAGCGGGTACGGCGTGAGCCGTACCCGCGGACGGCGGATATACGGATGGATGTGCGCTCGCTTTTTTACGGCGAACGAATATTTCAGGAGAAACATTTATGAAAAAGATCATTGCAGTAAGCGCTTTTGTCCTTGTATTGGCGCTGTTCGCGATAGCATTCGCTGCGTGCAATACGGATCTCGGCGGACCTTCGGGCACATGCACCGTTACTTTTGAACTCAATTACGACGGCGCGCCGGAAGCCGAAAAGATCAGCGTGGATTCCGGAAACGTGGCTGAAGCGCCCGAAGATCCGGAGCGCGAGGACTATGAATTCGTCGGTTGGTATACCGATGCCGCGTGCACGACGGAAGCGGACTTCGAGTTCGCGATAACGGAAGACGTTACGTATTATGCCAAGTGGCAGCAGACAGTCGCGACGGTCACGTTTGTTTTGAATAACGGGACGGACGATGTCGAAACCGAAAAAGTCGCCATAGGCGAGTCGATCGAGCAGCCCGAAGATCCCGAATATGACGATATTCACGTGCTCGATGCATGGTATACTGACGAGGCGCTGACTGCCGTATACGAGTTCGGATCAGAAATAACGGGCGATATCACGCTGTATGCGGGATGGACGGAAGTGGATCCCGATACCGTGCTCACGGTCACGTTTATGTGGAATTACGACGGAGCGCCGGATGACGGCGTGGCGCGCACTTCGCAGGTGAGCTTTAACAGCAAACCGCGTACATATAAGGCGTCGCGCGACGGTTACTACCTTGCCGGCTGGTATACGGATGCGGCGTGCACGCAGGAATTCGATTTCGATGAGCGGCTTAAGAGCAGCGTTACTCTGTACGCCCGCTGGATGGATATTTACACTTTTGAAGCCGAATACGTAGATTTCACAGGCATGAGCGGTAACGGATATTCCGGCAGCATGTCCGGCGTGGGTCTCATCGTCAAACAGAAGGCAGAGAATCAGAATGCGAGCAACGGACATTATGCGGGCTGGGCATATAAGAAAGATTACACGCTTACTTTCAATATCAAGTCGGATGCGGCTGTCGACGACGCCGTGATAGTACTTCGTCTGAGCGCGGAATTTTACGACATGACATACACCGACGAGACTTATCTCGTACAGGTCAACGGTACGAATCTCGAATATGACGATATCTCGATAACGGGCGTTCCCGCGCAGGGCACGAATGAGTGGAAAGAGTTTGCAAACTTCACCATAAGCACTTCCGTTTCGCTTAAGAAAGGAGACAACACGATAAAGCTTATAGTAAACAATTCGGACAGACTGGGCGACAGCGGCACGATGTATGCTACGGCTCCGCTCGTGGACTGCATGTACATCTATACCGATGCCGGACTGTCGTGGACGCCTCTTGAAGACAATCTCAAAGGCAAAATAAGCTGACGGAAGGGGATTAGACTATGATCTCTATCAGAAAAATGATAAGTAAGCATTCCGTCGTATGGCTGTCTGTAACGGTATTCCTTATCGCGCTCATCATTGTCGTGAGCGTGGTGGCGACGACCGTGATACCCGGACTGATGGACACGATGTTCGGCGGTGAGCGCTTCGAAAAAGTGGGCGGCACCGGGGATAACAGTTATTTTACGACGGACGAGGGCATAACGGATAAGGCGAGCGCGCTCGCGGCGTCCAATGCTCTTAACGAGGATATATGCGAAGAGGGATTTATCCTTCTGAAAAACAACGACAGAGCACTGCCGCTTACGGGCAGCGAGAAGATCAGCGTGTTCGGTAAAAACAGCGTAAATCTCGCTTACGGCAGCTCGGGCAGCGTGGGCGGAGATACCGATAAAGCGATGACTTTGTTCGAAAGCCTTACCGCTGTGGGCTTTGCCTATAACGAGACGCTCAAGGGATTCTATGAGGATGATTCGCGTTCCGGCAGTCCTCGACCCGATGCTCCCGCAATGTCAGACAACGCGCTTCCCGACGGCTTCGCGACAGGAGAGACCGATCCCGATACATATCCCGACGATGTTCTCGGATCCATCGATGAATTTAGCGATGTGGCTTTGGTCGTGATATCGCGGACGAGCGGTGAGAACTCCGATCTTCCCACCACGATGAAGAACACAACGGGCGCGATGTCCGAAAACGACCACTATCTCGAGCTGGACGAGAACGAGCAGAACATGCTGAAGCTCGCTTGCGAGACATGCGAAAAGGTCGTGCTCCTCGTCAATTCAGGTACGCCGATAGAGCTGGGCTTTCTTGATGCGGTCGCCGACGGCGACGACACCGATATCGGTTACGACTTTTCGTCCGGCGTAGACGCAGCGTTTCAGATAGGGCTTCCGGGCGAGAGCGGGATAGCCGCTCTCGGCAAGCTGCTCAAGGGCGAAATAAATCCTTCGGGCAGAACGGTGGATACCTACGCCCGCGACTTCATGAAGATCCCCGCAGTGGAGAACTTCAGCCTCAAGGGAATATCTTCGCTTGACTCTTATACGGTCGGCGGAGCCGCGCGCGATCAGTGGTTCATCGATTACGAAGAGAGCATATACATAGGCTACCGCTATTTCGAGACGCGCGGAGAGGGAAATGACGAATGGTATAACGCCAACGTAGTCTATCCTTTCGGTTACGGTCTTTCCTATACGACGTTTTCACAGGAGATCGTGGAAGACAAGACGAACATAGAACCGTCGTCTTCGTGGGACGAGGATACGCGCGATCTTACGGTCACCGTCCGCGTCACCAATACGGGCAGCCGCGCCGGTAAGGAAGTAGTGCAGATATATGCGGAACCGCCTTATGAAAACGGCGGCGTGGAGAAATCCGCAAGAGTGCTCATCGGCTACGCCAAGACGGACATGCTTTATCCCGCGTCCGAAGCGGGTGAGGGCAAACCTAACTCGCAGGAAGTGACGGTGACGTTCGATCCTTACGATTTTGCGTCATACGATTATTCCGGGGCGAACGATAACGATAGTTCCGCTTACGAGCTTGACGCGGGCAGTTATACGTTCGTGGTCGGCAGGAACGCCCACGAAGCGTTCGATTCCGTATCGACGACGCTGACGGACGACGTGATATTCGAAGCGGATCCGGATACGGGGTATACCGTCGAGAACCGCTTCGATAATGCGGACGACGAACTCGGTTCCGTGCTTTCGCGCGATGATTGGGACGGCACGTATCCCGCCATGCGTACGGCTGACGAAAAAGCGGTCGACTCCGCATTCATCAGTGATCTTGAAAACAACTATGACAGCGGGAATCCGCTTACGGCGGAAAGCGACGCGGTAAAAGACGCCGCGGCAAACCGCGCTCCCGCTACGGTGAAGAGCAACGAGGGAATGCAGCTTTACGAGCTGCGCGGTCTCGCTGCGGACAACGAACTTTGGGACGAGCTTCTCAAGCGCATCACGGCGTCTTCGCTTTGGGATATGCTCAGCGAATGCGCGTTCAAGACCCCGTCTCTTTCGTATATAGGCAAGCCGGAGACGCTTGAATCGGACGGACCTGCGGGCTGGACCAAATTCATGGGCGACAGCTCTCAGGTGTACGGTACCTGCTTCTTTGCGTGCGAGCCGGTGCTTGCCGCCACGTGGAACGTGGAGCTTGCGGAGGCAATGGGCAACGCGATAGGCAACGAAGGCATAATCGGGAGAGAAGAGACGAGCAAGGCCGCTCAGATGTGCTATTCGGGATGGTATGCTCCAGGCGTGAACCTTCACCGCACTCCTTTCGGCGGGCGTAATCCCGAGTATTACAGCGAGGATCCGGTGTTGTCCGGTAAGCTCGCCGCGGCTGTCGTCCGCGGCGCCGCAAAGAAGGGTGTTTACTGCTACGTCAAGCATTTTGCTGCGAACGAGCAGGAGACGCACCGCGGCGGCGTGTGCACATGGCTGACAGAGCAGTCTCTCAGAGAGTTATATCTCAAGCCTTTCGAGTATGCCGTCAAAGAGGGCGGCAGCACCGCGATCATGAGTTCGTTCAACCGCATAGGCACGAAGTGGACGGGCGGAGATTACCGCCTTATGACCGAGGTCCTGCGTAACGAATGGGGATTTGACGGCGTTGCCATATGCGACTTTGCGTCCGGACAGGGCCACATGAGCATGGAGCAGATGGTATATGCCGGAGGCGATACCTGGCTGGATACGATAAAACCGTCCGACTGGTTCGATAAAAACGATCCGCTTGACGTATATGTGATGCAGGAAGCGGCAAAGCACGTGCTGTATGCCGTAGTTAATTCCAATGCGATGAACGGCATGGGCGAGGGCGTCATCTATGAAACGCATCTTGCGTATTGGCGCATAATGCTGATAGTTATCGACGTCGTCGTTCCCGTAGGACTTGCCGTCTGGGGATTCTTCGCAATAAGAAGCGCGATCAAAAAGAACTCCGTAACGGACGGGCAGGCTCCGCAGGCTGCCGATGAAAGTAAAACGGATAAATAAAATGCCCCTCATTCAGACGCGCCGCGATTAGCGTCGCGCGCCCCGCCGTTGCGATGTTCGCCGCGGCGGGTCTTTTTTGTAAGCGAAGACCCCGCGGTGTTCGAGCTGCTTCCGTGCGCGGAAAATACGCTCGCCCGAAAGTGCGTGCATGCGCCGTTATGGCGGATAAGAGGTAACGTAAAACGAAAGGCAAGACTGCAGATCGTGCACTTTTTAAGTATGAGCGCGACGGGAGTTCAAATATGCGCAAATGACAGGGCGCGAGACACGCAAAAAAGGACGCAGGATGCGCCCTTTTTTCCTTATGGTGGAACTGAAAGCCGCAAAAACGCACACAGTATTATATCAGATAAATAGAACGGAATACTATTGCCAAGTCGATTTACCGCTTTCAGATTATCCGCTATATGGCAAACAATTAGTCGCAAGCCGGGGCTAATGCCTTGCCGCTGGCTTGCTCCGTGCAAACGGCTGTCATTGCGTCTTTATAGATCCGCTTTGACAGCCGTTTCGCTTGTTCCTTATTCGGCGGCAAATCGGCATATATGTTTTTGCTTTCGTCATTAAAATAAATCACGCTTATGCCAAGCGGTAAAGCCTTTGCATTTTTCAAATTTGTTTCCCCTAAATAATTTGATAAAGCCCACCCAAGACCCCACCCGAACGGAATTAAAAAGGCATATCGCCGTCGTCTGCAATCTCTATGAGTGTAGGCGGCTTTTTTAATTCTCCCGTGAACTTGTTTACGGGAATATTCTTGCTTTTGTCAAAGTCATATACCGCCGTTATCCGTCGGCAGAACGCCGCCCACGTTTTCGGCTCTGTTTGTTGTATATTCGTATATTGTTCTTTCAATGAGAGGTTAGAAACGATATACACGGTATCATAGCAAGCCACGCGGTTATAGTGCCGCCCGCGTATGCGTATCGGCTGCCCGTCCAGATAGTCCAGTATTTCCGAGATTTTGAACGAACTGCGGAACTCGTCAAGAAACAATATCTTTTCGCCGTTGTAATCGTCTACCCAGCCGAATTCGTAATTCGTTGTTCGATATACATCGTCATAGCCGTGTTTTTGGAATACATAACTTGTCTTTCCGCACCCTGCCGAGCCGTATATGTAATAGACTTTCATATTGCGAAACACCCGCTTGAACTTATTTTCCAAGTGCGATTGCCTGTATTCCTTTGCCCATTTCATAACGCGGATAAAGCGGTTGCCGTGCTTTTTGGAAAGGTCGTAAAAACTCATTCCGTTTTCTATATCGTGCATAATGTCGGTCAAGTCGGTGCGTTCGCCGTCCTCGATAAATTCGCCGTATTCATAGAATTGCGGGCTAATGCGCGTTTCTTCGTCCATACAGTATTCGCGCGCTTGTGAACGCTTGCCCCGCCTTGCTTCGATATGCGCGTCAACGCCGATATGCTCTTTTGAAAGACACTTTTTGATACCGCTAAACCACTTCGGCTGTGTAAACTCAAAATATCCCTGATAATGTTCCGTACCCGTTTCGGGAGCACGTTCCCGCTGAAAGACCACATAGCGCAAGTCCTTTACGGTTTGCAGGTACTCCATAAATTCTTGTTCGGTTTGCACGGGGTTATTTATCGTAAAGCACCAGTCGCGCGCCTGCGAATTTCTTTTGCCGTCCGTTGTTTCGGATATATCCGTAGCGGACAAATCAATCTTGATTTTGTTATCCATATAGCCCCCGCAGAAAGAAAAGTGTTACAGTGTTACGGGGTGGACTGGTAATACTAAGTCCACCCGCGCACACGGGCGGCTGTCGCCGCCCGTGTGTTGCCCGTTTGGTTACGGATTGATGAGCGTGGCGGGCAAAATGTAAATGAGCGTTTCGTTCTTTCGTTTTCTCCGTTCTTCCGCTTGCCGCCGTTTCTGCTCCCGCCTAAGTTGCCGAAAATCTTTCATAAGTTCCCGCGTTACAAACTTTGTATTCTTGTTCAGAATACCGATTTTCGCTTTGTAGTCGAAAATCACGTCGTCGGTGATTTCCTTGAAAAATCGCGGCGGCAGTTGCGTGTCGCTCTCTTTCATTGCGTTGAGAATGTCTATGTTCTCAAAAATAAGCGCAAGTTTTTCCTTGTGCAATTCGGCAAAGTCTAACTTCTCCATAAGTCCGTTACCTCGCTTTGTCTGTCCTCTTTCGGGAAAAGCGGATAGCGTTCGCATCGCGCAAGCATAGCCGCCTTATTGTTGCCCGTAACCTCTGCGGGCGTGGTATGATAGTTGCCCGTCATACCGTTGTAAAAGTATTCCTTGCCGCTGAAACTATCCACGCAATTATAAATGTTTCCCTCGTGGGTGTATGCCTTTTTCACGGCTAATTTCGCGTTGTCCGTGTCTTTATAGCGGGCATATTGCCGCACGCCCGTAAACTCCAAGCAGTGCCATACCGTTTTCACGAGCCGCCCGTGGCGGTCGTAATAATCGCGCTTGCCTTGTACCTCTATGAGTTTATCCGCGAGAGAACGAAAGCGTTTGTCCGCGCTATCGTCTATCTGCGTGTCAGCCCACATCTGAACGCCGACTTTCCTTTGCCGTTCGATATACCGCAGAAAGTAATCGGCTACCCGTTCGGCGGTCATGGATTTGCGGCTGTCTAATTTACTTTGAATTTCGGGCAGAAAGATTTTCGCATACGGCAGTAAATAGCAGACTTCGTGAACGCCGTCATACAGCCCGATTTTTTCAAACTGTAATTCCATAGACACGCGCGGCATATATCCCAAGCCCCGCGCAATGAAAGTATCGTCCACGACATAGACAAGGTGCCGAACGTGCGGGGCAAGCGAAAGATTATCCCAACCGCCCGCACGCAGCCGCGCAATCTCCTGTTTGCATAAGAGCAGGTCGCTGATCGCGCGCGGCGGTATCATATATTCGCAAGCAAAATGCGCGAGTAATGTTGTTTTACCCACGCCGCGCTCCCCGACAACGTAAGTCAGATAATAGATTTTTTCCATAGGCTACCCCGAAAAGAGAAAGGGAGCGAACGCGCGCGCCCGCTCCCTGCATTGTGTTACTTGCCTTTCGTCGATTTCTTTGCCGCCGGTTTGGGCGGTGCGGCGGGCGGCTTTGCCGTTTCTTCCTTTTTCAG
>OJMH01002063.1_pt1 | contig 17878 bp, 8 predicted proteins | sample 1597111 | NCBI WGS metagenome assembly OJMH01 (sample SAMEA2452115, study PRJEB22498) | human gut metagenome | reverse complement strand
GGTGTTACGGCGGCTCAGACACTGCTTGCCAGCGTAGTTTCGCGCGATACTATATACGCATACTTCTTTGTCAGCGAGCGCGACATAATCCGCTACAATAAAAACGGACTGTTCAACAGAATAGACAAGGAAAATCACAGGGGTCCGGAAGTCAAGATGATGCTCTTAGACGAGACCGAGCCAAGCCACACCGGAATGTTAACCTACATAGAGAATACGCTAGATACCGGCAGCGTGGAGCTCAGGGCTGAATTTGACAATAAAGACCACACTCTATTTCCGGGCATAATGGGAAAGATTTATTTAAAGAGCGACGCTCCCAAGGAAAAGCTCTTGGTTCCCGAATCTGCGATAGGCACGGACTTAGTCGGAAGATACGTCTTGGTAGTTGACGAAAAGAATACCGTAAAATACGTGCCCGTGCGCGTCGGCAGGCTTTACGGGCAAATGCAGGTTGTTGAAGACGGGCTTAAAGGCGACGAGCGCATAGTCGTAAACGGCATTCAGAGGGCTATTCCGGGGCATAAAGTAAGCGCCTTGGAATCAAAACCCGCCGCGAAAAAATAGGAGCATCGGAGAGCTTTTAGACTATGAAATTTTCGCACTTTTTCATAGATAGGCCGATATTTGCATCGGTCATATCGATTATAATAGTCATGGTGGGTGCGGTGGCTTTCACGAGGCTGCCAATAGCCCAGTATCCCGACATAGTTCCGCCCTCGGTTGTCGTTACGGCGAGCTATCCGGGAGCGTCGCCAACCGACATACAAAATACCGTTGCAGTACCATTGGAAGAGCAGATTAACGGCGTTGAAGACATGATTTACATGCGAAGCCAGTGCTCGGCCGACGGCTCTCTCACAATTACCGTGACGTTCAAGACGGGAACCGACATAGACATGGCGCAGGTTCTTGTTCAAAACCGCGTAAATATCGCAACGCCAAGGCTTCCGGAGGAAGTTAAGAGCATAGGTGTCTCAACAAAGAAGCGCTCGCCCGATATGCTATTGTTTGCAAACTTGGTGTCGCCGGACGGCTCGCGAGACAAGCTTTACCTAACAAACTACGCGCTTACACAGATGAAGGATAAGCTCGCGCGAGTAGAGGGCATAAGCGAGGTAAACATATTTGGCGCAAAGGAATACAGCATGAGAATCTGGATGGATCCGGACAGGCTTATGTACCTTGATTTGTCGCCAAACGATGTTATAAATGCGCTAAAAGAGCAGAACAAGCAGGTTGCCGCAGGCAAGTTAAATCAGCCTCCGACGAAGACGGGAGCGGCCTACGAGCTAATAATAAATGCGCAGGGCCGACTTAAGAGCGAGGACGAGTTTGGGAATATCATCATAAAGTACACGCCGGACGGCAAAGTGATAAAGTTAAAGGACGTAGCGCGCATAGAGCTTGGAGCCTACACTTACTCTGACGAATCCTACCTAAATAACGGAGCGTCTATTGCAATAGCCGCCTACCAGCTGCCCGGCGCAAACGCAGTTGACACTGCCGCGCGCTTTAGAGCTACTCTTGAAGAGATGAAAAAGGACTTTCCATCGGGAGTGGACTACGTCATAGGAATGGACGTAACAACTTACATTTCCGAGTCAATTAAGGCGGTTTACCACACAATATTTGAGGCTATAATACTAGTAGTCTTGGTGGTAATGATATTCTTGCAAAATTGGAGAGCTGCAATAATACCGCTTTTTGCGATTCCGGTTTCGCTGATAGGAACATTCGCGACTATGTACGCCTTCGGGTTTTCGCTAAACAATCTCAGTCTATTCGGGCTGGTATTGGCGATAGGCATAGTGGTTGACGATGCGATTGTAGTTGTTGAAAACGTCGAGCGCAACATGCGAGACGGCCTGCCGGTGCGCGAGGCCACAAAAAAGGCGATGACGCAAGTTCAAGGAGCGCTTATTGCAATCGTCTTGGTTTTGAGCGCGGTGTTCGTGCCCACTGCGTTTATAGAGGGCATATCGGGGCAGTTTTACAGGCAGTTTGCGCTTACGATTGCAGCCTCTACAATTTTCTCGGGCCTAGTTTCACTAACGCTTTCACCGGCTTTGTGCGCCTTATTTTTAAAGAATCACGACGAGAAACCGGACTTTTTCACAAGGATTTGGAACGGGCTCTTCGGCTGGTTTTTCAACGGCTTTAACAAAGTCTTTAACTGGATATCAAAGACCTACGGTGCGCTCGTTGGAAGGCTGACCAGAATATCGGTCTTGGTATTAATTTTTTACGCGGCGCTGCTTGGCGCAAGCGTCTGGTTTTTTGAAAATACGCCAACCGGCTTTATTCCGAGGCAGGACACCGGGTACGCATTCTCGGTTATACAGCTGCCCGACGGGGCGTCTTTTGAGCGCACGCACGAAGTTGTAAGGCGCGCGGCAAAGATACTAAAAGACATACCGGGAGTTAGATTTACAACCGCGATAGCAGGTCTAAATGGAGCTACCCACGCAAAGGTTTCAAATGCGGGCGCCATATTTATGTCTTTCGACGAGCACCGCGAGCGCCAGAAGAAGGGCTATACCAGCGAAAGGATTATAACCCAGGCAAACGAATTGCTCGCAAAGAATATTCCCGAAGCAGTCTGCCTGGCGCTTCCGCCCCCGCCCGTAAACGGCCTCGGAACGGGCGGCGACTTCAAGTTCTACGTTGAAGACCGAGCCGATTTGGGCCTCACACAGCTTGAAAAATACACGCATGAACTCGCCGCAAAGGCCCAGCAGGAGCTGCCGGCAGTAGCAAAAGCTATGTCGACTTACAGAGTTTCAAACCCACAGCTCTTTGCAGATATAGACCGCGAGCGCGCGCAGATGCTAAATGTGCCCATAAGCTCAATTTTCGACACAATGCAGTTTAATTTGGGCTCGGTTTACGTGAACGACTTCAACATCATAGGCAGAGTTTACCGCGTTGTTGCCCAGGCCGAAAGCACCTCAAGAAAGGACGTTGAGGATATCTACAACCTCTACGTTCCAAACTCTCAGGGGCAGAATGTTCCGCTGGGGTCGGTGGCGTCTATAAGGCGCATAATAGGGCCTGCGAACGTCGTTTTGTACAACCGCTCTCCCGCCGCTGAAATCACCGGCAACTTGACTCAAGGAAGCTCCACCGGCGAAGCTATAAAGCAGATAGAAAAACTCGCCGACGAATTTCTTCCGAACGGAATGGCAATTGAGTGGACAGACATAGCCTTCCAGGAAAAACTCACCGGCAACACGGCCATGTACACCTTTGCATTCTGCGTGGTTTTCGTATTCCTGCTCTTGGCGGCCCTGTACGAAAGTTGGACATTGCCGCTTGCGGTTATATTGGTAGTGCCGCTAGTTTTGCTCTTTGCCATTATGGGCGTGCACTTCAGAGGTATGGATAACAACATAATGACGCAAATCGGCTTTATAGTTCTAATCGGCCTTGCGTGTAAAAACGCAATTTTGATTGTGGAGTTTGCACACCAGCGCGAACAAAAGGGAGAGGAGCTGGTATCGAGCGTAAGCAACGCCTCCAAGAATAGGTTGCGCCCGATTTTGATGACTTCTCTTGCCTTCATATTGGGCGTAGTGCCGCTAGCCTACGCTACTGGAGCGGGCAGCGAACTCAGGCAGGCGCTCGGAACGTCCGTGTTCTTTGGAATGATAGGCGTTACGATATTCGGCTGCATATTTACACCCGTATTTTACTACGTGATACGCAGGCTCTTCGGCCGTCCGAAACTTTCGGATGGAAAGAGCGCATAGGGAGGATTTTAAAGATGGACGGATTTTATTTAAAACAAACGCTAAATTGCTCCCGCGCTCTGCTTTGCGCGGCGGCCGCCGCCCTGCTTGGCGCGTGCACTCTGGAACCCGACTACGAAGTGCCGGAAACGCCGCTAAATGCCAAGGTGGAGGCTCTAAAGAGCTTTAAGTACGCCGAGGGGCAGTGGAAGCAGGCCTGCCCGCAAGACAACCTGCCCAAAGGAAAGTGGTGGCTCATTTTTAACGATGACAACCTAAATAAGCTAATCGAGACCTGCCGCGCAAACAATCCAAACCTGAAGTCTGCCTTCTACGCAGTTGAGGATGCCCGCGCAAAGGCCTTTATGACCGAGGGAGAGCTCTACCCCTGGGTAAATGCCGACGCTGCCTATTCCAGAACCGGCACCTCTGAAAATTCTGCAAACTACCGCGGCACATACAGCGACTACGCTCTAGGGCTGGGCCTCACTTGGGATATAGACCTATTCGGGCGCGTGCAAGCCCTTCTTGCAAGCGACACCGCCGAGGCACAGGCAGTATTTGCGGCCTACGAGAATGTAATGCTTATGCTTGAGTGCGAAACTGCATCAACCTACTTTACAATACTCCAATACAATTCGGAAATCGATATCTTAAGCGAAACTGTAAAGACGCGCGAGGCCCAGCTTGAGATTATAAAGAACCGCTTTGCCGCAAACTATTCCTCCAAAACCGATTTAAAGAGAGCCGAGCAACAGCTTTACGAGGCAAAGTCCCAACTTGCGGCAGTGCAGACAACAAAAGATACAAGCGTAAATTACCTCGCTTACCTAATAGGTACAATTCCATCTAAATTCGATGAGCCCACAGGTAATTTAGTTTACGCAAAGCTTCCCGAAACCCCGCTTGCCCTGCCCTCAACTCTACTTGAGCGCAGGCCCGATATAGCGGAGGCGGAGCGCAAAGTGTACGCGGCAAACTACCGCATTGGCGCGGCAAATTCCGCTTTCTTTCCAACAGTGCAGCTAACTTCATCGGTGGGCTTAGACTCTCAGAAGGCCGATACCCTATTTAATTCGGCTTCGCTTGCCTGGGGAGTTAGCCCCAATGTCTATATACCTATCTTCCAAGGCGGCACGCTATGGGGGCAGAGAAAGAGCGCAATCGCCTACCACGCCCAAGTTGTAGAGGCCTACAAGGCCATAGTTTTAAACGCCATATACGAGACTGAGAGCGCGCTTTCAACCATACGCGACTTAAAGGTGGAGTACGAAGCCAGAGCGCAAACTGCAAGCGCATCTCGCGAGGTTCAAGAGCTCACGAAAGACCAGTATGAGGCCGGGGCCATAGACTACTTTGAGTTTACAGACGCCGAGCGCCTGGCCCTACTAAACGAACGCGAGCGAATAAACGTAATGGGAAACCGCTTTAGAGCCGTAATTAACCTCGTGCTCGCAATCGGCGGCAGCGCGCGCGAATATTCTACCGAGAGCGAAAATTAAATATTAAACGTCTCAAAATAGCGAAACGGGCTTAAAATTTTTTAAGCCCGTTTTTTTATACCACCACTTTTAATGAGCCACTGCCAACTAAAACATACATTTTATCGTAACTAATATCTTAAACTAAAGGGAAATTTTACTCTAAAAATTTGCCTTTAAATTTCGAAAGCTATTGAGGCTGAAACTTGCAGTTTAAGTGCAACTTTGTATTCATTGAAAGCTTAAGCTCACGCTCCCTAATGTGGCTTCGATTAAAACCGCGCATTCAATCCTCACAATGCAAAGCAGCCCAATTTAAGATTTAGGCCTATGCCAATTCGCAATAAGGCGGGGGATTAAACACAAAAAAAGCGCCGCCTTGTCAATTCAAAGCGGCGCCTAAATTTAGCAACTGAATAAGCTTATGCCTGACCGGCCAAGCGCTTGTACTTTGCCCAGCGGGCGTTTACAAACTCCTGAGCAAACTTCGTAAGCTCTTCCGCGCGAACCGGATTTGAAACCTGCAACTGCCTGAAGCGGTTTTCATTCTTCATGTATTCGCTTACCGGCAACTTCGGATCGGCACTGTCTAGCTTAAACGGATTCTGGCCGAGCGCAATCTTACGCGGGTCGTAGCGGTATAGCGGCCAGTAGCCACTGTCAACCGCGGCCTTCTGGTGCTCTACGCCGTTTACGAGATTGAAGCCGTGCGATATGCAGTGGGCGTAAGCTATGACGATGGATGCGCCCTTGTAGCTTTCAGCCTCGCGCATAGCCTGAATTACCTGAGTATCCTTAGCACCCATAGAAACCTGGGCAACGTAGATATTGCCGTAGTCAACTGCCAACATACCCAAGTCCTTCTTCGGGGTGGACTTGCCCTTTGTCGCAAACTTTGCAACTGCGCCTATCGGGGTGGACTTGCTCATCTGGCCGCCGGTGTTGGAGTAAACCTCGGTATCCAATACCAAGACATTGATGTTTCTGCCGCTTGCCAAGACGTGGTCTAAGCCGCCATAGCCGATATCGTAGGCCCAACCATCGCCGCCGATAATCCAGACAGCCTTTTCAACCAAATCGTCTGCTATCGGCAAGAGAGCCTTTGCCTCAAACGAATCGTCGCTTGCAATCTTTTGCTTCAAAGCCGCTATGCGCTCGCGCTGGGCTGCGATGCCCGCGTCGCCGGTCTGGTCGGCTTCGAGTATGCTCTTTACCAAGTCGTCGCCAACTTTGCCTGCCAGCTTCTGCAAGAGTTCGCCGGCAATCTTTGCGCGCATATCCAAAGAGATGCGGTAACCCAAGCCGAATTCCGCATTGTCTTCAAAGAGCGAGTTTGCCCAAGCCGGACCTCTGCCGTCCTTGTTTGTAGCGTAGGGTGTTGTCGGCAAATTGCCGCCGTAAATAGAGGAGCAACCCGTCGCGTTTGCAATCAAGAGCCTGTCGCCAAAAAGCTGGGTGAGCATCTTGATGTATGGAGTTTCTCCGCAACCTGCGCAAGCACCGGAGAACTCGAACAGAGGCCTGCGGAACTGAACTTCCTTTACGGTGTCCTTGAGCTTCAAAACATCTGCGTCCGGCAGGCTCATAAAGAACTTGAAGTTTTCGCGCTCGGCGTCGCGCACAGGCTCCTGAGCCACCATCATAAGGGCCTTTACGCCCTCCTCAGTTCTGCTCTTTCCGGGGCATACAGACGCGCACAAGCCGCAACCCGTGCAGTCTTCAACCGCAACTTGGACTGTGAAGGAGCAATTCGGGTAATCCTTGCTCTTGAATGCTGTGCTTTTGAAGGTCTTGGGAGCGTCCTTTAGAGCCTCGTTTGAGTAGAACTTCGGGCGGATTGCAGCGTGCGGGCAGATTGTCGAGCACTTGTTGCACTGTATGCAAAGCTGCGGATTCCAAGACGGAACTTCAATTGCTATATTGCGCTTTTCCCACTGAGTTGTTGCAGAGGGCCATACGCCGTCAACAGGCATTGCGGAAACAGGGAGCTTGTCGCCCTCGTCGCGCATCATAACGACCGTTACATTCTTTACAAAGTCGGGGGCTTCGTCGGCAACCGTCTTCGGGAAGCCGCGCTGCGATGTAACTTCAGACGGAACCTTTACCTCGTGCAAGTTTGCAACTGAAGCGTCGATAGCCGCAAAGTTCTTTTCCACAACGGCCTTGCCCTTCTTCATGTAGGTCTTTTCCGCATAGGCCTTAATCTTTTCTATGGCCTCTTCGCGCGGCAAAACGCCTGAAATTGCGAAGTAGCAGGTCTGCATAATCGTGTTTATTCTGCCGCCCATACCGGTTTCCTTTGCAACTTTGTAGGCGTCGATTACGTAGAACTTGAGCTTCTTATCTATAATTTTCTTTTGTACGTCGCGGTTTAAGTAATTCCAAACTTCGCCCGCCTCGTGAGTCGCGTTTAGAAGGAATACTCCGCCCTCGGCCGCGCGGTCGAGAATGTCGTACTTGTCCATAAAAGAGAACTGGTGGCAAGCCACGAACTGGGCGTTTTTAATTAGGTACGGAGCCTTGATTTCTTCCGGACCAAAGCGCAAGTGCGAAACCGTTATGCCGCCAGACTTCTTGGAGTCGTAAACGAAGTAGGCCTGAGCGTAGTTGTCGGTGCCGTTGCCGATAATCTTAATTGTGTTCTTGTTGGCGCCAACCGTGCCGTCGGAACCCAAACCGAAGAATACGGCGCGCAAAACTTTGTCGCTTTCAAGGTCGAATGATTCGTCCCAAGCGAGCGAATTGTGCGTAACGTCGTCAACGATGCCGACTGAGAAGTGGTTCTTGGGCTTGTCGGCGAGCATATTTTCAAACACGCCCTTTGCCATTGCCGGTGTGAACTCCGCCGTAGAGTTTCGGGTCTATTGAAATTTCGCCGGAATTTCTGCCTTCGATTATTGCAGTTGCGATATCCTGATAGAGAGGTTCGCCGGCGGAGCCCGCCTCCTTTGTCCTGTCTAGAACGGTTATCGCCTTTACGGACTTTGGCAAGACCTTAGCAAAGCGCTTTACGTCAAAGGGCATAAACATGCGAACCTTTACAACGCCAAACTTGCCGCCGTTTGCATTCAAATACTTTACAGTTTCCTCCAAAGTTTCAACTCCGGAGCCCATCGCTACAACGACGTACTCGGCATCTTCAGCTCCTACATACTCGTACAAACCGTACTTTCTGCCGGTGAGCTTTGCAAACTTTTCCATATTCTTTTCAACCACATCGAGGCAGTTGGTGTAATAGGCGTTGCGGGCTTCCAAAGACTGAAAGAAGGTGTCGGGATTCTGCGCTGTGCCCTTTACAAAAGGCTTGTCAGGAGTTAGGCTGCGAGCGCGGAATTCGAGAACCTTTTCGTATGGAATCATCTCCTTCAAAACATCGTCGGAGACAAACTCGTAGGTGTTGACTTCGTGGGAAGTTCTAAAACCGTCAAAGAAATGCAAGAAGGGAACGCGGCTTTCGAGAGTTGAAGCGTGCGCGATTGCAGCAAAGTCGTGGGCCTCTTGGGCTGAGTTCGAGCAGAGCATTGCAAAGCCGGTCTGGCGGCAGGCCATTACGTCGGCTTGGTCTCCGAAAATTGAAAGTGCGTGGCTTGCGAGGGCGCGAGCCGAAACGTGCAAGACAAAGGGCGTGAGTTCCCCCGCAATCTTGTACATGTTTGGAATCATCAAAAGCAGACCCTGCGACGCCGTAAAGGAGGTCATAAGCGTTCCTGTTGAAAGGGCGCCGTGAACGGCTCCCGCAACGCCGCCTTCGCTTTGCAGCTGGGAGATTTCAGGAACGGCATCCCAAATATTCTTCTTACCCTTAACGGCCCACTCTTCGCAAGATTCCGCCATGGGCGAGGACGGGGTAATGGGGTAAATTGCAATAGTTTCGCTCACTCTGAAAGCTACCGAAGCCACTGCCTCATTTGCATCAGTAATGCATTTATTCTTCATAATAATTTACGTCAACTTTTTGAGATTAAAAACTCCCGCAACGGCGGGTCGGAATCAAACGCGCGCGCCTTTACTCTGAAAAGGCGGGCGCACTTTATTCAATAATAGCACGAAACGCTATACCCACTATTTTTTTGCGTCAACTAAAAAGCAAATTTTTAACTAACATTATTTAACGCTAAAACGTTTGAGCCAAGCTATTTTCTCTGTGTTCGCAAGCGGTCCGATAAGTCTAAATTTGGCAAATGCCTCTTGCCAAACCTCAAAATTGTAAAAAATGCCTCTTACCCAGGCTCGGCGATGTTAAAAAGGCAACTTGCGATTTAATATGCTCAAAGGCGCTAAGGTCGAATTTCTCATAGTCTTGTCAGATTCTCTTGTCCTACAATTTAATCTGAAAATCGCACAGTTATAAAGGTCGCGACCTAACTCTGTCTCAAAGTTGTCCTACACTTGCTAAGCCTCGCAATCAATAGAGCGTGTAAAACATGGCGCTGAATTTTAATACCCACATTATGTTTGGAAATTGCACAAACTTTTGCGTGAAAAGCTTACATAGTTAGAACCTTGCGGACACTTTGTGCACATTTAAAATTGCATATGTATTAAATGAAAAAGCCAGCGGATTTTAATTAAAAGGCGGAAATAAAATTTAACTTTTGCTTATTTACGACTTGCCATATTGCGAATGAGACTAGATTATTTTCTTATGAAATATGCAATGTTGATGGGTTTGGCGGTAGTCGCGCTCGCAAATTTTGCGTCGGCCGACATACGCTTTAAGAATATATATCAAAACAATATGGTTTTGCAGGCCAACGATACAAACACTATCGCCGGCTGGACTGAACCTGAAAAAGCCGTGGAAGTAAAGGTTTATGCGACATCTAAGGATGGAAAAAAAGCCGAATTTAAAGTACAGACAAAGTCCGACAAGAGGGGGCTTTGGCAGGCTGAAATAAAGCAGAAGTTTCCGAAGCGCACGAACTTGGAAATTACTGCAACTTCAGATTCCGGAACTGCAAAGATTTCGAACGTAATTACGGGCGAACTCTGGATGGGTTCAGGCCAGAGCAATATGGAGTGGCACTTTGGCAACGCCTCCATAGACAGAGCTTACCGCGACAAATACGAGCAAGACGCCCAAAATTCAAACGGCGATATACGCATTTTTAGAACCCAACACATAATACTGCCCGAGCAGATAGAGGAAGTCTGCGGAGACTGGCGCATAATAAATAAAAACATACACCACGGCGATGTAAGCCAAGTCTGCTACATATTTGCAAGCTTAATAAGTAAGGCGCTCGATACTCCCGTGGGCGTCATAAACTCCTCTTGGGGCGGAAGCAGAATTGAGCCGTGGATTTCTAGAAAGGCCTTTGAAAATTCGCCCGAGTGCAAGAAGTTTATAGATAAGCTCGATGAGGATGTGGCAAACTTTGAAAAGCTCAGGGCAAACTACATAGCCAATTACCCGAAGTGGCTTGAGCAAAATCCGAATTGGACTTTGCAAAACAAAAATGGCAAGACACGCCCGCAGCAGCCCATAGACGTGATATCGCGCAACGACCAACCAACCTGCATGTATAACGCCATGATAAACGGCATAGCGCCGCTTTCGCCCCGCGGAGTGCTTTGGTACCAGGGCGAATCGAACGCCGGCCAGCCCTACGAATATGGCGACCTAAAAAAACTTATGGTAAACTCGTGGCGCAAGCTGTTTAAGCGCGACTTCTACTTCTACTACGTCGAGCTTGCAGCATTCACAGACACGCAAAAGCAACCCGTGCAAAAGGGCAGCTGGGGCGCTATACGCGAGGCGCAAGCTGAAGTACTCGATTTGCCAAAGACCGGAGTTGTGACAAGCATTGATAACGGCGGCTCAAAAGTTGGCGGCCAGGGAGACATTCACCCGCCGCACAAAGAGCTAGTTGCAACGCGCCTGGCAAAACTGGCACTGGCGCAAGTTTACAAGCGCGGGAATGAAAAGGACGCTATCTCGCCATACTTTAAAGACTACAAAATAGACGGAGATAAGATTATCGTTACAATCGCAAATGCAAATGGCCTGCGCAAAATGGCGAATGTTGAAAAGCTCCAAGGCTTTGCAATCCGCGGTTCCGACAACAACAACTGGAAGTGGGCGGACGCCGAAATTAAGGGCGATAAGATTATCATATCAAGCCCCGAAGTTCCTGAACCCAAGGCCGCGCGCTACGCTTGGGCAAGCTGGCCGCTAATTTCGGTAGAGAACAAAAACGGACTGCCTCTGCGCCCCTTCTCAACCGACCACGGAGCCTACCTGGATTACGGAAAGCCCATTCCGCAAGACAAGTAATGATTTTAAACTTTTACAGGGCTCTTAAACGGAGCCCTGTTTTTTTGCGCGTTTATATCTAAGTTCTACCTAAAATTAAAAGCGCTAAAAGCGGCTGAGTCACCTTAAGCATTAAAATACGCAGTAAGAGAAATGAGAAAGTCTGAGAGTTTTTAAAATTCGAGAAAAGGGAGATTCGCTCCGCACGCCTAAAGATAAAAGTTTGCTAGTAAATGCGCAAAAAAAAAGCCGGAGCCAATCGCTCCGACTTTCCAAGAAATAAATTAAAGGCTTAATCCTTTTTACTTTCCTCTTTTTTTGCCTCGAGGTCCTTGAGTGCAGCCTTGCGCGAGAGCCTTACTCTGCCCTTGTCGTCAATGCCTATGCACTTAACAATCATTTCGTCGCCCAACTTGCAGACATCTTCCGTCTTATTTACGCGGAAATCTGCGAGCTCGGAGATGTGGACCAAGCCCTCCTTGCCGGGCAGGCACTCTACGAATGCGCCAAAATCCTTAATGGAACGGACTATGCCCCTGTAAGTCTTGTTTACTTCAATTTCACCCGTAACCATCTCGATTTCGGAGACGGCCCTATCCATGCTCTGAGCGCTCTTTGCAAATATGAGAACCTTGCCCGGATTGTCGTCGTCAATGTCTATCGAAGCGCCCGAGACTTCCGTGATTCTGCGGATATTCTTGCCTCCGGGGCCTATCAACATGCCGACCTTTTCGGGATCAATCTGCATAATCTTGATGCGCGGAGCATGCTCTTTCAATTCCTTGTTGGGCTCTGCAAGCGCGCTTGCCATTACGCCCAAAATCTGGGTGCGAGCCTCGCGATTTTGCATTATGGCCTCCTTTGCAATATCGAGCGGCAAACCCTTAATCTTGAGGTCGAGCTGGAAGCCCGTGATGCCGTTTTTAGTTCCGCAAATCTTAAAATCCATATCGCCGAAGTGGTCTTCAGCACCGAGAATATCGGTTAGGACAACGTGCTTTAGGAGCTTTCCGTTTTCGTCAAAGCGCGTTACGAGGCCGCAAGAAATACCGGCAACCGGAGTTTCAATCGGCACCCCCGCGTCCATGAGGCTCAAGCAGCCACCGCAAACCGTCGCCATAGAGGTCGAGCCGTTTGAATCCATAATTTCGGAAACTACGCGTATCGCATACGGGAATTCGTCCTCGGAGGGGAGAACCGGCAAAAGCGAGCGCTCAGCCAAGGCTCCGTGACCTATCTCGCGCCTGCCCGGAGTTCCAAAACGTCCGGTTTCACCCACGGAATAGGGCGGGAAGTTGTAGTGCAATATGAAAGACTTTTGCTTGGTGCCGCCCGTTAGGCCGTCCAGCTCCTGAACGTCGCGCGATGTGCCCAAAGTTGTTATGACGAGAGCCTGAGTCTCGCCGCGCGAAAATAGCGCGCTGCCGTGAACTCTCGGCAAGACATTTGTAGCGGCACCCAAGGGACGGATTTCCTTTATGGCTCTGCCGTCGCAGCGCTTGCCGGCATCGAGTATATTGCCGCGGTAAACGACTTCCTGAAGCTCCTCAAAAGCCATCTTAATCTGGTTTTCGTCAAAGTTCTCCTCGCCAACCTTGCCCTTTACAAATTCGGCAGTCTCGGCCATGAGCGCATCTACATCGGCCTGGCGCTTCAGCTTCTGGTCTTGGAATACTGCCGTAAGGAGCCTGCCGCCTACATATTCGCGGCACATTTCGAGAATTTCGGGCTTTACTACAAAGAGTTCAAAGTCGCGCTTAGGCTTGCCGCAAATTTTTGCGAGTTCCTTCTGGGCGTCTATAATCTTTAAAATCTGGGTGTGGGCAAACTCCAAAGCCTCGATGAATCTCTCTTCAGGGCACTGCTCGGCAGAGCCTTCAATCATCATCATTTCCTTTTCATTGCCTACGTAAATCAAATCCAAGGTAGAGTCGTACATCTGCTCGTGAGTCGGATTTACAACAAACTTGCCGTCAATCTCGCCAATGCGCACGCAACCTACCGGCCCCGCCCACGGAATGTCGGAAATCAACATCGCAGCACTTGCGCCGTTTACCATCAAAATATCGGGGTCATTTTCCATATCGACGGTCAAGACCTGACCGATAACCTGAACCTCGTTCATAAAGCCCTTGGGGAAGAGGGGGCGCAGAGGCCTGTCGCAGAGGCGCGAAGTTAAAATTTCCTTTTCGCTCGGTCTGCCCTCGCGCTTGAAGTAACCGCCCGGGAACCTGCCCGCAGCCGAGAAACTTTCGCGGTAATCGACAGTTAGCGGGAAGAAGTCCTGCCCGGGCTTAACCGAATTTGCGGCCGTTGCCGCTACAAACAGAGTCGTTTCACCGACACTTATAGTGACGGAACCATTTGCCTGCTTGGCTATAGTTCCCGTTGATATTGTTATACCGAGGTCCTTTACCTCGACGCTGTATTTTTGTTTCATTCCTTTTCTTTCAGATGTGCGATAAGACGGATGGGACGTGCTTTTATCGCTAAGTTACACAAAAGCCAAACACCTCCTAAAGATCTGGCAGCGCGGCCTTCAAATTAAAAACCGCATTATAAAAATGCGACTCGCCGCAATTGTAGAGAACCCAAGCTCCATATTCAAGGGCAAAATTAACCCTTCACGCAAGAGAAATGCGGCTTCAAAAACTAAAATGACGCGCCCCAAAAGCGCGTCATCAAAAATGCAAAGAACTTTATTAGTGGCGCAAGCCCAAGCGAACTATGAGGGAATTGTACCTCTCGAGCTCGTTTTTCTTTAGGTAGTCGAGCAACTTGCGGCGGGCGCTTGTCATTGCGATTAGGCCGCGGCGCGAGTGGAAGTCCTTCTTGTGAACCGCCAGGTGGTCTGTCAAGTGTGCGATTCTAGCAGAGAGAAGCGCGATTTGAACTTCGCAAGAACCCGTGTCCTTCTCATCGAGGCGGTATTCCTTGATTATACTTGCCTTGTCTATTACTTTATCTTTTGCCATTTTCAATCTTTCTTCTTTCACAGTTTCGGAACCTTAATTTTAAGATTCGCAAGCCCAGCACCGCGCCGGATCTGCCGTTAAAAAGAGCCAATGACAAGCCCTCAAACTGCGGAATCTTCGGCAAAACTTTCGCCCCGCCTCAGACTCTAACGCTTTTAAAGTGTTCGAATATCGCAAAACTATTTCCCAAATACAAGCATAAAATTCTCAAATTAACTAAGAGCTTAAAGAATTGAGCTCCCCACTCAAAATCTGAAACCTGCGAATAAAGAAATAGAAACTTCTATTTAAGTGCATAACGCCTCCGCCACCAGGAAATTCCCCCTGCAAGATGCGCAAAAAAAAGCCCCGCTTGCGCGAGGCTAAATTTGAGCTAGCTAATTAAGCTTCAACCTCAATTTTTAAAATCTTCCAGATAGTCTTGTGCCCCTCAATGTTGGTCTCTACTACGTCGCCAACCTTGTGCTCCAAGAGAGCCTGGGCGATAGGAGTCTTGTAGGAGTAAATGTTCTTGTCCGGATCGGAATCCCAAGCGCCGCGAATGTAGCACTTCTGGGTCTTGCCGTCCTTTTCAACCGTAACGACAGAACCTATGCCCACAACGTCCGTCGGAGCCTTCGAGAAGTCGATAACCTCGCACTGCGACAACTCGCGCTGCAACTGTGCGCGGCGCGCCGACAAAGTTTCGTCGTGCTCGCGAGCCATCTTGTATTCCGAATTTTCGCGCAAGTCGCCGAGTTCGCGCGCGGCTTCGATAGCCTTCTTGCTCGCGGGAATCTGATTCTTGATGATATCCTCCAATTCCGCCCTGCGAGCCTCCAAAGATTCCTTCGATACATACAGACGCCCCGCCTTTGTATCGCTTCTGCCCGCAACAAGCTCCTGAACAGCCGGATACAGCTTTATAAAGCGCGCCAAAATCGACTTTTGCGTAAGGTCGTCAAAGCCCTGATTCAAAAGCAAGCTCTGAGCCAAGTCGCGCGCGGTCTCGGAAGAGGCCCCTGCCAAGAGGTCGCGAACCAAGTCGTGGTCGTCGCTCAGCGCATCTACAAGGGGTATGCGGCGGTTTGTATCGCTTAGCAAGGCCTCGTCGTCGATAGCCGAAAGCAGCGCCGTAAAGAGCCTCTGGTTTATCAATCCCTTCAGTATATCCTTAAACTTTGCCGCGTTTCTATTTTTAACTATCCACAAAATAACCGGGCCGCGCAAGGTCTGTTCGTCTAGCCAGCGGTGCAAATTCTCCTCAACCATCTTGCGGCAAGATACGCCCTTGTCGTTTTCGCCCTCAGTCGAAAAGCCCTTTACGTACTTCGACTGGCGGGAAGTATCCCAATCGACAAGGAAGTTTACGCACTCGTTTGTAAAGCGCCCCTCGCTATTTTTCAAAAGCTCTATAATCATGTCGCGCCAAGCGTCGGGGAATATGCGCGTTATCAAATCCAAAAATCTGTCGTAGTAAGATGCGGGCAGGTTTCTGGCAAGTTCGTTTAGGCCGTCCTTCGGATCCTGCTCGATTGTCGCAAAAATTATATCGCGGCTCTTTGGGGCGATTTCCTCAACCTTTTCTTCATCGCCCGGATAGAGGAAGCGGATTAGGTCGTTTCTGACCCAAATGCCGTGCAATTTGTCGGCCTGCTTCAGAGAGCGGGCGGTCTTAATTGCGTTTGTAAGTTCGTCTTTAATCTTGGGCAAGTCCTCTTTTATGCCCTCTACGCTCTTTGCGACGGCCTCTTTGTTTTCGCCGCTCATAACCATATTAAAGAGCTTTTCGGCAAGTAGAATCTTCTTCTTTGAATCCCTATTTAAAAAGTACTCTTGCAAGAGCTCTTGCTCGGGCTCTATGGCCTCTTCCTCATTGCGCAATTGGTAGTGCTCGTTCTTCTTTTTGGGGCAGGCAATCTTTGGGTCGCGAACCAAGAGCTTCTTTGCCTTGTTCCACCAAGAGCGGAATTCCTTTTCAGATTTAAATAGCCTTCCCAATGTATTCTCAAGCTCAACGGTCGTCGCCATCTTATCTGGCATTTTGCTAAGGATATTTTCAACAAACAGCGCCGGAGACTCCCTCATCTGCTTTTCGACTTCCGCAGGATTTTCGCGATAGCGCACCAATTCGTCGTCAGAATCTAGTATGTCTAGCTTATCGACGCAAAAAGCGGGATCCATCATGTGGTTCGGCTTTAAGTCGAAATCTATTATCAATCTGTTCGCGGCTTGATCGTAAGCTTTTATAACGCCAAAGCCCCAACTTGAGTGCATGCAGTGCGCGCCCTTCTTAAACTTTTCAAGTTTTTCGCGCTTTGCCGCAAGTAGCGGATTCTTTTTTATTAGGGATTCTATCTCTTCGGGATTCATATTTTTATTTGTTTTTGAAAGTCAAGTATGCAATAAAGCTTCTCGCACAAAATCTCTCTATGTCGGAAATAGACACACACAGACTCGCAAAGGCAGCTCGATTGATAATGGAATACGAAAAGCGTCCGTCAAAGGCAGACGATTTTCTCGAGACCAAAAACATACTTTCCTATAAATACGGAGAAGAAAGACGCATTTGTCAATTTATCTTTTTAACTGTTTTGCGCAATAAGCTCATAATTGAGGCTATTTTAGCGAAATTTTTAAAAAAAACGCCGCGCCCCGGACTTTTTGCCCTCCTTAAATGCGCCGCTGCAGAAATTTTAGCTTCGGATGAAAGCAAGCTAGCGAGCATAATTCACGCATGGGTTGAAACTGCAAAGCAAAATTTTAGCATGGGCGAATCAAAACTTGCCAATGCCCTTTTGCGAAAATTTGCCCCCGCATACGCCGAATTTAAAAGTAGCGCAAAAAGCTTGGAGGATTTCGCCCTGCTATACAGCCATCCGCTCTGGCTTGCAAAATCGTGGAAAGAGCAATTCGGCGAGGAAAAGGCAATTGAGATTATGAAGCTCGACAATAGACCCAGCGACGTATTCTTCAGGCTTTCCACCACTAGCTCTGCGAAAAATGTCTTCCTGCCATATCTGGAAAACTTTGAAAAAACCCCTCTGGAAAACTTTTTTAAACTAAAGCGCGGAAGCTTCTCAAAAGTGTCGGAACTTCTCAAAACTCCGCACGTTTACATACAAGATCCCGCAACGCGCTTTGCGCCCCTTGCGCTAAACCCCAAAGGAGGTGCGATTTTGGATTTGTGCGCAGCCCCCGGCGGCAAGAGCCGCGCAATAATTGATATGCTGCTGGCCTCTCCGCAAAATGCAAAAGGCGCAAGCCTTGTAGCCGTTGACATAGACTCACCGAGGCTTAAGCGCCTGCGCGAAAATCTGGAAAAAGTTGAGAGTTTTAAGACTGAAATTCTACCCTGCGACTTGCTCTCGGAAAATCTAGCCGACAAGCTAAAAGGTGCGGGGCTTCCAACTTCCTTTAAGACAAGTTGAAAGTGCTCAGCATGACAAAGCATCA
>OJMH01002039.1_pt1 | contig 18045 bp, 17 predicted proteins | sample 1597111 | NCBI WGS metagenome assembly OJMH01 (sample SAMEA2452115, study PRJEB22498) | human gut metagenome | reverse complement strand
CGGCCAATGCAGCTTTCAATTTCAATAACGCTTGCCGGTAATCGGCAAGCTGCGCTGCTTCCGATTCTGAAAAGGAAACCGGACGATCAGACCAGCGATCCTGCAATGCCTCAAATACCATCGTCTGCTGCTCGGGAGTCGACATAATCAGACTGCATAGCGGCAACAAATAATTACCAGCATTTTCCTGCGTTCCAACCGCTTCCCGCAAAGCTTTCGCCAACTCTTTGCGTTGCTCCAATGCTTCAGCAATTTCGTGCTGCAGAGAAGTGAATTCCGGTAAATCTTCCTGCCTGGCAAGCTGTCGCATTTCCAAATTCCGCACCAATTCATCATTTTTCTTCAAAAGAAACAACCAGATACTGATCCGGTAAGGGGTTGCTTTCTCAGCACCAAATTTTGCAGCAAACGCCCGCAACACCGCGTCTTCCGTAAATAAAATCGAGGTTTGCCGTTGTAAATCGAATAAACGGTCCACCTGCGCCGATACAACATTCAGCTTGTCAATTTCATATTTCAAATCAAAATACTTTCGCTGAAACCAATATTGACCTGAAATTTCTTCGGACGAATCTCCACTTATGGCCCATAATCTATTATTTTGGTATTCACGCATTTTTTTCTGCTCAGGACTCAAGCTGTCATGTAACTTCTGCAAAAGGGCCATTATCTCCTCCTGTGACAACTCCCCCTCTGCCTCAACGGCAAGACAGCAAGAAGTTACTGCTGCAAACAACAACAAAATGCAAAAAAATTTATAGTAAACCATACATTCTTTCAATTTTTGAGTAAATCAAATCACTATTGGACAACTGAAAAAATAAATTACTACTCTGTTTTCTACTCTTTCCCTGCAGAAACAGCCGATTTTGTACTTGATTCCTCTTCCTGTAAACCATGATCCGCCTTCCAACCTCCTACTGCTTGCATTGCAGCATTGATTTGCGCTTCGTCATCCAGTAAGAGATAAATCAAGGGAATTGCCCATTCGCCACAAGCCTCAGTAGTCGGCTCCAGAATATCCAATGCCATACGTAGCCGAGCAATTTCCTCGGCAGTATCTCCGGCAAGCACCAATGTCCGTTTCAGAAACAACAAACGCATACCCAGTTGATAAATCCGACTCCTCTTATTATTTTCCGGAGTCTCCAGGGAAGCCTGATATTGGGAAAATAATTCTTCCCACTCTTGGTTCAAGCTATTCAGGCTTGCGGCAACACCAGAATCTGAAGGATCTAATGCATTCAAACGATTCTTCAAATTAAAGTATTTATGCTGAAATTCGGTTATTGCATTTGAGTCTATAATATCTAAAATTCTTTCTTGATTTTTCCATTGTTCAATCCAATCAAAACCATCTTTCAATTGATAATCATTTTCCATGAGTAAAAAAACCAATGGTTTCAACCAAATTTCACAATTTTCTCTATCTCCTTCCAGCGTTGCCATTTCCCAACCAGAAACAGATTTGGCTTTAGCCATTTTGGGTAAAATCTGATTATTCCACTTTATTTTATATAATTGTTCCTCTGTAGGCTTTGGTCCATTTAAATAAATTGTAAAATCAATTTTAAATTTTGTATTTCTTTCAATTTCACAACTCTTTTTGAGAAAAAGAATTTTCATTCCCAATAAATAAATACGACGATCTATTCCTCCAACATGATAAAGATAATTGCCATATTCTAAATTAATGCCATTAATGCCACCGCTTCCCCACTGCTCCCAAAGTAAACATAATTCATCCACAGAATTATAGGAAAACGCATCTACCATTTCAAGATTCTCCTTTATAGATAGATAAGTCTCCTGAAATTCATTTTCAACTAACACGCCATCACCTAGCACAGCACTAATCATTATTCCAAAAAAGCCAACTAACATAAAAAATTTCATCATTTTCAAAATCGTTTTACCCTCTTATATACTTCACAAAAAAATAAACTAAAAATTCCTTCAAGGTCTATTGGGAATTAATAAATCCGTCGGATCATTAAGAACAGCGGATTCAGAAAGCCCTCCCTTGCTAATAGAAACTGCTCCATCTGCAGAAATAGTAACCACATGAACAAAAGTGCCTAATGAGTAAACAACATTCGGAGCATCCACAAACTGATATACCCAAGGGCTTTCCCAGGTTAATGAACCATCTAAGTATGGTAATTCATCGTACCATCCACTAATATAATCTGTTCCCATCAAGGAACCAATTCCCAATTTATGTTTAATCCTTGGAAGCCATCCTCTTGTATCTGCATGAGGTCTTACATATTTAACGCCGAGTGCAAGTTTTTTTGAATGAGAATTGAGCATAAGCATGTTTGGGTTTAAATTTGGATAACAACAAACAAATTAAAAGGAATCCCAAACATGCTCACAGAAAACTATATCACAGAAGTATACTGTTTGGTAGACGACATGCTGAAAAAAAGCGAAAAAACCTTGAGAAGCCGTGGCCCACATCCGAAATTATCAGATACGGAAGTAATCATCATGGAAATCGTCGGCGAATCAATAGGTATAGACGAAGACAAAGCGATTCACCGTTATTTTCGAGATCATTGGCATCTTCTGTTTCCAGAGCTTGGAACTCGAACCACCTTTTGCGGCAGGCGGCAAACCTAAGGAAAATCCAATCCTACAGTTTGGGCGGATTTTCTCATGAAAAAACTTGCTCACGGCGTTAAATACATCCCTAGTAATAACGGTAAATAACGGTTCATTATTTCTTTCTCTTACTTGCGTTAAATCGAGACAATTATTTTTTTCAATATTATATAATTAATTTTACTATATTTTATTTTCATTAGCAATTTCCCTCCACAACTCTAATGTTTCAACTATTTCTGTTTCATCTACATATATATGCAGAAATGAAATTGTATTAAAATAATTCAATATTTCAATGATTAATTGAGATTCTGCATGTGTAAATAAATCTTTATTACTTGAATTAAGTTCGAGAATAAATATATCAAAATGATTAAAAAATTTTTTCTCAAAAATGACCATTCTTAAAAAAGATGGGCTTTGTCCTCTATGATATTTAGTCTTTCGTTTATAATTGGCTTTTTTTCGAAAGTAATTTAAAAGACTGTACAAAGCAATTCCTACTTCATTATTAATTTTTACCCATAAACAAATATCCCATAATAATTCATTAATTTCATTAACTGTCTTTCCATAATATCCGTCATTAATACGATCACTAATATCAAATGTTTTATAAATTTTTTTCATAAGATCGCACATAATACTATAATCAATTAATAATTTTTCCATAGTCACACCACATATTACATCATTATTGTTGTATCTTCTGGTTCGCCGTAATAAACAGGTTGCGTATAAAGTATTGGCGTCGGAATAAGTATAAAAATGATGCAAAAATCCTATCGAATATCCGAATAAATAACGGCGGTTTGGGCGGAATAACGATAGGCACATAATATGGCTGCGGTTTCCAATATTTTGGAACTGGCAAGCCACGGAAGTCTTCCAATGGTTTATAGTCAGGTTGCGGAGATGAAGGGAAATTATCGCATCCCAGACAATGAAATATCGTCAACATACTTTTAGCACATCCCTGAAATAAATTGAACATTTTAGTGTAATGACCACCGGGAATAGTAAACCCTCTTTTTGTTCTTGCCCAATGGGAAAGCATATCTTCATGAGGGTCATATTTTCTTAGTTGTCTGGCCAGAATAGAAAGATTATCCTTAAGTTTTGTTACAGCATCTTTACATTTTTTCAGTTCTTCTTCTATACAGCATCTCAAACCATTATGATCAATCGAATTAATTGGATATGGCTGGTCAAAGTATTGCCGTTATAGACTTTATTTTCAATGCGTCGTCCCATGTAATCGTAAGCGAACTCTAATTTTGCCGTTCCTTTTTCAGCTTTGATCAGCCGGTTTTCGGCATTCCAGGTTTGCGTCCAGCCGTCGCGAGTCAGCATGTTGCCGTCAATGTCATAAGTCGGATTCTGAACCGTACCTGCTTGATTCAACGCTGAATATTGATTGAGATTGTTGGCGGTATAGGTCCAGTTGGTTCCGGCCAGGCCGGCGGTCTTGCGGTTGCCGATCGGATCGTAGGTATAGTTGTAACCGTAGGAAGCATTGTTGTTTGACGAGGCGCCGGTCAGTTCGGAATAACTGTTGTAAGTATAACTCAAAACATCAGCAGCGGTGAAGGCGCTACCGCTGCGGTTCATGCCGGTACGGCGTCCGAGCGCATCGTTGGCAGACTGGAATGTGCTGATGGCGCCGTTGGCAACTTTTGTTAACAGATCCCTGGCAGTTTCGTAGGTGTAGTTGGTCGAAACATTATTCGGTCGGGTCATTGAAGCGATCAAATCGCTGTTGGCAAGAAATGCATAATTGAAAACGCCGGCCGCGGTGGTCACTTTATTCAAGCGACTGTACCGGTCGTAACCGTAGGTATACAGATTGACCGTTCCGATGTTCAATCCACTGTAACTTCCCTTTAAGCCGATGGTGGTATAAACGCGATTCAGCTCTTTCGTATCAATACCACTGATTGACTCTTTTTGCAAGGCGACTTGCGCATTATAGGTAAATGTTCTGGTCCTGGCGGCATCGACAACCGTCAATGGTTATTCAAGCCGATTGTAGGTATAGGTGATATCCGGCGTGATTTGCACTGCCGCAGGAAACGAAGCGGTGTTCTTTGCATATCTGGTTGCAATTCCGCGCCAACGTTTTAAGATCATAAATGCATTCTCGATAAAATATCGTAACTTGTATAACTCTTTATCATATTCACGTTGAACCCTGAGATTCTTCCTTGGCGGAATAACTGCTTTTTCTGTTTTCTCAACAATTGCGTCCGAATCATAACCTCGGTCCGCCAATTTTTGCAGTCCCACTTTTTTGACGTTTGCATAATATAGCACACATCTATTGACGACATAACCTAGTCAACTAGTTCTTCGCAGTTTCATAGATATAAGTTTATGGAATAAATAAAAAATAAATTTTATCTATAAAATATATATTAAAAATCGAAATTATTGTTCATTATTTTTTCTCCATATAGCAATGTAAAATACTATTTCAGTCCAGCCCAATATTGCAAATATTAATATGATACCACCCATCCAAAATTCATTTAATGTTAACGAATAAATACCTGAAATGCTCAAAAATAAAGAACGAGAAAAAAGATATAAAAGAATAAACTTATTATGAGTTATTATAATGACGATAAGTAAAATTACAAGAATTAAAAAGACTAAATCTACATTCATGGTCATTAACTTTGTTTGTTTTTATTATGACATTTATTATTTTTTTATTCTGTAAACCACGTACTTTTTTCTGACTACAGCAATTTCATTAATTAGTCGGTTATGCAAAGCCCGATGCAAAAAGGAAAAACCTTATTTTGCCTTCATAATCGTGCCACCGACAGCAAAGGTCGCATATCGCCATTTCCACTTCATGGCCAATGAGTTTCATCATTTGTTTCAACGCGGATTTCAGCGTATGCCCATCGTATTGCGGCTCATGAACCGAATAAAGTTTCTTTTGGTCGCTTTTCTTGAGGGAGCCTTTGCGCAAACGGTCTAAAGCTAGCATCAAACCTCTTCTCCGCGCCGCTTTCCGACAGCTTTTTACGCCAACGCGACATGGTTGACTGATCTGCCGGATACTTGTGCTCAAAATAAACGACACCGGTAATGTATTGAAAATAAGTATCTCAAAATCATTCATCCAGAATTGATTCATCACTCATTCCGCTGGCATAACGGTTTGAAAAGATGGCTTCATACCGTATCGCAATTACTGCTTTTCGTCACCATTTTGCAAGAGTTCTTTCTCAGTAAATCCTTTCCCTTTCAAGAATATAACACGAAATCATAAATATTTCTATTGATTAAAATCATTTAAATACTTTTTCATGATCGACTAGATGATACTTGCATTAATTGCTGCTTGAATTATACTATAACAATGAATGATTTTGATTACCAGAGAATCACGGGCAGCAGAACACTGGATGCGGAAATAAAAACCGACTTGGTATTGATAGCTCAATAGGCCATTGCCGGTAATCGATGGAAATCTTTTTACTTTAAAGGATCGCATCATGATAAAGCAGGATATTGTAACTAGAAGTATTCTTTGGGCTTTGACTTTGCGGCCAGTTATTGCCGAGCTAATCAATACACATTATTGCATCGAGGCTTGGGAGGCAACCAACGCCGGAAGTTATGCTTCCGGCGACAGGTTTGTCACCCGTCGCAGCCGGAAATGCGGCCACGGGTCGGCTTGGCAAAGCCGGCGGAATCAAGGACCAGCGCCTGACTCACAGTCAGAAAACTCCTCGTCAGATACGAGAAAACGTACGTGGCATACCGGGGCTTGCTCTATCTGGCGGCCGCTATGAGCATCATGAATAAAATCATAAGGATTTATCCGGTATTATAACCATTTATTAGTTGATAAGTTCTTATTTTGACGGAGCGGCATTCCTGCGCCGCCGCAACTCTTCCCAATAAGCCAGCCGCTTGCGGATTTCCCGCTCGAAACCGCGTTCCGGCGGATCGTAGAACTTCTGCCGCGGCATGCCGTCCGGGAAATAGTTCTGGCCGGAAAACCCTTCGGCGGTATCGTGATCGTATTGATAATCCTTGCCGTAGCCGAGCTTTTTCATCAGCTTCGTCGGTGCGTTGAGAATATGTTTTGGCGGCGGCAGCGAACCGAACTGTCCGGCCGCCTCCTGCGCCGCCAGCCAGGCTTTATAGCTGCTGTTGGATTTCGGCGCACTGCCCAGAAAGACGACCAGTTCGGCAATCGCCAGTTCCCCTTCCGGCGAACCAAGCCGCTCATAAGCATCCCAGGCCGCCAGCGCCAGCGGCAGCGCCTGCGGATCGGCCAAACTGACATCCTCCATCGCAAAACGGGTCAGGCGGCGCAACAAATACAGCGGATCTTCTCCGCCGGCCAGCATCCGGGCCGCCCAGTAAAGCGCCGCATCGCTGTCCGAACCACGCAACGACTTGTGCAGAGCGCTGATCAAATTATAATGCCCTTCGCGGTCCTTGTCGTAGACCGGCGCCCGCTGCTGAACGATCTTCAACAACCCGGCGGAATCAAGCGTGACGCCCTCCCCGGCCAAATCCCAGACCGATTCCATCAGATTGATCAAATAACGGCCGTCACCATCGGCCAGCTCCAGCAGCGTATTGCGCGCTTCCGGCGTCAACGGCAGCGGCCGCTTCAGCAACTGTTCGCCGCGCCGGAGGATCTGCTCCAGCGCCGGAATGTCAAGCGCGTTCATGACGAAAACCTTACAGCGGCTCAGCAGCGCGCTGTTCAGTTCGAAAGAGGGATTTTCGGTGGTGGCGCCAACTAGAATAACGGTCCCATTTTCCACATACGGCAGAAAGCCATCCTGCTGCGCCCGGTTGAAACGGTGAATTTCATCGACGAACAGCAGCGTCCCTTCGCCGAATTCCCGACGGCGCGCCGCTTCTTCAAACGCCTTGCGCAGTTCGGCAATCCCGGAAAATACCGCCGACAAAGCGACAAAATGCAATGACGTGCAATTGGCCATGATCCGGGCCAGCGTCGTCTTGCCGCACCCCGGCGGCCCCCATAAAATAAAACTACTCAAACGACCGGAAGCAATCATCCGCCGCAACGGCGCATCCGTCCCCAGCAGATGCTCCTGGCCGACGATATCGTCGAGCACGGTCGGCCGCAGCCGGTCGGCCAACGGCCGGGCAGCGCTGTCTTCAAATAAACTGCCCTGCGTCGGCATGGCGTCCACTGCTCCCTGATTTTGACGTTTTCACCACTCCAAGCCCCAAACCGTCAACGGTCGGAATTGGCGCCGGTCTCTTTTTCCAGATAGAAAAGCGCTTCCTGCAACTGCGTATCGTTCCATTCGGAACCGTCTTCGAGCGTCATCCGCAATCCCGCCGGTTCCCGCAACAGCTTGAGCGGCAACTCCTCTTCCTCCGGCAGTTCCACCTCCAGATCCGGTTCGATGCCGACGCCGTGAATCAAATTGCGGCTCGGCGTATAATATTTGGCGATCGTAAAACGGATCGCCCCGGCATTGTTCAACTGGTGGACCCGCTGCACGGACCCCTTGCCGAAGGTTTTCTCTCCGATCAAAGCAGCCCGCCGGTGATCCTTCAAGCAGCCGGAAACGATCTCCGCCGCGCTGGCGCTGTGCCCGTTGACCAGAATCGCCAGCGGCAGATTCAGATATTTCACCGTCGAATCGCCGGCATAAAACACTTCACGATCACTTTCCCGCCGCCCCTCGATAAACAGCAGCAATTCACTGGCGCCGAGAAAACGGTCGCAGACCGCCAGCGCCGCATCCAGAAGGCCGCCCGGATTGTTGCGCAAATCCAGCACCAGCGCATGCATGCTTTTCTGGTTGAGCTGCTTCAGCGCCCGGTCCAGCTCTGCCGGCGTATTGCTGGTAAAACTCTCGATCCGGATATAACCGTAGCCGCCCGGCAGCATTTCGATACCGTTGGAAGGCACCGAATTGCGCGCAAAGGCGCAACGCGTCACCGTCACCTCATGCAATTCATCCTCCTCCTCGCGGTAGACCTTCAACTGCACTTCGCTGTCGACCGGGCCGCTGAGACGCCGCATGCACTCTTCCAGCGTGGCATCCAAGGTGGAAAAACCGTCCACTTCCACCAGCCAGTCGCCGGCCTGAATGCCGGCCTGGGCGGCAGAAGAATTCGGAATGACCGCCATCACCTTGACCGCTTCGTAATCGTTCTTGCGGACCATAACGCCAAGACCGACCTGCTGGCCGTTCAAATCATCGGAATTGCGCCGGTGCTCTTCCGGCGTGTCATAAGCACTGTAGGGATCGAGTTCCCGCAGCATGCCGCGCAAAGCTCCGGCGATCAAACGTTCGTAGGTCACTTTATTTTCATCGACATAATTGTCGCGCAAAATCTCCATGACATTGGTCAGCAGCATGATTTGCGGATAAGGATCTTCCTTCTGGAAAGCGGTTTCCGCCACCGCGGCCGCCGGTTCGGCCCGCAGCAGGTTGGCGGCCGTCAACAGCAAACTCAACAAAAACACCCGTCCCGCCGACGGCATCGGACGGAGAAAAGAACCAAAAGTCGTCATTCTCATAGCTTTACTTTATTGTTTTATCGGTTTATATTAGAATATATATCGCAGTTTCGAATAATGCTAATAAAATAAAACGCAAAAAATGAGGAGGAAAACGAAATGTTGAACAATTCTTACGAACGAAATCCGGACCGGTACGGCAGCTATGCCGCCACCTCGCCGCAGATCTCTTTTCTCAACCAGGTTTACGGCTGGATGTGCCTCGGCCTGCTGCTGACCGCCGGGATTTCCGGCTGGATGGCGGCAACGCCGGGACTGGTGGAAAAATTGATGATGCAGCGCGGCCTGTTCTGGGGCTTGCTGATCGGGGAACTGTTGCTGGTCATCTGGCTGTCGGCCGGAATCGGCCGGATGTCGTCCACCACGGCGACCGTGGCGTTTCTCGGCTATGCGGCGTTGAACGGCGTGGTGTTGTCCGGCATCTTTCTGGTCTACACCCAGGCCTCGCTATTTTCCACTTTTCTGGCGACGGCAGCCACCTTCGGCGGCATGAGTTTCTACGGCTATACGACCAAGCGCGACCTGTCCAGCATCGGCAGTTTGTGCATCATGGCTTTGTGGGGCGTAATCATCGGATCGATCATTAATCTATTCTGGGCCAACAACATGCTGTATTGGCTGGTCACCTATCTCGGCATCGCCGTTTTCGTCGGGCTGACCGCCTATGATACTCAGAAAATCCGCGAACTGGCGATGAATATTTCCGACTCGGACAGCAGTCTGGTCCGGAAACTGGCGATCCTCGGGGCTTTGAGGCTCTATCTGGATTTCATCAACCTCTTCCTGCTGCTGCTGCGCATTTTCGGCAACCGGCGGTAAAGGACGGCAAAATGGCGATGGATCATTTCATTACGTTACCGGTCGGCCTGTTGGAGACGAACTGTTATCTGGTGCCGGTCGGAAAACGCCTGTACCTCATCGACCCGGGGGCCGACGCCCCTGAAATCATTGAAGCGGCCGGACAATTCGACTACGACGAAGCGATCATCCTGCTGACCCATGCCCATGTCGATCACATCGGCGCGGTCGGCGCGACGGCGCGGGCGCTGTCGGCCAAACGCATTCTGCTAAGCGCGGCAGATGAACCGCTGTACGCCAGCAAAGAGAACCAACTGCTGCCCTATTTGCCGCGCGTGACCGATCTGCCGCCGACCTCGGCAAAATTCGACGGCCTGGACTGCGAAGTCATCTTCACCCCCGGTCATACGCCGGGCGGCTGCTGTTATTATTTCCAATCGATTCCGGCAATTTTTGTCGGCGACACTCTCTTCGCCGGTTCCATCGGCCGGACCGATCTGCCGGGCGGCAGCGGCCGGACTTTGCTCGAATCGATTCAGCAGCGGCTGATAGTTCTGCCGGACGACCTGAAATTCTACCCGGGCCACGGACCGGTCGGCACCATCGGGCATGAGAAGAAATACAATCCTTATCTCTCCGGCTGCTGATTTTACAGCACCCCGTCCCGGCGTCAAAAGAAAAAAACGCCGGGCACTCCCGGCGTCTTGCAAGATTAAGAACGCTAACGCTTCACTCGTCCAGTGAAAAGTCCCGGCCCAGTGCTTCGGCGGCCCGGTAAAATTCTAACTGTTCGACAATCAGCGGTTCTTCGGCCGCTCCCTTGGCCAACTCCAGCGCCTCTTCCTGCAATCGCACCGCTTCGCTCAACCGTCCGATCCGCTGGCAGCATTGCGCCAACGCCGTAATCGCCCGAATCCGCTCGGTAATCGTCAACTGCTCCCGTTCCTGGTAGGCTTTGCGCGCCGCACCCAACGCCGGCGCAATCCGGATCTGTCCGGTCTCCTGCGCCAGCAGCGCCTCAGCCAATTCCAACAGCCGGGCCGGCTCGCGCCCCAGGTGCTCGATCATCGCCTGATAGGTTTCGTCGGCCTCAGCCAAATCCGGCTGCTGCTCAAGCAATTTCAACTTCAGCAGATAAAAATCGTAATTTTCCGGATACTGCTGCAAAGCGGCATTGACCGTTTCCATCGCCTTGGCAACCTCTTTCAAATAGGTCACATAAATGTAGCATTTGAACGCCACCAACTGCTCGTCGTCCGGATTGGCCGCCAAGCCGTCCTCGATCAGCTTCAGCGCCGCTTCGTAATCCTCCTGCTGCATTTGTTCGCCGATCGCCAGGAACAATTTGAGCCGCGCCTCGGCCGCCCGGTAATCGAACGTGCCATCCAGAATCGGAATCAGCACCCGGCGCATTTCATCGAGATCGCCGCGCCAGACCACTTTCCCTTCCCGGTTGACGATGACCAGCAGCGGCAGCAGCACTTCGCCGGACGGCAGGAAACCAGCCACCGACTGGAATTTCGGCGTCAACCCGACCGGATAATGGGCATTGCGCAGCAACGGGCCGTCAGCCGGCGGCAACTCGTCGCCGCTGAAGAAAACCGCACTCTGCAAACCGCGGTCCGCCAGCTTCTTCTGGCAACCGGCCAGCATCGCCAGCGTCATGCGGTCGAGCCGGTCGTCGCCGCTCATGAACCCCAGCAGATAAGTTTCTCCGGGCCGGATCTCCAGCGTCTCCCCTTCCCGCAGCCAGGCAGCCACCTCCACCTCCGGCGCCGCGTCGCCAATCTCTACGGCGCCGACCAAAAAGGCGGAGCCGGCCAGAACCGACACCGACCCGAATTTCCAAAACGATTTCATCGCTTATTTTTTCTGACCGTTCTCGAAATAATCGATCAGATACTGCGCCACCGGCGGAATCGTCTTGCGGGCTCCGTCGCCGCGCATCGACTCATGGCCCCTGACGCCAACGGCCACCGCATTGCGGGCCGCGATCGGCGAAGTCTTGGTCTTTTTGCCGAAGCGGACGAAATCGACGAAAGTTTTGACGATGTCCGGATCGGAACCGCCATGACTGCCGGCCACTTCCTTGAGCTTGTAAATGATATCCGGCGTCGCCCGCGGGCCGCGCCGGGTCCAGACGTGCACTTCGCATTGGCCGTAGTCGCCGATGTTCTCCACCCGGCCGTGCGTGCCGATGAACGTGTAATTGCGTTCGGCATCCGGCGCATAATGGCACTGCATGTAAGCGGCCTGCACACCGTTGTCCAACTGCATCAGAATCATGTTGTGATCTTCGACATCGATGATTGGCGAAAGGCCGACCTGGCTCATCGGCGGCCAGTTTTCATCGCTCCAGGACGCATTGCCCGGCGTTTCCGGCGAACGGCGGGCGCATTTGTCATAAACGCTCAATTTGCCCATGCCGCTGACCGCATTGGTGTAACCGCTGCAGACATAATGAATGACATCGATGTCGTGGGCACCCTTCTGCAGCAGCAGACCGTTGCTGAAACGCTGCTCGGAATGCCAGTCCTTGAAATAGGCATCGCCGCCGTAGCTGATGAAATGGCGGCACCAGGCCGCCTGCACTTCACCGATCAGACCGGAATCGACGATATCCTTCATCTGGTTGATGACCGGAAAATGGCGCATGTTGTGTCCCAGATACAATTTGGAACCGGTACGGTAAGCCGTTTCGAGAATCCGGTCGCAGCCTTCGATGGTGATCGCCATCGGCTTTTCCAGATAGACCGCCTTGCCGGCCTCCAGCGCCGCAATCGCCATCTCCTCATGCCAGAAATCCGGCGTCGTAATGAAGACCGCCTCGACATCCTCACGGGCCAGCACCTGCCGGTAATCATCGGTCGTGAAAACGTCTTCGCCATACTTTTCCCTGAATGTCGCCAACGCCTTCGGAGAGATGTCCGCACCGGCAACCAAACGCGACCCTTCGCCCGGATGATGCGCCAGCGCAGCCAGACAGCCACGGCCGCCGACACCCAGCACACCAATTCTCAAATCAGCCATTTTTCAAACCTCAAAGTTATAGGTGAAACACAGTATAATCAAAAAGTTGCGTTTAATATACCACTTTTTGCCATGAAAATCCAGTTTATCAGTGAATTTTGTCAAATTTCCCGGATTTTTTTTCACATTCAATCCAATTTTTGATTTCAAACGACAAAAAACGCGGCCGGCAACCCCGCCGCCGGCATGAATTCGCACCCGGCCGCCCGTCGGGCGGCAACCCAACTCAGCGAAGACCGATAATCATCAGAAAATGCAACGAACTGCCGCAAAGTACAAACAGATGCCAGACGGTGTGGCTGTAAGGACGGTTGCTCAAAAAGAAAATGATTCCGAAAGTATACACCAGCCCGCCGGCAACCAGCAAGGCGAGTCCGGTCGTACTCAGCCCCACAATCAGGGAACGGATGACAATCAGGCTCAGCCAGCCCATCGCCAGGTAGAGCAGCACCGACAAACCGTAACAATTCTCCAGGGTAAAGCATTTGACGACAATCCCGACGGCGGCGATCGACCACATGACGATCAACAGAGCCAGGCCGCTGCCGCCGCCGACGGCAAGCATCAGCAACGGCGTGTACGTCCCGGCAATCAACAGATAAATCGAACAGTGATCCAGCCGGCGGCAGCACAATTTCACTCGATCGTTGCGAACCGCATGATAGGCGGTCGAAGCCAGATACATGCTCAACAGCGAAAGGCCGTAAATCAGGAAAACCGTCATGGTCAGCGGCTTTGCCGGCAACGCCGCGACAAACAACGCGATCAATCCGCCGATTCCGGCGAACAGGCCGACGGCGTGGGTGATGGTGTTGGCGATTTCTTCGTTCGGTGAATAAAAATTTGATATGACTTCCGGGACAGCATTACGCATGGCAAGATTCCTTGACTGCAATCGGCCACGGCATTCCCGGCACTCTCCGGAAAACCGATGGCGTCCTGAGCGGATAATGAAATGATTAAAAATCAACGGATCGGCGTTGGTTCAAACAGCGGAGTTTCGCGATTCGGCATCGAAACGACCGGGGCGGCCCGGCGCCACTGCCGACAACGTCCGGCAATGAAATCGATGATCTGGCGCTGCGTCTCCCTGCCGTTGCCGATCACCGGCAGCGGCGCGCCGAATTCGAAACAAATCCGGTTTTCCGGATGGACCGGGCCGCACTCGGCAATCAGGCGGCCGCGGGTGATGAAATCGGTTTTGAGGGCAAAAGGAATGATTTTGACCCCCGCGCTTCTGGCCAGCTTGACCGCAATGGTATTGAAACGCTCGGGCCGGAATTCGGAGCAACGGGCCGCTTCGGGAAAAATCAAGACCGACTGACCGCTCTGCAGCCGCTGGCATCCCTGTTCCATAATGATTTTGAAATCCTCCCTGGCGTCGAGCTGCCCGACGCCAATGGCGCCGATGGCGCGCATCGCCTGCCGTAAAAACGGGACGGAAAACAACCCCCGCTTGATGACGAAAGTAAAATCCAGCCGCGGCGAAACGAAAGCGTTGAGAATCATCGTCTCGATCGAACTCATGTGGTTGCCGGCCAGCACGAAAGGGCCGGGCTCGGCGGACAAATTCTGCAGGCCCCGCAAATGAATCCGGGCGCCGCAGCGCTCCAGCAAATCAAAATTCAACCGGGAATAATAGGCCTGGTTCTGCCGGTGAAAACGGCCTTGGCGGGCGCATTTGCCGATGCGGTAAAAATTGAAGCAGGTGCGCAAGTAAAAATAAAAACGGCAATTCAGCAACAGCCGGGAAGCCAGGTCCTGACCGCCTTCCGGCGTGTCATAGCTGTCTTGGACAAAAGAATGTGGCATAAAGTCTCTTTTCAATAACACCGGCCGGAAAGAGCATTGCAGCATCTTCCCGGCCGTGAAAGCAATTAATAGCGGTTGCCGCTGCGGCGGAAGCCGTTATTGCTGTGGGTGCGCTCTTCGCGCGGCCTGGCCTCGTTGACAACAATCGTCCGGCTGTCATGGCTGGAACCGTTCAGGCCGGCAATCGCCGCCTGCGCTTCGGCCGTATCGTGCATTTCGACGAAGCCGAACCCCTTGGGCCGGCCGGTATCGCGGTCGGTAACCAGCCGGACGCTGTCCACGGCGCCGTAGCTGGAGAAGGCCCGGTCGAGATCGTTTTCACTCATCGAGTAAGGCATGTTTCCAATATAGATGTTCATCATGGGTCCTTTCGCGGGAACAATTCGCCCGCAGTTATTCTGCTCTCTCCGATAAAAATTGACTGGTTGTTTTGGAAGTTGTCGGTAAATTGCCCGATAAGAAAAGGAGAAAGCAAATTGCTGCTGAACCCATCAGGAAAAAACTGCAAAGATATCAGGATTTCAAAAAAATCGAAAAATCAAACCAAAAAAACGTAAACTTTCATCATTCTTCCCTCCTCATACTGTTTTCAAACCACCGTTCCACTTGAACAGTCGTTTCCGTATGAAAGCGAAGAGATACTGTTACAATAACCGTCAAAACCGGCAATGCAAGCCTGATCGGAAAAATAATTGAATAATAAAATCATTTTCCGAGTTATCCCATAGTTCGCGCACCTGAAGCCATCGCGCCGGTTCCCGCCCCGGAACGAGCCGGTCATTCCGCGGTTTCCGGAGCCAGCTTCGGCGTGATATACTCCCGGAACTCCTCCGGGGTCATCTGGTTATGCCGCCGGAAGATGCGGGAAAAATAATTCGGCGACCGGTAGCCGCATTTCTGACCGACCTCCGAAATGAACAAATAAGGGTTGCGCAGCAACTGCCGGGCCAGGTACATCCGTTTGTCCTGAACGTATTGCTGCGGCGAGAGTCCCAGGTACAGCCGGAACAATTTCTGCAGATAACCGATGCTGACCGCCGTATGGACGGCGATATCGGCAATCGCCAGACCGGCATCGGTATAATGCAGATCGATGAAATGCAAGGCCCGACGCAACTGCGGCGGCAGCCGTTCGTTCTGATTCTGATGCTGCTCCAGATCGCAGAAACGGATCAGCAGCGCATAGAGCAAAGCCCGGCACTGCCGGAATTTCGAGGCATTGTTCAGGACCTGCAGCGCCGCCAGCCACTCCTCGAACAGTTCGTCATGAAAAGGCCCGGTCACCCGCAAGGTACTGTCGAACTCCTCAATCGGCTGAAAAACGACATAGATGGTTTCGGTCATTTCCAGATCGATCTGATTGTGCGGCGTCCGCGGCGGAATCACGAACAATTGCCCGGTTTCCGCCCCCAGCCTCACCTCCCCGGCGCCAGTCTGAAAAACCGAATCGCAGCGGCCGCATTTGACGTAGACCAGCTCGCAGCCGTCATGATCGTGCACCGGTACGACCCGCTGTCCCCGGCAACGGCCGGCATGGGAAAAAGTCGGCAAAGCTTCCAGCATCGGCTTCAATTCCCTCCAGGATTCATTTGTGCTATAGATGGCGTTTTATTTACCAGTACGGGATATTGCCTTTTCCCGTCATTTTTACTATAATAACTGACAGAAAGTCGGTTTGCAAACCCGAAAACCTAAAAAAGTTCACAGCAAGCATTAGGAGGAAATATGAAAAAACATGACTTCACATTGATCGAATTGCTGGTCGTGATTGCGATCATCGCCATTCTTGCCAGTATGCTGCTGCCGGCGCTCGGCAAAGCCAAGGCTTCCGCCCAGAGTATCAAATGCCTCAACAACGTCAAGCAGATCGGCATGGCCAATGTTTTCTATCAGGGCGACTACGACGACTGGGTGATGAACCCGGAGCTGAAACGCGACAACGACGGCTGGATGCTCTTTTATGAACTGATCCAGGATTACGGCTTCGGGCTCGGTTCGATCAGTTGTCCGGCCTCGTCCTCCACCCCGGTCGACTGGCACGATGTCCTGTGGAACGGCAATGCCTGTTACGGCATCAATTACTGGAGTGTCGGCTATCAGGCGTTTTACACCAGTGAATGGTACCGGAAACCGCACAAAATCAGCGAATTCGATCCGTTCGGCAAAATTTCCGATATGATCTACGCCGCCGACAGTTATACCGCCGCCGACGCCGTCGCTTTCGATTCGGGCGTCTGGCACCGCTGCACCCTCATTTCGATGGAAGCGCCATGCTACCCGCATCCGCAGGGCAAGACCTGGATGGGCTGCGCGGTGGCGGTTCGTCACAACAATTGCGCCAATATGGTCGCGCTGGACGGCCATGCCGAAAGCGTCAAAGCACCGGAATTGCTCTGGCGGGAAAAACGCTGGAGTCCCCGGAATTTTCCGGAAGGTCTGGCCATCGACTACACCAATGACTGACCCCTGCCCGACTCATACCACCATTCGAAAGGTTTACAAAAAATGATTCGAAAAAAGCTGGGAATGCTGCTCGGCATACTTGCCGGCATCGCCGCCGGCGCCTCCTCCGGCTATGGAGCGACCCTGATTCTGGAAGATTTTCAGATCCCGCACCCGGAAACCTACTGGAACTTCCGGGCGACGAAAACTGAAGTATTGTCGGGTGATGAGGGCAATCAGCTGCAATTGACCTATCCGAAATGGTCGGAAGGCCAGGAAAGGTGGCCGGCCGCCATTCTGGAGTGCGGCAGCGGCAAATTTCAGACCGCGGACTGGCGCGGTTATGCGGCGTTCGCCATGACTGTTTTCAACGAATCGGCCGACTTCACCATCCGTTTCCGGCTGGACGATGCCCACGGCAACCAATACGGCACCAGTTTTTTCCTGCCGAAAGGCGAAGAAACCGTCTGCATCATTCCAATCCGGGAACTCGCCGAACGGCTGGACGTCACCCAAATGGTCCGTTGGGATCTCTGGCTGGAAATGCCGCCGGAAAACCGGGTCATCCGCCTGAGCGATATCCGCCTCGCCGATGAACCGTACACTCACCGGAATGTCGAAGCGCTGTGCCGCCGGCAGTTGAAACGGCTGGAAACGGCAGTTCAACAATTGCAGGCCACCCAAGGCACCGCCTATACCGATCAGTTACTGACGGACATCGAACAATGGCAGGCAATCTTTACAGCTCCGGAGCACCGGTCGGCGAAAATCGCCGCCAGCCGGGAACCCCGGCTGGAGCAATTGGAGCAATT
>OJMH01002037.1_pt1 | contig 18046 bp, 11 predicted proteins | sample 1597111 | NCBI WGS metagenome assembly OJMH01 (sample SAMEA2452115, study PRJEB22498) | human gut metagenome | reverse complement strand
GCCCTCGCGGATGCGCATGGTGCGGCGGATCTCCTTGGGAATGACCACACGGCCAAGGTCGTCCTAATGTGTCAACTAAAACATAAAATGTAATTTATCCGCTTTAGTTGCGCCCGTTTTACACAATATATCAGAATATCCTCGACTTTTCAATCAACTTTATTACCAGAACAGCACGCTTAAATCCTTTGAAAATCATGAGGAAAAGTGTTCGCTTTTCTGATTGCCAAGTGAACAAAAAGAAGGACTCATGGATTGTCATGAGTCCTTCTTTTCATTTACTTGTGCCGAAGTGTTCTGCTGTGACGGCGCTGATAATAGTCCTTCCTTAGGGCATCAAAAACCATTGTATATCCTGAGAGAACGTCTCCAGACTCACCAGAAGAAAAGACCTTGACTCCGGAATTTTCGAGGGTCTCCGAAAGCGACAATGCGAGTGCGGTCTCCCGTACAAGTCTGCTGAAACCATGCACGGCTACGACTTCAAACCGATTCTGATTTATTTCACTGAGCAGAGCCTGAAGACCAGGACGGTCCAGCGTATTTCCTGGAGCCATATCTTGAAACACCGCCACAACCTCATGTTCCTGTTCCCTTGCCCATTCCCTCAGCCTGGTTTCCTGCCATAACAGCACGTTGTTATCATTCTGGTCCGCACTTGCGACTCTCAAATATAGGGCAACCTTCATACAGCTCTTCTTTCTTCCTTGTGGAATTTTGCGAACAGATCTTCAAATTTCCAGCGCACCTCAATATGATGGTTGCTGAATACGGTTACCCGGTCGATTGCATCATACATACTCGCTTTGAATGCCTCACCGCTCACCGTGAAGGCCGATAAATACTTTTCCGCTTCACCCTGGACTGCACGTCGTTCAGACTGTTCCTCTTGCTCTCGCTGCCGCTCTGCTTCGATTTTTGCACGCTCCATCTGTAGTTCAGAAATGCGGTCTGCCAGCGCGGTTTTCCGCTGGGAAAACAGGTCACGGCTCATTTCTCCGCTCCGGTATTCCTCGTAGTATTGGATCTTCCGGGCATTCTGCCGGGAAATTTCCTGGTCGATTTTCTCCAATCGGTTATCCCAGTTGATCTTAGGCTGTTGCTGAAAGGCAGCCTGGAGGTTCCGGGCCTGCTCTCCCATCAGAACAAGCTGTGTACGGTAGATGGGGAGGAGAACCGCTTCCAGGTCGGTCTTACTCCACCGGATTCCGGCGCAGGCGGCCTGCTCCTGATAAAGCTGAGTATCGCAGGCAAAGTATGTGTCCAGCCCAAATGATTTTCGCAGCTTGCGTCCGCAATGGCCGCAAAAGAACACGCTGTCAGAACCATCCGGCGGTTTACGCCCATAGTTTTTCACGGTCCTGATTTGTGCCTGGGCTGCTTCATATTCCGCTTTAGTCACGATGGCCTCGTGTGTCCCTTCTGTGACAATCCACTCTTCCTGGGGCACTCTTCGTTGGTTTCGGTCTCGCATATAGCGGCTTTCTCTGGTGTGGTTGGTCATAACCCCGGTATACTTGATATTTCGGAGGATATTGAGGACGGTCACATGGGACCACATGAGATCCCGCTCCCGACAGGCCGGCTTGAGGCGGTGTTGCTTATACTCCAGAGGGGTAAGCACGCCGCGCGCATTGAGTTCCTTGGCGATTTGCGTGGTGCTTTTCCCAGCTATGATGGAGAGAAAGATTTCACGGACGATCGGTGCCGTCTCTTTATCCGGCACCATCTGGTGCTTATCCGATGGGTGCTTCTGGTATCCGTATGGCACATGGTTCACAAAACGTCCCTCCTTCATACGCGCTTGCATGGCGGAGCGGACTTTTATGGAAAGGTCTCGGCTGTAATTCTCATACATGAAGTTCCGAAAGGCAACATCCATGCCGCCGGTCATACCGATATATTTCTGACTGTCATAACCATCATTGACGGCAATGACCCGCACGCCCAGAAACGGGAATATGTGTTCGAGGTAGTCACCCACATCCAAGTAGTTCCGCCCAAAACGAGACAGATCCTTTACAACGATGCAGGTCACCTCTCCCTGGCGGGCCGCCTCGATCATAGCTTGGAATTGGGGACGGTCGGTATTGGTACCAGTCAATCCGTCGTCGATAAATTCAAGGACAGAATAGGTAGACAACTCGCCACTTCCACGCAGGTATTCCATGATGACTTTTCGCTGATTTTCAATGGATTGGCTCTGGTTGGCCAAGCCGTGAGCACGGTTAAAATCTTCCAGCGAGGTTCGGTAATAGGCCGCAAGTCTTTCCGCCACCTCACGCCACCTCCTCTCGGAGTAATTTGTGTTGGGCCTGAAGGGCTTTCAGCTCATTATCAAAGAGGAACGTGATTTTGATGGAACCATCCGCCCAGACCTGAATCCGGTCCACAAAAGCAGAAATCAGCTCTTGTGAGATCTCTTCGGTGTATCGGTATTCCTCGAACCGCTTTCCCCACTCTTTAGATTTCTCAACGGCTTGGGCAGCTCTGTCCTCAGGGCACTCCAGACGTTCCACCTGCTTCCTCAGGGCCTCGATTTCCTTTTGGTACTGTTCCCGTGCCATAACACATTCTTCCTTTGTCAGGAGTCCGGATTTGTAATCCTCGTACAGTGCCAGGGCATATCCTTGCTTTCGCTTGATTTCCTGCTGAAGTTTTTGTATCTCACTTTTGGCCTGTGTGTCATGGTCACGACCCGACGCTTTCTTTTCTGCCAGTTTCATAAGAACCGCCTGGGTATTGCAGAAAAGTTCAATCTGTACCCGCAATGCCTGTAAAACAGCGGCATCCAGGTCATCACAGCGGATCGACTTTTTGGTGCATCGCAGTTCGCGATGTTCTTCATAGGTTGGGCAGATATAAACGAAATATGCCTTTTTACGGTCATGGCTTATGCTCCGATAGAGCTTCAGTTGGGTCCCACAGTCTCCGCAGACCAGCTTCTCTCGGTATGGATTGCTGCGTGTAGGCAGGTGGCTGCAAGTACCATAAGCCGCCTTATAAGCCTTTGCGTTGGCCTCATTTACCGCCTGAACCCGATCAAAAAGCTCTTGTGATACGATAGGCGCATGGGTGTTATAGACGATATCCCACTCTGACTCAGGGGTGCGGTGGACAGGTATTCCACGAATCAGGCTTGCTGTGCATTTTCCCTGTGCCAGATGTCCGATATAAGCGATATTGCGGAGAATATCAGAAAGAGCATGGCGGTTCCACAATAGTGCGCTGCCTTTTTTATTGTTGTTGGTAATGATCCCGTGCTCAAACCGATACCGGCCCGGAGATGGGATATCCCGCTCATTGAGCATCCGGGCGATCGTCCCGATACCGAGCCCCTGGGCACGCCACTCATAAATCTGCTGAATCACCGGTGCTGTTTCCGGATTGACCACAAGACGACTCTTGTTTTCGGGGTCCTTGCGATAGCCGTGTGGGGCATAATTACCGATATAATCGCCATTTTGACGCTTGGCCTTCAACGCTGCACCAGATTTCATGGAGATATCCTTTGCATAATAGTCGTTTACAATATTTTTGACGGAGACCGTCAGTTCGTCCCGGGAGTGGATGTTGTGGGTATCGTAGTTGTCATTGACTGAAATAAACCGAATACCCAGATTCGGGCAGATACGCTCCAGAAAATTGCCGGTTTCGATATAGTTTCTTCCCAGGCGGGATAAGTCCTTGACAATGATGCAGTCGATTTTACCAGCCTTTACATCATCCATCAGTCGCTCCCACTGGGGACGTTCAAAGCTGACCCCGGAATAGCCGTTGTCCAGGTATTGGTCCACAAGTTTCAGCTCTGAGTGCTCCGAGAGGTACTGCTCCATGATCTTGACCTGGCTTTCAATGGGGTCTCCATCCGCTTTGCCATTATCAAGCACAGACAGGCGGGCATATAGTCCAGTGTTGAATGTGATGGATGTTTCCTGGGTAGATGCTTCCACTGCCACAGGTGCCGTTCTCTTTTTTCTTGCCATGGTCAGCTCACCTCCGCTTTAGGAACACTCTTTGTTGCATCCTGTTCCCGCAGGAACTCTACCATATTGGCAAGCTGATCCTGATAGCGGAGAACCACCCGGATTTTCTTATCGGGATACAGCTCGATCTTATCCACCAGATTGACAACCGAGGCACGGCTCAGGCTCGGCAGATTCTGGTATTCCCGAAACTGGGAGAGCCAGCCACTTCGATTTGCCACCCCGTCCTGGATCATGGCCCGTTCTTTCTTTAATTTTCCAATGTCCTGCTCAATCTCGCTGATTTGCTGGGAGTAGCCGTCTTTCATCTGGAGGAACTCCTCCTGAGAGATCAAACCGTCCTGCAGGTCCTCATATATGCTGACCTTCATCGTCCGGCACTTCTGCATCTCGGCCGATTTTACCTCAATAGCCTTATCCAGACGGGCTGTCTCCCGGTGTTCCCAGGCCAGTTCCTCAATCTGGTTCAGGGCCTGCTCCATATTCAAAATCAACTTAATCTCAGATTGTAGAATGGCAAGGACAGTGCTCTCCAGCTCCTTTTCCGAGATCCTGCGCTTTTCGCAGCTACCATCCTTTTTGGCATTTGGGCAGGTGTAATAGGCATATTTTGCCCCATTGTTGGTTACGGAGTACCTTTTTGCCAGGGTGCCGCAGGTTCCACAATAGACCCGACCGGACAGAGGATAGACAGTATCGGAGCCGGATGCCCGGCGACTGTCCTCCTGCATCAGCTTCTGGACCAGTTCAAATTCCCGCACCTGGATAATCGGCTCATGGGCCTGTTCAATCCGGCTCCAATCCTGTTCGTCTTTTATGATGGTGTGCTTTACCTTGTAGTTTGGGGTGGTGCGCTTTCCCTGGATCAGTACGCCGGTATAGACCTCATTGGTGAGAATCCGGATCACCGATTTTGGGCTCCACTTACTGCGGGCATTCGTTTGAAAGGCGGTCTTATAATTGATACCCAGCGAGCGCTTGTGCTCGGACGGGGACAATACACCGCGGGCATTTAGCCTTTCCGCGATAGTCACCGGGCTCATGCCCTCGACCTTCCAGCGGAAAATGTCCCGGACCACTTCACCTGCCACTTCATCTATGACAAGCTGTGTCTTATCATCCGGGGCCCGCAGGTATCCATAAGGGGTGTAGTTGGAGACAAATTCTCCGTTTCTTCTCCGGCTTTCAAAGTTGCTCCGCACCTTGATGGAGATATCCCGGCAGTATGAATCATTGAGAAAATTCTTGATGGGGACAATTAGGCTGTCACTTGTAGAGAATTTTAGGCTGTCGTAATTGTCGTTGACTGCGATAAAACGTACCCCAAGCTGAGGAAAGATCTTCTCAATGTAGCGGCCTGCATCAATATACTCTCGGCCAAACCGGGACAGGTCCTTCACGATGATGCAGTTGATCTTTCCCGCCTTCACCGCTTCCATCATTTTTTGGAATTGGGGGCGCTCAAAATTGGTTCCCGTATAGCCATCATCGGTATACTCCGCAACCAGTTCAATGTCTGGCTGCTGCGCCACAAACCGCTCGATGATTTTTCTCTGGCTGGAGATACTGTCGCTCTCCGCTTTTTTGCTGGAAAAAGAAAAGTCGCCGTCTTCCTTAGAGAGTCTAAGGTAGTCGGCGGCTTTATAAATCTTCTCTGATGAGATTAGCATAGCTACCGCTCCTGTCACAATATTGGTGGCCGGACCACCTAATGACGACCGGAGTTTCGCTGATTTTGTCCGTGTTTATCTTAGCACAGCATCCGCAGAAAGTCCAGCCGCATCTTGTGGTAAATCATTACAGGATCGACAGCATATCCGCAAAGCAATCGTTCAGGGTAGCTCCCCCCTCCGTATAGGCTATGTTGACGACAACATTGCCTACTTTGAAACAGTAAGGGTTCTTGATTTGCCGGAGAAATGACCGGATGCGCTCCGGCTGTTCCAGGTTGCTGTCTAGCTTTACATCACGGATATCTACCAATGGATGCGAGGCTTTTTTAGTCTGATGTTCCTGCTTCATGATCATAACCACCTCACTGTTATCATTACCAATTTCTGGACTATTATGCTTTGACGGAGAAAAGGCAATAGAAAAGGGACCGCCGTATTACGGCGATCCCTATTTGTTCACAATGACATGATAACAGAAAAGAATGATACTTACAAGTCCACGTCTGTCGCATATTTTATTGTAGAGAGCTGACATAAATATTGCACTTTGCATTGAAATTATCCGCTTATTAAAACAGCAACACTACTCTAAACTGATGCCGGTCTGCGTCGTATGAACAACCTCCAGTGAGGAAGACGCACATGAACACAAAGTACTTGGATGTGGCACTTTGGTATACCTATACCTCCTTACTGTTTTAATCTATTTATATCAGGGATTTCAAATGTAAATAAGGCAATAGCGGCTTACCCGTTTATATACTAAACGGGTAAGCCGCTATAAATATAAATCTAACCTATCAGTATTTCCGCCCTTTGGATTTAACCTACTTACGTTTTCTTTTCCAGCACAATACTATCAGTGAAAAAAATTGTGCAAGCGTTACGACAAGTGGCCAAATAGTCGCAAAAAATACATATTCAAAACCACCTGTGCCTTTTACAAGGTTTATTCCAAGCTCTGCTGAGATTTGCTTGGAAAAGATGAAAAAAAGCAAGTACTGCGCTGGCAATCCTACCCAAATATGTCCTGGATGAACCTCTGTACTCCTCTTAATCAAACAAACAGCAATCAGAATAGGTATCAATAACATTAAGGTCATCCATAGTGGGTCTGGAAGTGCAACAGTTTGAGATATAATAACAAAATTTGCAAAAAACGACAATACCCCGCAAACTGTTGATATGAGCAACCCTTTTATTTTCTGATGAGGATAGTTTTTCATACTCACTCCGGCATTTAACTCAGTTTTGTGGCAAGGAGATAGTAACTCTCGGTGTAATGAGGATGTTCGATGCCTCCAAGGGTAGAGCTGATAATTTTCCACTTTGCATCCTGAAGATATGGTGCCACATCTAACGTTGTGAAAGTGGCTTTTGGCATTTCACCTGCCATGACGCCGGCAAGTGATTGCATTAAAAAGGCAGGTTGGTGGTATATTCTGACTCCATACGGGAAATTCGGATCCGAGGTAGTCACATTTGTATATTTATATGTTCCAGCCATATTCGACGTATAGGCCGCTATAATGTTTTTACGAATATTATCTCGGTCGAACTCAGTCATTAACTCTCTATGAATATAGCCATCCGTCCCACTTCTATAGACATAACAGTTATTTCTGTTTGTCGATACAGCCGCTAACGCCTTAATAGTTTCTTGCAATCCATAGGTATCCGGATTGTAATCAAATTTCCCGGTTAATTTTTCCCAGTCCTTCTCGTAGCTACTAGCAATACTTGCTGTTTTCGTGATACCATAACGCCTAAAGCTCCAGGCGCTCATAGGCAGATATGGCACGAAATCATCTGTATTAACGAGATTAAAGATACATCTATATTTTGTACCTGTGGCACTTGTTGAGGTAGTTGTGTTAGGTGCTGCAAAAGTATACGCATATACAGTCTTTCCTGCATCAATTTGTTTTGCTGCAAGTAGATTTGCAATTGCAGCCCCTCTTGAATGACCAGTAATCCATAAAACATTGTTTTTCCCGCTACAATACGTTGATAGATAACTATTCAACTTTGTATTGAGGCGATTGGTAGTAATATCAAATCCTTTATGATTGCTGGTTGCTGTCCATTCACTATGTGTAGTCGCCGTACTGCCTATATCAAAGTTGCTGCTCCACTCTTTAAGCGTCCCATTTGTTCCTCTTACAACTACACAAACAATATTTTTTGTTGCTCCTCCGTATGTCACTTCTCTGTGACCAACATACATCTGAGAAACATGGTTATCAGAATTTGTTAGCTGATAATTTTTAACATCTTTCATACCGTGGAAATTCATCCACGAAGTCATCGAGGTGCTGTTTGCAGTGGTTAAAGAGCCACCAGAAGTAATATTCAAATGATTGTCGGCGTAAATATTGGCGGCAAGCAGGGAAGAAACAGTTGCTAATTTGCTATTGTAATTAGTATTCGAAGAGAAGAACCAACGGTAATCCATATTATATGAGACATTAGATGTCGCATACGCTGTATAAAGTTTTCCCCCGAACAAATTGCTTTGGGGTGCCGAATCCGTACTGTCAGATCTTCCGTCATAATCAGTATCATCGCCCGCAGCAAGAGCATCAATTGTGTACGATTCTTCAGGCTGGATTTCTGCATTTTCCAACCTACTCAGGTACTCATGTGCTACTTCTGTTTCTGCATCTGGAATTGTGCCTGTGGTCATAGACACTAATGGATTCAGCGCTAACTCAATCTCAATACCATCGAGAAGCCCATCTCCATCAGTATCTGCAACAAGAGGATCTGTCCCATACAAGTTTACCTCAACACCATCAGACAGCCCATCACCATCGATGTCGGGATCACCTGCATGAGTTTTGTAAATCGTTTCTTCAGCATTAGTGAGGCCATCCCCATCGGTGTCAATATCACCATTCGCTGTAAATAAATCGGTGTGTGTAATACAAAATTCAGTATAATCGTCAACGCCATCACTATCTGTATCTGCATTGTACGGATTGCTGCCATAAGCCATCTCCAAAACATCTACCAGGCCATCTCCGTCGCTATCCAACTCGAACCCAATATCATCCGCTATAGCTCTAACTTCGTCCAAAGTATACATTTTCACGCTGTTATCAGGCTCTAATTGTTGATCTGCAGCAAATGCAGTAACGCTCATTGAACAGATTATAGATACCATCAGGATAAGAGACAAAACTTGCTTTGTCAAGCGTTTCATATTAGTACACCTCCAACTGTGTTAAGAATACATCAATAGCTTTGATTGCTGGGACATTGCTTCTTGTGATCTACTCTTTTTTATTTTTGGGGTGCTGTGAGCACTTTATAAGCCGTTGTGATAATCTGTGGCTCGGTTTCTTCCTTGTTATATGAAATCTCACCACCCTTTTCAACCCCTGTTCAAGTGCTCCAGTGGGCATGGAATAAATAACCATCGCGAATGTTAAAAAACAAGAACACAATCTTTTCTTAAAATTTTCACTTCCCTCCTATGGTAGATTTCATGTACGCTGCCCCCATAATTCTTTTACTTCTCTTCCATATCCCCCCTATTTCCACTATTTGAATCCACCCCCAGCATGGATGGAACCATATATCCAGCTCGGTCGGTATCTGGTTTGACGCATCAGATCCTTCCCGTATATACTACTCCTTCCTATTCTTCTGAATTTTCTGTTTCTCATGAAATTCTTATTCTCTATCATAATTGACACGGATATAATTACAATTAACACCCGGCTTTATTTTTACAAATACTTAGACACTCCTGCCCGTAGTTCCAACCAACATGATGTTCAACAGGATCAGGCGCAACATCCTTTTGTGTGCTGTGTAATCTCCTAAATGGTTAACGTCTTTTCATCGTTTCATAGACCGTGATGCACTGTGGATCTCCGCACTGCAGATCAGTGAATTATTTACAAATTCTGGAGTCACTTACAATTTCTCCAGTATCATCACCACTTCCTAGTGCTGCGTATGCAACTAAGGTTGCCCGGTATCGGCTTCCGAACACACCGTAGAAAGTATATGAGTTCTCATGAAAGATGCTATCTGTAGAATACATTTCATCGGGATGATCATCACCATATATGGTTGCAATCGAGACCCACTTATCAGCTGTAGTCTCCACTTCAATTTTGAGACTGTAGGCTCCAATTTTATCCATTGTTTTTGTTCCATACACTCCATATGTGACAGTCATCTTTCCTCCGCTGCCAGCTTGAATAGCGATTGCGTATGAATCAAGATAATAACTTGCCTTCTCTGACGCTGATGCCGATGGTGCAATAATAACAGTTAATAGAAGTGTTGCGAGGAGTAAGCTAAAACATCTTGTAATCTTCATATTCATTCTCCTTTCATTCTTTCAACGTCATATGTTCGATAATTTGATCAACTTCCTTATCGGTGAATGTGCCAGATATGCTGATCAAGCAATTTGCGTAATTACAGGTAATTCTATATAAGTCCATATTCTCTGTTATCTGCACTGTTAAATTCCCTATCTCTCTGATGTCTCGGTTCTCTACGCCGTTATCTTCATATGTAATATCTGGAGGGGTACAACCCTCCTCATAGTTTATGATTTTGATCATGCACGAATCAGAAGATTCCTTTAATGGAGAAAATATGGCAATATAAGATGTCCACGCATCATTTTTGCTTATAGCGATATCCTCCAACTTAAAGCGAGCTGGAATCCACTGCGGAGTGTAGGTAGACACCCCATTATAGTGCAGGGCATCATCTAAAGTATAAAATCCTTCCTCTGTTGGTGTCTCTAAGCACATATCGCTCCCGGTAGGGAGTCCGAAACTAAAGGTTTTTTCTGCCCAAGTAATTAAACTCTGCGGTACTTCCAAAGCAAAAACTACGCTACTGAGAGCGAAAGCTACTAATAATGCTGCGGCAACAATTGCCCGACGAGAGTACAGGTGGGCAAGCATCCTATTTGATTTTTGCAAGTCTTTGCTCTCAGTCTGCACGCCCATATATTCCGGGTAATCAACAGCAAAACGCTTTTTCGAAGCCGCTTTTTCAAATTTAGGTACAGAAATAGGGGCTAATTCATCCATGATATCGTAATATATCAAAACAATATGGGGATCTAACTCCTCACCTATATTTTCAGCTTGTTCAGTTAATTCGTCTAGTTCTTGCAGGACTTGATCCACTGTCATTGTACGAAGCCTTTCCTGCAAAACCTGCAAATCAGAGACACGGTCGGATTCAGATATTGTGTCTCTTGAAAGCTGATCCATAAGAATACCTCCTCTGTATTATTAGTCTGTGCACAGATAAAAAGTGTGACACAGGACTCCAAAAATTATAATATTTTTCTAAGTTCTTTTCTTATCCTAGACAACTTCTGACGAATTGCGGCTGGAGTTTGGCCTAGATCGGAAGCAATTTCGTTTGCATTATACTTATATACATAATATCGCGTCAGTAAATCTCTATTATCCTCCGATAACGTGGAGGGAAGCAATTCATCAATGCCAAGGTTATCAGAAGTTGCGGTCTGTGTTTCTGTAACAAGTTCCTTCACCCTGCAAAGATACTTAACTTCATCTACGGCTACATGATGACATACATTGACTAACCACGCTTCCGCAGAATCATACGACGCTAGGGAGCGAAAATTCTCACATGCTCGTTTGAATGTCTCTTGAATCACATCATCAATGCAATCTACGCATAACCTACCTAAGTGTCGATAAGCCACACGATACAGCTTGTCGTAGTGCTCATCAAATAATGCCTTGATGTAGGCCTGTTCGGCCAACGAAAGTATTTGGGCTCTTTTGTTTGTCATTGCCATTATACAAGTGCCCCCTCACTAACCCCAATATTTGATCGACTACCTTTCTATCTTCTTCTTTGTATTAGAGAAGATATCTGTCAAATCCGAAAATAATTGTCACAAGTCAGATTATAAACATCATAAGTCAATAAATGTCGCATACAATCTGATGATATTATTTGTGTATCTGTTTTATTGCGATAGCTTAAAGGCATATATAGCATACAATCATCTAAAGCGAGGTGGTCGTATGCAAGAGGAAAGTTTTGGTAAGCGTTTGTATGAATTACGGGTTAAAAAAGGAATAACGGCTCGTGAAATGAGCTTATCTCTAGGTCAGAACCCAGGCTACATCAACAGCATAGAAAATAATAAAGGTCTTCCTAGAATGAGCTCTTTTTTCTATATTTGTGAGTACCTCGGTGTTACTCCAGAAGAATTCTTCGCCGAGCAACAGGATGATCCAGCTCTTCTAAAAGAAGCTACTGCACTTCTCCGAAGTCTTGACTCAGAAACTATCCAGCATGTAATAGCATTGCTAAAAGATCTCAAAAAGCGATAAATAGCGCTGCTGCAGACTCTACTTCTGCGGCAGCGCTTTTTTTACAGTTTTCCCCACCTTGTTTTGTGCATAGTGCATATATTTCAACATTATCAATAATTAGCGTCACAGCTTCTCGCCCCAAAAAGACTAATTGTTGTAGCTGCATCGAGCAGTGTCAGTAATCAACCATTCAATACAAAGAGAGGAGAAAAGAAAATGAAGGTACAAAAGAGAGTCCGATCGCTCATCTCCATCCTATTGACGTTGTCCATACTTCTGACCCTGCTTCCCGTAAGCGTGTTTGCTGCCGACCCCGAGGTAGCGCCCCCCACCAGCGCTGAGTTTAAGGTGATGGGGCTGTATTCTCTGCGGGACAACGGCAGACGGGTGTCCTACTTCTCATATGAAACACGCGAGAATACCTTTTTAACAAACGCAAATGCAACATACCCAGACTCTTGGTTCAAGCTCGTCCATACTATTGAGAAGTCCCAGCCAATTACTCTGGAACTTTATGAAATGAAGGACGAGCCTGAGTACATGGATGTTGACAAGCTTCCTATGCCCTACTTGGCCACCGATACCGCTGACGGCTTCGGCGCACTCCAACATGAAGAATTTCTTGGTGAGCGCTTGGGCGTTTTGGTTGGTGTTCCTGTTCAGGAAAATATTGCTCCACTCAATGATGGGGACGATATTTATACGGCACCTAAGGTCCGTTATTCCCCGATTGATGACGATGCCTGGTGGCGCATTGTTTATGAAACCATCAACGGGGAGAGAGAACCCCAGGTTCTGGAAAACTTCTATTCGTTTGGCTACGAGGGAAACCGACTTGACATACTCGATGCGGAGCCAACAGAAGATGATCCGACGCTTGATCAAGCCACCGAGCCTACCGAAAATACAACGGAAGCTGGCAGTGAAGTACCTGATAGTAATGAATCCACTACCGATACTGAAGCTTCTAAAGAAAACAATGAAGCTGAGAATCCTGCTGAATCTGAAAATAGCAACGCTGATGTCACCGATGAGAATACCAGTGGTAGTAATTCTGATCCCTCTGAGTTAGATAGCGATGCTATTACATCGGAGGAACCTAATAATGAGCCGAATGCGGATGAAGAAATTGTATCTGACATTCAGGCCAGCGCTGACCAGGGAAGCACACCCATCAATGATGCTGTAGAAGATGATGAGGCCTCCCCGGCCGCTGATCCTGATGTAAATGGCGAGACAACTTCTGCGCCCGCTGTTAATCAGCCTTTACCTGATGATGAAGTCTCTGCTGAAACCGAGGCTTCTGAGTCCGAGGCAAATGAAGCTACCGATGGTGCCACTGTGGGCAGTGATGAAGCCGAAACGGACACTCCTGCCCAGCCTGCTCAGGAGGAAGAGAATGAATCTGCTTCTACCAACACTCAAGATCCTGATGCTACCCCTTCCCCCGAAGAAGAGCCTACCATTGATGAAACGCAGCCGGTAGAAGAGGAAAATGTTCCCGAAAAAGAGGAAATTGAATATCTGCCGGAAAGTGCCGTTTTGCCCGCTCCCGCAAACAGTCTTCTTGCCGGAAATGAAGATGCAAGCGATGATACCATCCAGAATATTGTCCTTTGGGATGGCAGCTATCGTACTGATGATGGTGAGATCACACGCATTTCTTCCGGTGGGCGGTATGTCATCGTGATGCAGCCCTGCACGCCTGAAACCTCCATTTACAACAGCTTTCTGGCATTTGATGTTCCCGAACAGAGTGAAGCACTCGATACCTTTGAATCGGTCAACTCTTGGGAAGATCTCATGGACATTGTTGATGAATTGGCCTGTCCTGCTGATCCTGTTAATCTTCTGACCGGAAGCTTCACCTGGAATTATCGCGATTTTGCCCTTTATGGCAAAGATAATCTGGAATTCACGCGCTATTATGAATCGGTCCATGCCAGCGAGAATCATGGTCTCGGTAATGGATGGACATCCAATTTTTCCTATTCTTTGGACTTTGACGGCAGATCTGTGATTGCCTATCTCCCCCGTGGAAGTATGCTTTATTTCCCCATTGACTTCGATGGAAGCTATGGGAAATGCGGCGATTACTCGCTGACCGCAAATGGAGGCGGGTATGTGATGACGGACAAGAGCGGCAACGCTTTCTTGTTCGATAGCAATGGCCAGATCCAGAGTATTGCATATCTTAACGGCAATATAATCTCCTTTAGTTACTCTGGTGGTCTGCTCCAGACAGTATCCAATTCCACTGGCAGCTTTACCTTCTCCTACAGTGGAGGCAATATTAGTCAGGTAACTGATAGCGAAGGCCGGAGCATTTCTCTCTCTTATGATGGGGATCTGTTGACAGCAGTCGAAAACCCTGATGGCGATAGCCTCCAGTATACCTATAATGATAGCGGCTATCTGAGTAAGATTCAGAATTTCAACGGTGAAATTTACGTAGAAAATGAGTACGACGGTATGGGGCGTGTAATCCACCAGTATGCGGCCAACTTCGGCACGTTTGATTTCACCTACGATTTTGATGCCCGGCATAATGTGTGTACCGGAGAAGATGGCTATTACAATGAGATCTGGTACGATGAACAGGGACGCATTACCAGATCTGAAGATTCCAGCGGCACACAGGATGTGACCTACAACGACCTCAATCAGGTCATAAGCCGTACGGATCGAGAGGGAAATACTACCTCCTATGCTTACGATAAGAACGGCAATATTTCCTGCACCACTTACCCGGATGGAACTACGGAGAAGGTTGAATATGACGCAAACCGGATGCCGATCTGGGTTCAGGACCGGAATGGTAACGAATGTTCCTATACTTACGACGACCGTGGCAACATGACCTCTGCTACGGATGGCCGGGGCAATACCACGGAGTATGTTTACGATGGGAACGGAAATATGCTGTCTTTCACGGACCCTCTTGGCAATACCACCACTTATACCTATGACAGCAAGGGTAACTGTCTTACCGAAACAGATCCCAATGGCAGCGTTACTCAGTACGCCTACGATGGGCAAGGCCGTCTCGTATCATCCACCGACGCCGGCGGAGCTGTAACATCCTACGAATACACGGAAGCTGGCAAGCTGGTCAAGACTACGGATGCCGAAGGAAACGAACAGGTTTTCACGGTAGACGGTAATGGCTTCAACTTAACCGAGAGTGACTTTATGGGCAATATCACTGCGTACACATACGATACGCAGAACCATGTCACTTCTGTCACCAACCCTCTGGGTAATACTACGACCTATACCTATGACGAAAATGGCAATCAGGTAACCTCTACCGATGCCAACGGGAATACTACCGTTTATGCTTACGACGCCTCCGGTCGAATGATCTCGATGACCAATGCCGTAGGCAGCACTTGGCTGTACGCTTATAACAACAACAGCCAGACTGTGTCCATCACTGATCCTGCCGGTGGAGTAACGAAGACCAGCTACAATGCAGCAGGCCGGACAGATTCCACTATCGATGCCAACGGGAATGCCACTCACTATGTCTATGACGGAGTAGGCAATAACACCAAGGTTACTGACGCTCTTGGGAATAGCACTGTGAATACCTATGACCAGAATGGTAATCTGGTGTCTGTCAAGGATCGCAATGGTAATACAACCACCTATGTTTATGATGACAACAACCGAATGACCAGCAGTGTGGATGCACTGGGGGGCACTTCCAGTAGCACCTATGATGCCGTCGGCAATCTGGTGTCTTCCACTACTGCGGGTGGCAACACCACTGCATATACCTATGATGCCCGTTCGCAAAATACTTCCATTACCAATGCTCGCGGTTTTGTGACCAGCATGGAATATGACACTTTAGGCCGGAACACCTCTACCACTTATGCGGATGGTAGCAGCGTCAGCTACACATATGATGCCAATGGGCAGATCCTGACCGCTACTGACACCCTGGCCGGTGTGACTTCCTATACCTATGATGCCGCTGGGCAGATGCTGACGATGACCGACCCTATGGGCGGAGTGACTTCCTATACCTATGATGCGGTTGGCAATGTCCTGTCCATTACCGATCCCATGGGGTTTGTGACTTCCTACACCTACACAGCAGATAACCAGCAGGCCACTGCTACGGATGCTGAGGGCCATACGACCACCTACACCTATAACGCCCTTGGTCAGGTGTCCTCCGTGACTTCTCCTGGTGGGAATAGCACCTCTTACACCTATGATGCCAACGGGAATATCCTCACCACTACCGATGCAGAGGGCGGCGTAGTGCGATATGAATACGACGCGCTGAATCGCCTGGTAGCCTCTACAGATGCTAATGGCAATCGGCAGACTTTTGAGTATGACAACGAAGGGAATCAGACTAAGAATACCGATCCGATGGGCTATGCGACCAGCAGTTCCTACGATGCCCTGGGACAGTTGGTCCGAGAGACTGACCGGAACGGAAATGTGCGCGAATATGCCTATGACGCCGATGGCAATCTGATTTCTTCCACAGATCCGCTTGGCAATGTAACCCGATACACCTATGACGAAAATGGCAATCAGATCTCTGAGACTACGCCGATGGGGCTGACGACCACCAATGCTTATGACTCCATGGACCGAGTCTCCAGCACCACCGACCCCATGGGGCATGTCGTTACTTTCTTCTATGATGCCGCAGGCCAGTTGGTTGGCATGACCAACAAGGATGGCACCGAGGTATCTTATACCTATGATGCCAACGGCAATAATCTCACCATCACCGATGAAGAGGGATATGTGGTTACTTACACCTATGATGCCAATAACCGCATGACTTCCATCAAGAATGCCCGTGGATATACCACCAGCTACGAGTATGATCGGGTTGGCAATCTGGTCAAGACCACCAATGCGCTCAACGGCGTTTCTACGGTAGTTTACGATGCGGATGGTAACCTGATTTCTGAGACCAATACGGACGGAGCCACTACTACTTACACCTATGATGGCCTGGGTCGGGTTCTTACCATGACAGATCCCACTGGTGCAGTGACCACGACGGAGTACGACGCCAATGGCAATGTGGTAAAACTGACTCAGTCTGATGGGAATGTCATCACCTATACCTATGACGCCAACAATCAGTTGACCTCCTATGTAGACGCTGCCGGCTATACCCATAGTTACACTTACGACGGCAACGGCAACAAGACCTCCGAAACGGATGGTAACGGCAACACCACCTACTATACCTATGATGGCTTGGATCGTCTGGTTGGTATGACGGACGCAGAGGGCAATCCTTCTTCCAAGACCTATGATGCCGATGGTCGGCTGATCCAGGTTGTCAATGAAGAGGGTGCCGAGACCAACTATGTCTACGATGACTGTGGCCGTGTGGTAAAAATGACCGATGCCATGGGTAACGCCACCACTTATACCTATGATGAAATGGACCGCGTGCTCACCGTTACCGATCCCAGAGGCGGCGTGACCACCTATACCTACACCGATCGCGGGGATGTGGCCACTGAAACCGATGCCGAGGGCTATACCATTTCCTATGAGTACGACGGTAACCACAACATGGTCAAAAAGACCACCGTGGACGGCGTGACCACCTACGAATACGATGCTTTGGATCGGCTTATCAAGACGACGACGCCCGATGGCAAGAGCGAGATCATTGAGTACAACGGCGAAGGGCAGGTTGTGGCCAGTACGGATAAGGGCGGCCACAAGACCAGTTATATCCTGGATGCCAATGGAAATGTGATTGAGACTATCGATGCCATGGGCAACTCCGCGCTCTTTGAGTACGACTCCATGGGTAATCTTATCAAGACCTCCCTGCACCGTGTGGATACTCAGGACGGTGTGGACGAGTGGGAAATCACGCTCTATGAGTACGACGGCCGGGGCCTGACCACCAAGCAGGTGGACGCTCTGGGCAACGTGACCACCTATACCTATGACGGAAATGGCAACCTGAAGACAAAGACTGATGCGGATGGCTATGTTACCACCTATGGCTACAATGGCCTTGATATGGTAACCTCCATCAACTATA
>OJMH01002034.1_pt1 | contig 18094 bp, 13 predicted proteins | sample 1597111 | NCBI WGS metagenome assembly OJMH01 (sample SAMEA2452115, study PRJEB22498) | human gut metagenome | reverse complement strand
GGCGCAGGCAGAGCTTCTCGCCTGCCGCTCCCCTGTCGTGCCCCTCCAGCCAGTAGGTATCCATGCTTTCGCGGGCGGGGTGGTTGGGGGGGAAGTTGAGCTTGTCAAAGGCGTACAGCTCGCTGGTGATGTCGTCCTCCTGGAAGATTTCAAAGCCCATGGAGCGGAAGGCGTCATCCAGATCGTAGCGCATCTGGGTGATGGGGTGCAGTCCGCCCGACAGCGGGGGCAGACCGGGGACGGTGCAGTCGAAATCCGGCGGGACGGCGGAAGCCTTGAGCTTCAGCTCCTCGCGGCGCGCGTCGATGAGGGCGGACAGTTTGTTCTTTGCCTCGTTGACCACGCGCCCCATCTCCGGGCGCAGGGACGCGTCCAGCCGGGGCAATTCCTTGAGCAGCCCGGTCAGACTGCCCTGCTTGCCCAGAATGTTGGCACGCACCTCCTGCAAGCCTGTTTCGCTCCGGGCGTCGCGGATCTTCTGTTCCGCGTCGTGCAGGAGCTGCTCGATTCTCTCTTTCATGCGGCAAACCTCTCTTTATGTGAAAATTGTTCGGAACACGGTTTCCTGTCGGGGGGAAGGAAAGAAAAAACCGCCCCCGGCTATCGCCAAGGGACGGGAGAAACCCGCGGTACCACCCTGCTTCAGCCCCGACGGGGCTGCACTTTTGCTCGCGCGTATTGCCGCGCGCGGCATCCGGTTTAACGCGGGCGGGGGCACACTGCCTTGCCGCTTTTCGCCGGAAACTCCCATACTGAACCTTCGGAGGATCCTCCGCCGGGCGCTTCCAGCCGCGTCGCCCGTTCTCTGGAGCGGATGCCGTCCTCTTACTCACGTATGCTCATCGTTTGAGGGTATTATACCCGATTGCACGGGATTTGTCAAGGGGGACATTGAAGAAACGGGGGGCAGGGGCATTACTTTTTTGCGGCTCCGGCTTTCCCTGCCGCCGGCTACTCCCCAATCCATAAGTTGAGAAAAGTTCTGGGGGCTTGGGGACTCTTTCAAGAGTCCCCAAGAGTCTCCCTTCCGCGGATCAGAGCATATCGGCGATCTCGTAGATCAGGCGTTCGGTTTTTTCCCAGCCGAGGCACGGGTCGGTGATGGACTGACCGAAGACTTCCCCGTCGGTTTTCTGACAGCCGTCCACGAGGTAGCTTTCGATCATCAGTCCCTTGCAGAGCCGCCGGATATCGGCGTTCTGGCGCATGGAACCGAGCACATCGCGGGATATCCGGATCTGCTCCTCATAGTGCTTGCCGGAATTGGCATGGTTGGTATCAATGAGGACGGCGGGGTTTTCCAGTCCGGACTTGGCGTACCGCTCGTACAGACCGGCAAGATCCTCGTAGTGGTAGTTGGAAACCGTCTTGCCGTCCGTGGTCTGATAGCCGCGCAGGATGGCGTGCGCCAGCGGATTGCCGGTGCTTTCCACCTCCCAGCCGCGGTAAATGAAGGTGTGCGGATGGTGCGCCGCCGTGATGGCGTTCATCATGACCGACAGATCGCCCCCGGTCGGATTCTTCAGCCCGACCGGAATATCCAGACCGCTCGCCGTCAGGCGGTGCTGCTGGTTCTCCACGCTCCGCGCGCCGACGGCAACATAGGAAAGCAGATCGGACAGGTAGCGGTGGTTGTCCGGATACAGCATCTCGTCCGCGCTGGACAGTCCGTAATCCCGCAGGGCGCTCATGTGCAGCTGCCGGATGGCTATGATGCCGCGCAGCATATCCGGATGTCCGTGCGGATCCGGCTGGTGGAGCATTCCCTTGTAGCCGTCGCCGGTCGTGCGCGGCTTGTTGGTATAGATGCGCGGCACGATGAGGATCTTGTCCTGCACCTTGTCCGCCACGCGGCGCAGACGCCCGATATACTCCAGCACCGACTCGCTCTTGTCCGCAGAGCAGGGTCCGATGACCAGCAGAAACCGATCGCTCTGCCCGGTAAAGATGTCCCGTATCGCCTCATCCCGCGCCCGCTTGACCGCCGCCATCTCCGGCGTGACCGGGTACCATTCCTTTGTCTCCTGCGGGATGGGCAGCTTTCTGTAAAATTTCATGTTCATATGCAGGTATCCTCCTGCTTCCGCAAATGCGAAAGCCTTTCCTCCTATTTCATTTTTCCCGGCTTTCCGGCTGTTCTGCCCGACTGCCGGCTACCGGCTTGTCGAACTTTTCCCGCCGTTCGCCGGACAGGCGCATCATGTCGCGCATGGTCTCCCTGTCCCCGTCCGCCAGCGTCCCGCGCAGCCTGTCAAACGCCGCGCTGAAGCGATCCATCTCCTCCAGCAGAGCGTCCCGGTTGCACAGGAACAGCTCGCTCCACATCTCGTCGTTGATGCGCGCAATCCGCGTCAGGTCGCGGAAGGAGTCGCCTGTGAACGCCTCCAGCCCCGGCTGGTCGTTGGCGCACATCAGCGCCACGGCAATGCAGTGGGTCAGCTGGGACAGGAACGCAATCATCCGGTCATGCTCCCCGACCGACAGGCGGCTGATGCGGTGGAAGCCGAGCAGTTCGCCCAGCCGGACGCACAGCGCGATTGCTTCCGGCGTGTTTCGGTCGGTCGGTATCACGATGTAGTTCGCACCGCGGAAAACGCTGTCGTCGCTGTGTTGCACGCCGCATTTCTCTCTGCCCGCCATCGGGTGCGCCGCGATAAACTCAACGCCCTCCGGCATCAGCGCCTGCATCCTGTCCACAATGCCGCCCTTGACGCCGGTAACATCCGTGACCAGCGTGCCCGGCGTCAAAAGATGCGCGTTCTCCTCCGCCCATGCCAGCAGGGTGTGCGGGTACAGGGCAAGCACCACAAGGTCCGCCCACGCGAACAGCGCCGGCTCTGCCTCCGTACTGCCCCCCGCAAGGAATCCCTCCCGGACGGCATAGGCGATATCCGCCTGCTCCTTCGTAACGGCGCGGACGGAAAAGCCCTGCTTTGTCAGCGCCTTGGCGTAACTGCCGCCGATAAGTCCCAGACCCACGATGAGCACGTGGGCACGGCTGTCCAGTTGTTTCAGTCTGAGTCCTGCTCCCATTCCCTATGTCTCTCCCTCCGTGCGCACCGCTATCCCCAGCGACCGCAACGTATCAAAAAATTCCGGCATACTTTTGGCGACGCACTCCGCGCCGTCGATGCTGCCCCCGGTGCGGCACAGCAGAACCGCCAGCGACATGGCGACCCGGTGGTCGTTGTGCGCGCACAGTGCCCCGTCCGGTGCGTGTACGCCCGGCTCCACCGTGATTTCGTTCTCCCCGACCGTGATGCGCACGCCGCACCGCCGCAGTTCGGCAGCCATTGCCTCGCCGCGGTCGCTTTCCTTGAAGCGGAGCCGCGCCGTATCGCACAGCGTGCCGCCGTGGTGCAGCGCCGCCACCACCAGCAGGATCGGGGCAAGATCCGGGCAGTCCGCCACGGACAGCCGGCACTTCTCCCGGCACAGGCGCTCCATGTACGCCCCGAACACGCGGTCGCCCTGTGCGCCGTCATCGCGGAAATCCGCCAGCGAAATATCCCCGCCCAGCGTCCGCATGGCACCGAAGAAGGCGGCGGCGGACTGGTCGGTCGGCACGCAGAGCGCCTGCTCCGGCGCCCGCCCCGTCTGCCCGCCGGGTATGCGGTATGCCTGCACGCCGTCCGCCCCGACCGTATAGCCGAACAGCCGCAGGGCGTCCAGCGTCAGCCCGATGTAGGACGCACTCCCGACCTGCCCGGTCAGGCGCAGGGAGCTGTCCCCGCGCAGGTGGGGCAGGGCAAGCAGCAGTCCCGAAACGAACTGACTGCTGATGTCGCCGGGAAAGCAGAAGGCATCCGGATGCAGACCGCCCCCCACCGTGACGCCTGCTTCCGTCCGTGCGAAGAGCACACCCTGCGCCCGGCAGATGTCCTCATACACGGACAGCGGGCGTGCAAATAGGCGCGGTGCGCCCGTAAAGGTTATCCGGGCGCCCGCCGGCTGCAGCAGGGCGAACGGGAGCAGCAGGCGCAGGGTTGTACCGCTCTCGCCGCAGTCGGCAACGGCGTCCGGCGGAAAGCCGACCGGCACCCGCCCGCAGATCGTTGCCCCGGTGCCGTCCTGCCGGATTGCGGCGCCCATGGCGCGCAGACAGCGCAGGGTTGCCCGGATATCCGCGTTGTCCGGCAGATCGCGCAGGCGCGTCTCCCCCGGTGTGAATGCCGCCGCGATCAGGTACCGGTGCGCGACGCTCTTGGAGGCCGGCACCCGCACGGTTCCCTGCGGGATGCCGGGCGTGACGGTCACACGCATGGCGGTTCCTCCCCCTGCGCCGGCTGTCCCAGCGACAGCAGCAGGTCGATCGCCTCGCAGTACCCCGCAAAGCCGTGCCCCTTGATGCAGGCTACGCAGGCGGCGCGCACATAGCTGACGCGGCGGAACTCCTCCCGCGTATCCACGTCCGAAATATGCACCTCCACGGTCGGGATGCCGACCGCCTTGAGCGCGTCCAGCAGGGCGACCGAGGTGTGCGTGTAGGCGGCAGGGTTGAGCACGATGCCGTCATACACGCCGAGCGCAGCCTGCACGGCGTCCACCAAAGCCCCCTCGTGGTTGGACTGGAAAAATCCGATCCCGACTCCCCGCCGCTCCGCGTGCCCGCGGAGCATATCGCACAGGGAGCGGTAGGTCTGCGTACCGTATATCTGCGGCTCCCGGACGCCGAGCAGGTTCAGGTTGGGACCGTTGATGACCAGTATCCGGCGCATCGCAGGCCGTTTCGTGTCTGTATTCAAAGCAGATCGCTCCTTTCTTTCTGTTGCACCGCCAGTGCCGCCAGCAGGCGGTCGGCGCAGTCCTCCGGGGCGCCGGAAACGGGGAAGCGCAGATCGGCTGCCTCCCGGTACAGCGCCTCGCGCGCCCGGAATACCCGCTCCAGCGCCGCCCGGTCGCGCGTCAGCGGGCGGTCATCGGATGGTTGAATCCCGCTCAGCGGGCGATCCAGGTACACCAGCCTGCCGTTGCGGCGCAGTGCCTGTATGTTTTCGTTCCGCGTGACCGCGCCGCCGCCCGTGGCAATGATACAGCCCGTCCCTGCGGCAAGCTCCCGCAGGACAGCGCTCTCCTCCTGCCGGAACGCCTCCTCGCCGTGCGCGGTCAGGTACGCCGCCGGCGTCATGCCGACACGCTGCGCCAGCAGGGCATCACTGTCGGCAAAGGGCTTGCCGGTCCGCGCCGCCAGCAGTCTGCCGAGCGTGCTTTTGCCGCTGCCCGGCATCCCGATCAGTACGATGTTTTCCTTGCGCTCCCGGATGGCGGCATATACGTCGTCGGTTCTGTCCGGCATATCCGGGCGATCCAGAAACAGTGCCGCCGCATACGCCGCCTGCGCGACCAGCATATACAGCCCGCCGGCGGCGGGAATGCCGCACGTCCGCGCACGGCAGACAAATGCGGTCCGCAGCGGGTGATACACCGCGTCCGCCACGCCGCGCAGGTGCGGGAAATCCGCCGGGTCTGCGGGTATATCCCCATCGTGCGGGAACATCCCGACCGGAGTCGTGTTGAGCAGGATTCCGATGTCCTCCCGCCGCCCGTACAGGGCATCATACCCGACGGTATCCTCCCCGGCAGGTTTGCGCGACACGCGGATGACCGATGCCGCTTCCTCCGCCCGCAGGACGGCGCAGGCGGTTGAGGACGTGCCCCCGGTGCCCAGCACCGCCGCGCACTGCCCGCGCACGTTGATCCCGGCGCGGCGGAGCAGCAGGCGCATCCCGTAAAAATCCGTGTTGTAGCCGATGAGCTTTCCGTCCCGGCACAGCACCGTGTTGACTGCGCCAATGGCGCGCGCCGATCCGTCGATGCTGTCCAGGTACGGTATGACCGTCCGCTTGTAGGGAATGGTCACATTGATCCCCCGGAAGTCGCGGGCGCGCATAAAATCCCCGACCTCCTCCGGCTTCAGCTCGCAGAGCCTGTAATCGTATTTTCCCAGCATGGCGTGGATCTCCGCCGAGAAGCTGTGTCCGAGATGCTCCCCGATACAGCCGTACTCCGTTATTTTCCGCTCCATACGCGCCTCCTCAGACCCGCAATGCATCGTTGCCGAAGCGCATCAGCAGCAGATCCGCCACGGTCAGTGCCGTGACCGCGTCAATAACCGGGCAGGCACGCGGCGCCACGCAGGGGTCATGCCTGCCGCGCACGCGCAGCGTCACGTTCTCGCCCCGGACAAAGTCCACGCTGTCCTGCGGCAGTGCGATGGACGGAGTCGGCTTGACGGCACAGCGGAACACCAGCGGCATTCCGTTGGTGATGCCGCCGCCGATGCCGCTGCCGCGGTTGCCGACCGTGACGACCGCGCCGGTCTCGGTGATCCGGTAGGGATCGTTGGCGGCACTCCCGCGCATTCCGGCAAGCGCAAAGCCGTCGCCGAACTCCACGCCCCGGACTGCCGGAACCGAAAACAGCCCGTGCGCCAGCATTCCCTCCACCGTATCAAACCACGGCTCGCCCAATCCCGCGCAAAGCCCGGTCACAGCCGTTTCGGTCACTCCGCCGACGCTGTCGCCGTCCGCCTTGGCGGCAAGGATGGCTTGCTGCATCCGCTCGCCCGCCGCCCGGTCAAGCACCGGGAAGCCCGGCTCGCGCAGGGCGTCCAGCTCCCCGTCCGGGATCTGCCCGTCCGTTTGCCGGAAGGGTCTGTCCTGCACGCCGGCGCAAGCCGCCAGATGCGTCCCGATCCGGATGCCCCTGCCACGCAGGGCGCCCTCCGCGATCGCACCGGCAGCCACCAGTGCCGCCGTGATGCGTCCGCTGAAATGCCCCCCGCCGCGGTAGTCGGAATAGCCGTGATACTTGCAGAACGCCGGGTAATCGCTGTGCCCGGGGCGGGCGCAGTCCTGCATCCCGGCATAGTCGCCGCTGTGCTGTCCGGCGTTGGGAATCCGGATGCAGAGCGGCGTTCCGGTCGTGCAGCCGTTGAACACGCCGCTCTCAATCACGAAGGGATCCTGCTCCACGCGTGCCGTCGCCGTCTGCCCCTGCGGGCGGCGACGGGTCAGCTCCCGCGCGATGTGTGCCTCATCCACCGGGATACCGGGCGACAGCCCGTCCAGCACGGCACCGATGCTGCTTCCGTGACTCTCGCCGAACAGCGTCAGAGTCAGTGCGTTTCCGTATACGTTCTTCATAGGAACGAGATCACCTCCCCGCACGAACCGAGGATGTCGTCCGTGCTTTCCTTTTGCAGGGTAAACCGACCGATTTCCGGGACGCGCACCGTTGTGATGCCGTCCGCGCCCGCCTTCTTGTCGTGTGCCAGAACCGCGCAGAGGTCGTCCCGCCCGCACCGGAAGGCGGTCGGCAGGTCGTACCGGTGCAGCAGGCGCGTGAGCCGGTGCCGCACCTCGCCGTCCGTCATGGCAAGCATCCCGATGCTGACGCATTCGCCGTGCAGGAGCGGGTACGGCTGGCGGGCGCTGATGCTCTCAACGGCGTGCCCTACGGTATGCCCGAAATTGAGCACGCGGCGCAAGCCCCCCTCCCGTTCGTCCGCCTCGACAACTGCCATCTTGATGCGCAGTGCCGCACAGATCAGCTCCTCCCGGGAAATACAGGCGCCCCTGTCCTCCAGCCGCGCGAACATGGCGGCGTCCGAGGTGGCGAACATCTTGATGATCTCCGCCATGCCGCAGGCGTACTGACGCGCATCCAGCGTCTGCAGTACGCAGGGGTCAGCCAGCACCGCCCGCGGCTGGTAGAAGGTGCCGACTATGTTCTTGTACCCGTCAAGGTCTACGGCGACCTTGCCCCCGACCGAGGAGTCCACCATGGCAAGCAGGGTGGTCGGCAGGTTGTAAAAGTCGATCCCGCGCATATAGGTCGCCGCGACAAACCCGCCGAGATCCCCTATCACGCCGCCGCCGACCGCCACCAGCGCATCGCCGCGGTCAAAGCCTGCCTTCAGCATGATTCTGAGGACGGAAAGCCATGTATCGGGGCACTTGTTCGCCTCGCCCGGCTCCAGCGTGACAAGGTGCGGCTCGGCGCACGCATCCGCGACCGCCTGCGCGTAGGCAGCCGGTACGCCGCTGTCGGTCAGGATCAGGACGCGGCGGCGGAGCGAAAAACAGCTTCCGACCTGCGCCAGCGCGCCTTCCTCCACTGTGATCGGGTAGCTGTGCGCCCCCAGATTCATAGTCAGTACGCTCATTCTGTGATCATTCCTTTCTCACCACTGCGGAAGTTTCGGGCGGTTCCGGTTTGCCGGAGCGCAAAACTTCCTGTCTGAAAATATAGTCTCAGGCATCCGTTCGGTTCAGCATCTGCTCCCCGGAAAAGCTCCCCAGCACGCGCACGCTGTTGCAGACCCGCTCCAGCTCGCGGCGCATGGTCTGCCCCGCCTCGGTGCCGAGGTTGCCTTCCCCCTCGGCGTAGAAATAGTATGCCCAGTTTTCCACGCCGGTCGGGTGGCTTTTCAGGCACTTGAGGTTGTAGTCATGCCGGCTGATGACGGATATGGCATCGCCCAGTGCGCCGGGCTGGTTCTTACAGCTGAACAGCAGGACGAAGTGATTGTCGGACGGCTTGATCTCGCACGCCGCCGGGGAAAACACCGCAAAGCGCGTGGTGTTGGATTTCTGCTCGTTGATGTCGTTCTCCAGCACCTGCAGACCGTACAAATCCGCCGTCTCCCGCGCGGCGATGACAGCCATCTCGCGCCGCTCCCCGGCGGCAACCGTTCGGGCGGCGACCGCCGTATTCACGGCTGTCGTCTGTATCCAGCCCTGCCGCCGCAGGTAGGGCTGGCACTGGGCAAGCGCCTGCGGGTGGCTGACCACCTCGCGCACCTCCGCCAGCGTAACGCCGGGCTTGGCGAGCAGGCATTGGGACAGCGGCAGGTCGTAGATCCCGCTGATGGTCAGGGATCCGCGCCACGCAAGATCCATAACCTGCCCGACGTCGCCTGCATAACTGTTCTCGATCGGCAGGACGGCGCAGTGGCACGCGCCGCTCTCCACGCTCCGGTACGCCGTGGCGAAATCGGGGCAGGCGACTTTTTCGCCGGGCTCCCCGAATATCCGCATGGTTGCCACGTGCGCGAACGCGCCCTCCACCCCGCTGTACGCCACGCGCAGTCCGCTGACGAGCAGGCGCTGGTAACGCTTGGATTCGGTAATCGTACCGACCAGGAAATTCCGGTAGTAGGGGCGGTACGCCGGGGGCAGGCGCTCGGTGTTGCGCGCGATCATCTCCGCCTCCCGCGCCTTGTCCTCCACCGGCAGTCCGTGCTCCTCCTTATAGGCTGCGACCACGGCAGCCGCCTGCATCCGTTCCGCAAACAGCTCCGCCATTTTCCGGTCGATCCGGTCTATGTTTTTGCGCGCCTCCGCGATGTCAGACCGCGCGCCCGGCGCCGCCGCGGCGGTTCTCTTTTCCTCGGTTCTTCCGTCCATGCCCTTTTTTGCATCCTCTCTTGTTTTTTCGTTCTGTACAACAAAAAGGAAAGCCCGCGCGGATTCCGTTTCGGGATCTCCATGCGGGCTTTCCAATATGTCGGGACCTATCCGGGCGTTCCAGCCGATTCTACCATCAGAGGGAAACGCCGTTGATCACGAGCAACGGACAGAAAGACCGCCTTGATGGTAATAATAAAATCGGGATGTCATCTGCATCATGGCGTTTACCTGCCCCTTTCCTTACTTTTTGTCTTTGCTCTTTATTATACCTCGTTTGCGGCGGTTTGTCAAGTGTAGATTGTATTGTATTTTTATTTTTTGAAAGAAGTAAAATCACGCAGCAAATACCGCAAGTAGCCTTGACATTTGATACGACATCCGATATAATAATATTGGTATAATTTGCTATATTGACCGGATGTGTCAAAACGGATAGGAGAAAAACAATGGCTGAAAAAACAACCGCCGACATCGGCTTTGAAAAACAGATATGGGACGCCGCGTGCGTGCTGCGTGGGAATATGGACGCCTCGGAATACAAAAATGTGGTGTTGGGGCTGATTTTCTTAAAATACATCTCCGACCGCTTCGAGGAGAAACACCGTGAGCTGGTCGCGGAAGGCGACGGCTTCGAGGAGGATATTGACGAATACACCTCCGAGGGGATTTTCTTTGTGCCGCAGGGCGCGCGGTGGGGTGACATTGCCGCCAAGGCGCACACGCCGGAAATCGGCACGGCGATTGATGAAGCCATGCGCGCGATCGAGAAGGACAACAAGCGGCTGAAGGACATTCTGCCGAAAAACTTTGCCCGCCCGGAACTTGACAAGCGGCGGCTGGGTGAGGTGGTCGATCTTTTCACCAACATCCGCATGATCGAGCACGGAGACGAAAAGGACATTCTCGGCAGAACCTACGAATACTGCCTTTCCAAATTTGCCGAGCAGGAGGGCAAGCTGGCGGGCGAATTCTACACGCCGTCCTGCGTGGTTCGCACGTTGGTAGAAGTTTTGCAACCCTATCACGGGCGGGTGTATGACCCCTGCTGCGGGAGCGGCGGAATGTTTGTGCAGTCGGCAAAATTTGTCGAAAGCCACAGTGGCAACATCAACGACATTTCGGTCTACGGGCAAGATTCCAACCCGACCACATGGAAGATGGCGCAGATGAACCTTGCCATTCGCGGCATTGACGCCGACCTTGGCAAATTCAACGCCGATACCTTCTTCAACGATTGCCACCCGACCCTGCGCGCGGATTTCATCATGGCAAACCCGCCGTTCAATCTCTCGGACTGGGGCGCGGACAAGCTGGCGGACGATGTGCGGTGGGAATATGGCACGCCACCGGCAGGAAATGCAAACTTTGCTTGGCTTCAGCACATGATTCATCACTTGGCAAAGAACGGGCGCATCGGCATGGTGCTGGCGAACGGCTCGCTGTCCTCGCAGTCGGGCGGGGAAGGTGAAATCCGCAAAAAAATCATCAATAAGGACTTGGTGGATTGCATCGTTGCCATGCCGACGCAGCTGTTCTATACCACGCAGATTCCGGTCTCGCTGTGGTTTCTCATCAAAGGCAAAAAGCAACCGGGCAAAACGCTGTTTATCGACGCGCGGAAGCTGGGCACGATGGTCTCGCGCAAGAACCGCGAGCTGACCGACGCGGACATCCGGAGGATTGCCGACACCTACAACGCCTTTGCGGACGGCACGCTGACCGACCAAAAGGGCTTTTGCGCCGTGGCGACCACGGAGGACATCGCAAAGCAGGACTACATCCTCACCCCGGGGCGGTATGTCGGCATTGAGGAGCAGGCGGACGACGGCGAACCGTTTGACGACAAGATGAAGCGCCTGACCGGAGAACTCGCCGGGCTGTTTGAGAAGTCGCACGAGCTGGAACAGGAGATACGCGAGAAACTGGGGGCGATTGGGTATGAGTTATAAGACAATACAATTATCAAAAGCCGCTGATATAATTGTAGGGTTTCCTTTTGCAAGCGAGAAATTCAATATAAATGCTCAAGGAACACGATTGGTCAGAGGAAAAAATATAACAACTGGGAATCTACGTTGGGGGGATGACACCCGATGGTGGGACGATTCCTCTATTGACTTGTCAAAATATATGCTGAAAGCAGATGACATTGTAATAGGTATGGATGGGTCTTTAGTGGGAAAAAATTACGCCAAAATTTCTGAGAATGATTTACCTTTACTTTTGGTTCAACGTGTTGCGTGTATTCGTGCAAAAGAAGGATATGACCAGCGTTTTTTATGGGGGTGTATAGCCTCTGGAAAATTTGAGAGATATATAGATTCTATAAAAACAGGGACATCGATTCCGCATATTAGTGGCGGACAAATTGGTAATTATCTGATTCCTGATTTTGATTTGCCAACCCAAAAGAAAATCGCCGCCATTCTTTCCGCACTGGACGAAAAAATCGCAATAAATCGGGAGATAAACGATAATTTACAGCAACAAGCCGCATCCATATTTGCGGAATGGCTGAACACCTGTACCGATTTCTCCACAATCGGAGACATGGCTCACAATATTTTGGACTATTCTCCTGTTGGCAGTGAACAAATACGCCTATTAAATAGTAGCGATGTAACCGAAGGAGTTTTTCCTATAGCCCCGTTAGTACCTAACAAAGATTTGAAGGGGCATTTCAAGAAACGTTTTAAATTCGGGGATATTCTATACTCTGAAATAAGACCACGCAATCATCACTATGGGTTTGTGTTGTTTGATGCTTCGGATTATATCGCTTCTACTCGACTGATGGTGATAAGAGCAATTGAGAATAAAGTGTCTCCAGCTATGCTTTATCAGTATTTGTTATTGCCGGAGGTTGAAGCGGAATTTACATTAAAAACTGAATCCCGTTCAGGAACTTTCCCACAAGGAAATTATGCAGATATGGCATCTATCCAAGTGCCATATTCTCCAACGAATTCGCAAACTGCGGTATCCGAAATCTTATCGCGGATAAGATTTGCCATTGCGCAAAATTAATTTGAATCACAACGACTTGCAGAATTACGCGATACACTCCTGCCCAAGCTCATGTCCGGCGAGATTGACGTTTCTGCTGTCCAACCCTAAGCCGCTAAATTATCGTTTATAAGGAGGAGTTATTCTATTATGAAAGCACAAATTCAAGATATTAAGCGCGCGTTATCTGCGAAAGCGTATCTTTCGGCGTTTGCACTTGCGTTGACAATCCCGGATGCTTGCGGACTGGAGATGGAACTGCTTGCAGGGAAAAGCTATTCGAAAGTAAAAAACCAAAGCGGAAAACGATATATTGCATGGTATAAAAAATATCTTTCGGATTTGGATAACAGTTTTTTGCCTGCGGCGCAGTGTTATAAGTTGCGATGTTCTTATTTGCACGAAAATAAGTGGAAATTAACGAAGATCAACCTATGCCATATGACAACTGGAGCGTGGATTACTCTCCACGAGTACTCGCAGTCTGGGATTGTTGCTAATGGCGATAAAGTGACACTCAAAACCGAATTATCACTTGATATTGATATTCCGCAGTTTTGCAATGTTATGTGTGCGGCAGCAGAAAAGTTTTGCGCTGACAATGCAGATAAAACATCTTTCCCGGTTTTACAAGTAATCAGTTATGAATAAATAGAGAGGTACAACTATGTCTTTCACCGAATCCACCTACGAAAACGCGGTCATACAACTGTTTGAATCCATGGGCTACACGCATATATACGCGCCGGACATGGGGCGGGCGGACTTTTCCGACCCGCTCATGGGTGGCGTTTTGCGTGACGCGCTGGTTCGCATCAATCGCGGCTTGCCGTTGGAGGCTATCGGTGAGGCACTCTCCAAAATCCGCAATTTTGAGGGCGGCAGTCTCGTGGAGAAGAACCGCATCTTTACGGGATATTTGCAGGATGGCGTGGAGGTCAACTATACCGCGGGTGGCGAGACCCGCGCGGCACTCGTGCGTCTTTTGGACTTCGAAAAGCCGGAAAACAACGATTTCGCGGTGGTCAATCAGTATACCTACATCGAAAACGGCAACAACCGCCGCCCCGACATCATCCTGTTTGTCAACGGTCTGCCGCTCGTTTTGATGGAACTCAAAAGCCCCGCCAAAGAGGACGCGGGCGCCGAGGACGCCTATAACCAGCTGCGCAACTATATGCAGGACATCCCGTCCCTGTTCATCTACAACGCCGTCTGCGTCATCAGCGACCTTTCCACCAACCGCGCGGGCACGATTACCTCCGGCTTTGACCGCTTTATGGAGTGGAAAACCAAGGACGGCAGATACGAAAACACCGCCTATGCGCAGTTTGACACCTTTTACGAGGGGATGTTCCCGAAAGCCCGTCTGCTCGACATTTTGAAAAATTTCATCTGCTTCTCTGGGGACGCGCAGAAGCCGATCAAGATTTTAGCGGGTTACCACCAATATTTCGCCGTGCGCAAGGCCGTGGAAAAAGCCGTTGTCGCAACCAAAACCGACGGCAAAGGCGGCGTTTTCTGGCACACGCAGGGGAGTGGGAAATCGCTTTCGATGGTCTTTTACGCGCACCTCTTGCAGGAAGTCTTACATAGCCCGACCATTGTCGTCATGACCGACCGCATCGACCTTGACGATCAGCTTTACGCGCAATTCTGCAAATGCGCCGGCTTCCTGCGCCAGACTCCCGTGCAGGCGGAAAGCAAGGAGCATCTGAAAGCCTTGCTTGCCGGGCGCGAGGCAAACGGCATTATTTTTACCACCCTGTTCAAGTTTGAGCGGGGCGAGGAGCCGCTGTCCGAACGCCGCAACATTGTGGTCATGGCAGACGAAGCCCACCGCGGGCAATACGGTTTTGACGAGCGGGTGGTGATGTCCGAGGATGCCGACGGAAACAAAGAAGCCCGCGTGACGGTCGGCAATGCGCGGATTCTGCATGACGCACTCCCGAACGCCACCTTTATCGGTTTTACGGGCACGCCAGTTTCCATCAAAGACCGCAACACCCGCGAGGTGTTCGGCGATTACATCGACATTTACGATATGACGCAGGCGGTAGAGGACGGCGCGACACGACCGGTCTACTACGAAAGCCGCGTGATTCATCTGAAACTTGATCAGAACACGCTCCGCCTGATTGACGCGACCTATGACGCGCTGGAGCAGATGTCCGACAGCGCAACCATTGAGAAAAGCAAGAAAATGCTCGGTCAGATGGAAAGCGTGCTCGGTGCGGATGCCACCATTCAGTCGCTGTGCGAGGATATTGTCACGCACTACGAGCAGAACCGTGCAAATCTTCTGACCGGAAAAGCCATGATCGTGGCGTATTCCCGCCCGATTGCCATCAAGATTTACCGCAAAATCCTTGACCTGCGCCCCGCATGGAAAGAAAAAGTCGCCGTTGTGATGACAGGCGGCAACAAAGACCCCGAGGATTGGAAAGACATCATCGGTACAAAAGCGCACAAGGAAGAACTGGCACGCCGATTCAAGGACAACGACGACCCGCTCAAGATTGCGATTGTCGTGGATATGTGGCTGACCGGTTTTGACGTGCCGTCGCTTGCCACCATGTATGTGTACAAGCCCATGTACGGCTACAATCTGATGCAGGCGGTTGCCCGCGTGAACCGCGTTTTCAAGGACAAAGAGGGCGGACTGATTGTCGATTATGTCGGAATTGCTTCGGCACTGAAAGAGGCGATGAAGGAGTATTCCGCCCGCGACCGTCAGAAGTACGGCGATATGGACATCGGAAAGACCGCCTACCCGAAATTTCAGGAGAAATTGCAGGTCTGCCGCGACCTGTTCCATGGATACGATTTCAGCAAATTCTACACGGGAACGCCACTGGAAAAGGCGCAGGCAATCACCGGCGGCGTGAACTTCGTCCTTGACGCGAAAGCACCGAAACGCAAGGAATTATTTGCAAAAGAGGCACTTCTCCTGCGGCAGGCGCAGTCGCTTTGCTCCAGCATGACCACCGAAGAGGAGCGGCACACGGCGGCATATTTTGAGGCGGTGCGCTCCACGGTGATGAAGATCACCATGGGCGGCGGAAACGGCAAGCCGCTGTCGCTGAAGGAGATCAATTCGCAGATCAACGAACTGCTCAAAGCGAGCATTCAGTCCGAGGGCGTGATCAATCTGTTTGAAAGTGCGAGGATGGGGGAGAAATTCTCTCTGTTCGATCCTGCGGTACTGGAAGAAATCGCCCGCATGAAGGAGAAGAACATCGTGGTGGAAATCCTGCGCAAGCTGATGGCAGAACAGATCGCCATTTATAAGCGCACCAATGTGGTGCAAGCCACTACATTTTCGGATAAGATCACCCTGCTGATGAACACCTATTACAACGGGCTGATAACCAACGAGGAAGTCATCAAAGAACTTCTGAAAACGGCGGAGGAAATTAACGCCCTGCGCAAAGAGGGCGAGAAACTGGGCTTGTCAGAGGAGGAACTGGCATTCTACGATGCGCTGACCAAACCGGAGCATATCAAGGATTTTTACGAAAACGAGACGCTGATTGCCCTGACGCGGGAGCTGACCGACATGCTCCGCCGAAATCGCACCATTGACTGGCAGAAGAAAGAGACTGCCCGCGCCGGAATGCGGAAGATGGTCAAGCGGCTACTCAAAAAGTACAAATACCCGCCGGAGAAATACGAGGATGCCATTGAAACCGTCATGAGCCAGTGCGAGCTTTGGACGGATCAGACGGAGATGTGAGATAAGAAGAACATCAAGGGAGTAATTTATATTCTGACCAATCCGTCATTTCCCGAATACCGTTGGGTGTGTAAGTCCCGAAACCTTAAAAATTGGATTTTTTGAAGTCCTTTCAGACCTTGCGAGATAACAGAAAACCCTTGAAAACACAGTGTTTTCAAGGGTTTTAATGGCGTCATAGTATAAAAATGCAACTTTGGCCCTGCGGATTTCCCGTTTTTTCTTTATATCGCACTCCGGCGCGGACATTCCTTTTCCTGTTTTATTTCTTCCCTGTCTTCTTTTCCCAGAAATCCGCTTTGTTTATGTAAATATCATATAGTTTTTCGTATGACAAAATATTATTTTGGCGCGCACCACCGTTTCGCGTAGGCACGGGCGGCTGCACTACGCCCATATATATTCCGAGGGTGCAGATAACAAACCAATTCGGGAAATAAAACAATATAAGCATTACCGCAAAAAATGACAGATGATAAATCCCGAGTATGATATAGGAAAGCCATTTTTTCGGAAGGATTTTGTGCCAGAAACGATAGCCGACGGCATATTTATCAAATATGGGCATGAGTATAATGTCGAGCACAAACCATATCGCCGCAAAAACCACAAACCGCGCGACAGAAATACCCGGCGCATTGCAAAGCAACACCACATAAAACGGAACAGCAAGAATTATCGCCGCTACAGCCGATACCACCGAAAGCAATGATTTCACGCCCGTGATTTTTATATCGGTTCCCTTTACACATGCTTTTATTTTCGATACGGCGCAGAAAGGCACACCGGAAAGGACTATATGCTTTCCGCCGTTTGTATAAATAATCAGTCGGAAAGGCTTTGCGATATCGCTTTTGAATTTCGGTCTTGAATCCATAGCATATCCGATTTTTTCTATGGTTTCATAGCGGATTTTGCCTTTCGGATAATAAATTCCTTCTTTTGCGAGGACGCATACGATCCTGCCGAAAAACCGCTTATTCAGCGCCCGCAGGATAATAAACGGCAGAGAAAAGCCGACGCAGACTAAAACCGATGTGCGAAACGCAGACAGCCACTCCGCAAAATCAAATTTCCCTATTCCCCACGAAATTACCAAAATAGCATAAGGAACGGCAAGCATCACGGAATACAGAAAAATCAAAGGGACATCAAAATATATTCGGCGCAACTTCTTCCCTTCAATATTTTTCAGACTGCGGTTTTCTTCCGATGCCATTTTTTCATCCCCTTTCGCTTTTTCGCAAAGAATTTATTTTTTATTGTCACCGCTATCACGTTCGCTGTCGCATTCCAGCTTTTCACTTACAAAATATGCCTGTATCGTGCTTTCGGTAACAAGAACGGATTCCTGACGGAAAAAGGCGCAAAGATCTTTTGCAATATCGTTCACGACGGCTTTTCAACGTCAATAAGAGTAAGCACAAGACTTGTTTCTCTGGCATATTCCCCGTTTTCATAAATGTAGCCGCCTTCCTGTATGCCGAACGAAAACGGCACTTTATATGAATGGCACACATTGCGAAGCACCCTGATATATTTTTCGTTTTCAAAAAGCTGTGTTTTCGTAGTTGAATCGTGCAGTCCTATATAAATTTCCGATTTGACCATGCTTCCTCCTCCGCTTCCGCGCACTTTTCCGATGCTTCATTATACCATAAATCCACGCGGTTTTCAATCTCAATCACGCAATTTGCGGATGAAGCGCCTACAGCAGGGTATATAACCGAAAAAAGCACTTGCGCCGCAAGTGCTTTTTGTGTCTACAGGTCATTTCAGATGCCGATTTTGTGTTAGCCAATTTAGGGAAACACTGATTAACGTCAATCTTGCAAAAATATTCAAAAAGTAGTATAATAGGGGAAAGCAAAGCAAGGCAGGTGTGCGGGAGGAATTTCTCAACAAGATGGAAGAGATCATCCCGTGGAAAGCATGGGTA